>Ga0206856_10258_pt1 | contig 14388 bp, 14 predicted proteins | sample Alteio_BWOrgCont_48_FD_152630 | JGI IMG/M metagenome (GOLD analysis project Ga0206856, IMG submission 152630) | Enriched cells from forest soil in Barre Woods Harvard Forest LTER site, Petersham, Massachusetts, United States -... | ecosystem: Environmental > Terrestrial > Soil > Temperate forest >...
GAACCGCGCAGTCGAATGCGGCCGCCGTCGCTTATACGCCGCCTGAAGGGCGATTGGGGGGCAAGCCGTTCTTCACCCCGTCGACTTCGCCGCCGCCAGGCTACGACCAGTGGACCGCCGTCTATGACATCTCGGCCCGCACGGTCTATCTCCCCAACGGAACGAGACTGGAAGCCCATTCGGGTCTCGGGGACTTGTTGGACGATCCCCGGCGGGTGAGCGAACGAGATCGCGGGGCGACGCCGCCCCATCTCTACGAATTGGAGCGGCGCGAGGCGTCCTTTCACGGGGTGCAGGCGCTGCGCCTCAAGCCAATCGGGGATGGCGACCTCTTCGGACGGGCGGGTCTGCTCGCTCACTCCTACATGCTGGGCCCGAACGGCGACTCCAACGGATGCGTGTCCTTCAAGGACTACGAGGCCTTCTTGCGGGCCTATCAGAGCGGGCAGGTCAGGCGCCTCGCCGTCGTCGCTCGGCTGAACTGAATTAGGGCCGGCCCGAACAGACGCGCCAGCGGAGCAAGGGCGTTGCTCAGCGGCGCGCTCGATATTTGCATCAACCCGGAAACGCTGGCTCAATTCAAGGATCAAGTATATCGCGGCCGAAGGTCTCGGCCCGCTCCTCGCGACGCCACCCTTGTATGAGCGCTGTCAAGCCGCCTTCGAACCGGCATGACGACAGTACGACGATGCGTTCATTTCGCCTATCGCCGCGAGGCGTCAAATTCGCTCGATGGATTCCGCCGGTCTGCGAGGCGACGATGGACCATCGATTCGCCGCCGCGAAGATCGTCCGCGCCAGCGCCGTCGCGCACTTGACGGTCGATCTGTATCTTGTCAGACTGATCGACAATTCATTCTATGTGTTGGTCAAAAACTAATGTGTTACTCAAATTTTTGAAAGCGGCTTTTTGAGAAATGTCTGCTGGCGTGACACATCCGCGATAGATTTCGGCGACGCGCTGGCAGTACGGGAGTTTGCCTGGCGTCTGTCACGCGACGCTCGGCGTCGGCGACCTGACGGGCGCTATAAGTTACGGACAAGTTCGAGTTGAGGCTCAACTCCGCTTCTATTTGGAGAACCGGTTGAAGTCTGCTTCGACGATGGTCGAGCTCCTTCGGGAGGACCGACGACGTACATTAGATCATCGTCAAACTTAAATACGTACATTGGATCGTCGTCGGACTTGAAATGGCGACGCGCCGAACTGAGCGCAATTGCGAAATGTTCATTAGCGAAGGCTTGACGGAGGGGGTTCATGCGCGGCATTGCCTGCTTGTTGGGATTTGGTCTTTCATTTCTGACCCTCGGGCCGGTCTCGGCGACGGAGCCTCCGGTCATTTTCGCCGACCAGGGCCCGAATTGGGATGCGGTCAGCAGAGCTACCGCGCAAAATAGGCCGGGTGATCGATGTCGGCGGTGAGCCCGGGCTGTTCAGGCCGCCAGCCGAGCAGCGCTCGTGTCCGCGCACTCGAAGTCGGGGCGTCTATCCCCGCGAACATCGTGAACCAGCCGAAGTGCTGGGCTGCCTCATCCGCAGTTTTCGAGACCACGGGAATGTTCAGGCGGCGACCGATCACCTCGGCGATCTCCTTGAACGGCACCCCGTCTTCGGCGATGGCGTGGAATGGTCCACCGGCGGCGCCGCGCTCCAGCGCGAGCCGATAAACGCGGGCCGCGTCGATCCTATGCACGGCCGGCCAGCGGTTGAGTCCCTCGCCGATATAGGCGGACACGCCCTTCTCGCGCGCGAACTGGATAAGCCGCGGAACGAAGCCGTGATCGCCATGGCCATGAACAGACGGAGCGAGCCGGACGGTCGTCGCCCGTACGCCGCGTTGCACCAGCGCGACCGTCGCCGCCTCCGATTTGCGGGGATAGGAGGGAGAATTGGAAGGCGGCGCATCTTCCTCGGTCGCCGTGCGGCCAGGGGCGAGGAGCGCCACACCCGACGTCACGAGCAGCGGACGGTCGGAGCCTTCGAGCACCGCGCCGATCGCCTCTATGGCGCGTCGGTCCTCTGCGCAGTTCTCCGCGAATTTCGAGAAGTCATGGTTGAAGGCGGTATGGATCACCCCATCGGATTGGGCGGCGCCGCTCCTCAGGCTATCTAAGTCGTCAAGCGCGCCGCGATGGACCTCGGCGCCCGCCGCGGCGAGCGCTTCCGCTCCTTTGTCCGAGCGGGCAAGACCGAGCGCCCTATGGCCGGCGGCGATCAGCTCCTTGACGACGGCCGAGCCGACCCAGCCGGTGGCTCCAGTCACAAACACACGCATGGCCAATCTCCAGAGTTTTGTTCGAGACAAATATTAGCTCGCGTGCTATCGTGGTAAAGTAGTGACGATATCATGGTATAATGGCTAACAGGATGGGCGAGCGCGTCGCGCCCGAGAACCGGCTTGCGACCTATCTAAAAGACCGGCGAGCGAAGCTCGATCCGGCCGCGTTCGGCTTTGCCCGGACGCGCCGCCGCACGCCCGGCTTGCGCCGCGAGGAAGTTGCGCAACGGGCCAACATCAGCCCGACCTGGTACACATGGCTCGAACAGGGACGCGGCGGCGCGCCCTCGGCGGATGTGCTCGATCGGATTGCGCGCGCCCTGATGCTGACCGATGTCGAGCGTGAGCATCTCTTCCTGCTTGGCCTCGGCCGCGCCCCCGAAGTGCGCTACCGGAAGGACCAAGGCGTTACGCCACGGCTGCAACGCGTGCTCGACGCGCTGGAGCCGAGCCCCGCTCTCATCAGGACCGCCATATGGGACGTCGTCGCCTGGAACCGGGCAGCGACCGTGATGCTGACCGATTATGGATCGCTGCCGCCGGAGCAGCGCAATGTCCTGCGCTTCATCTTCCTTGATCCTCGCGTCCGCGCTGCGCAGTATGACTGGGAGAGCGTGGCGCGGTTCGTGGTTGGCGCGTTCAGGGTGGATGCGGCGCGCGCGGGGGCCGCTGCTGAGGTCGAACCTCTTGTCGATGAACTTTGCCGGCTCAGCCCCGAGTTCAAGGCAATGTGGCGGGACAACGACGTCCGCAGCCATGGCGAAGGCGTCAAGCACATACGGCATCCGGTTCTCGGCCTGATCGCATTCGAATATTCGGCCTTCGCCGTTGATGGCCGGCCGGACCTCAGCATGGTGGTCTATAATCCAGTGACACCGACGGATGCGGGAAAGATCAGCTCGATGATCGGTTCGGCGTCCACGCTCGAACGCGCTTGATCATCGCCCCATTCTCGGACTGGTATCTTCGAGTGTCGCGATACAGCAGGCGCTTGAGTCCGCCGGCGTCGAGTTTACGAACGGCGGCGTAGCTTGCTTGGGCTCGGCTAGCGCATCGGATTCGCAATTTGAATCGCAGAGGCTCTCTGGAAACAAACGCCAACGCCACGGGCCGCCATTATTTGGAACAGTGACCGGAACGCGCCGACCGAAGGGTCTGTCAAGGGCGCGCTTTGCGCGCCGCCGAAGGCGGCTAAAGCCCTTGACAGACCCTTCGGTCGGCGCACAGGAGCCCCTGTTCCAAATAATGGCGGCTTGCGCCTCCCGCCGCCCGCCAGGTGAGTTCATTTGGGGGTCCGATACCTTGGGCCGGACTACTGCGATCCCAGCGCTTTCGCCACGCGCTCCAGGCCGAGAAGCAAAATCAATGTCGCAGTCGCGAGAACAATCGTCAAAGCAGCGCCCGAAAAAATGTCGCCGCGGTCGGTCAAGCTGAAGATGGCGACGGGGAGCGTCACCCAGCCGGGCGGGTAGACCATTAGAGTTGCGCCGAGTTCGCCCATGGAGAGCGCGAAACTCAGGCCGAAAGCGGCGACGAGATAGGGCCCGATCAGAGGCAAAGTGACCCGCCGGAGCCGATAGAACGGCCGCGCGCCGAGGCTCGAAGCGACGAACTCGAAATCCGGCGACAGGCGCGCCAGTCCTGCCGAGACATTGCCGAAGGTGAAGGCCGAGATCAGCACAAAATGGGCGATCAGTACTATGGCCAGCGTGCCGTTGAGCTGGACCGGCCGCTGGCTGAAGGCGACGAGCAGGCCGAGCCCGACGGAGACCGAAGGCACCGCACTCGGAATGAAAAAGAGCCAGCCGAGGAGCCTTTGCGCGCGCTCGCCTTGCGCTCGCAACGCCACCGCCGCCCAGGTTCCGCAGAGCAGGGCGACGGCGCTGGCGACAAATCCGGTAACAAGACTCGCCGAGACCGCCTCGCCGGATGCCCCCGACACCGCTTGACCATAATGTTCGAGGGTCAGTCCGTTCGGCAGCACCCCGCCCCATTGCGCGGCGAGGCTGGAAAGAAGGATCACCACGAGAGGCGCCAGGAATATAAGGCCAATCAGCAATGCCGCCACCAGCCAAGTGACGACGCGGCCCGTGAATGACCAGACGAGCATGCCTATGCCTCGAACCGGCTCGCGGCGAAACGATAAAGGCCGAACAGGCTCAGCGACAAAGCGATATTGATCACCGCGATGATGCAGGCGGTTTGGTAGTCCGATTCCTCAATCGCCTTGTCGTAGATCAGAAGCGGCAGGGTGATGACGCCTTTGGCGCCAATGAAAAGCACAATCCCGAATTCATTGACCGTCAGAAGCAGGCAAAGACTGCCGCCCGCGATCAAAGCCGGAATCGCGGCTGGGAAGATCACGGCGCGGATGATGCGCAAGGGGCGCGCGCCCAGAATGCTGGCGGCTTCGATCTGACTGCGGTCGATCAAGGAAAAGGCCGCAAGCAACGGGCGCAGGACGAAGGGCGTATAGACCGTCACTTCGGCCAGGATGACGCCCCAGGCGGAATAGAGGAAATTCACCGGCGGCAGCGGCAGGGCGAAGCTCTTCATCAGAGCTTCGTTGAGCACCCCGGCCGACCCATAGAGAAAAGTGAAGGCGAGGGTGACCAGAAAGGTCGGCAGCGCGATGAACGTGTCGATCAGCCGGGCGATGAAGAGGCTACCGGGAAAGGGCGCGAAGGCAAGGATCAGGGCGAGGATGAATCCAAGGACGAGACACCCGGACGTCGCCGCTGCGGCTATCGTCGCTGTATTGAGCAGAGCGTTGAGGAAGAAACGCGCGTGCAGAACTTGCGCGAATTCGTCAAGGCTCGGCGCGCCGCTCTCGCCGCTAAGGGCCTGCCGGACGATGAGGGCAAGCGGGTAGAAGAACAAGAGAGCGAGGATCGCGCCCGGCGGGACGATCCATAGCTGCGACAGGTCCGGCCGGAGCCGCCGCGCCCGCGCCGGCAGCGCGGCGTCAGACATCGGGGTCGTCCGGAATGAGGCTGGCGTCGCCTGGCGCGAAATAGAGATCGAGCCGGCTCCCCATTTTAGGCGCGACCGCCGGCAGCCGCGTTGCGACGATGCGCGCCAGACTGCCCTCCACTTCGAGGGTCAGGTGAGTCAGTTCGCCCTGCCAATGTACGTGTTTCAGCACGCCGCTGATCTTGTTGCTCCCTTCGCCCTCGGGCGTCAGCGTCAGATGTTGCGGGCGCACGCAAAGGAGGCGCCTTGCGCCCGGCTGCTCGCCTGCTCCGGCCGAAAGGACGCTCGTTCCGCCGATGCGCGCCCGGACCAGGCCGCTTGAGCCCGTCGCCTCAGTCACGGTGACGGGCAGGAGATTGGCGCGGCCGAGGAATTCGGCGGTGAAGCGATTGGGCGGCCGGCGATAGAGTTTGGCGGCGGCCCCATGCGAACTCACCGCGCCGTCGCGCATGACGGCGATCTTGTCGGCGAGGGTCAACGCTTCGCTCTGATCATGCGTGACGTAGAGGATTGTTAGTTCCGGCAGATCGCGATGAAGTTTCGCGATCTCCTCGACCATGCTGCGCCGGATCTGCGCATCGAGCGCCGACAACGGCTCATCGAGAAGCAATACGCGCGGGCGCACCGCCAAAGCTCTGGCGATGGCGACGCGTTGCTGCTGCCCGCCGGAGAGTTCGCGCGGGTAGCGCGTCGCATAGGCGGACATGCCGACGATGCGCAAAACCTCGCTCACGCGTTCGGCGATCAGCGCCTTTTCGGCGCCTTGGGCTTGCAAGCCGAAGGCGATATTGTTTTCGACCCGCATGTGCGGGAACAGAGCGTAGTTTTGCACGACCATGCCGAGGCCGCGCCGATAGGGCGGCAGATCGGTCACATCGATATCGCCGATCAGGATGCGCCCGCTTACCGGCCGCACAAAGCCCGCGACCGCCCTGAGGGCAGTGGTCTTGCCCGAGCCCGAGGGCCCGATCAGCGCCAAGATTTCGCCCGCCGGCGCTTCCAGCGTCAACGGCTTCAGCACGACAGCGCCGCGATAGGCGACGCTGACTTTGTCGAACGAAACTTTCGAGCCGGCGGCGCGGAAGGTTGCGCCCATCGCCGGCGCTTGCGAGTCGGCAAGCGCGACAGCGGACATTTAAGTCTCAGCTCCCGGTCGCCTCTCGCCAGCGGGCGACATCGGCCGGCAGGTTCTTCAAGACATCAGCCCAGTCCGGCGTCCACACGGTCACGCCTTGTAAGGCTTCATGGAGCTTGGCGTAATTGGCGTCTCTCGGCATCACGTCCTTGCGCACCGGCACGCCGATGGCGACGGAGCTGACAGTTTGTTGCGCCTCTTTCGAGAGGAGGAATTCGATCAGCTTCTTGCCATTTTCAGCGTTCGGCGCGCCAGCGACGAGCCCGACGTAATAGGGCAACGCCAGCGTCGAGCGCTCGCCATTCGGCCCGGCCGGGAAGAGCACGCGGATGTTCGGATTGTCGATCATCTGCGACATGTTCATTTGCAGATCGCCATTGGCGACATAGAGTTCGCCCTTGTTGACGAGCGCCGTCAGCTTGCCGGTGGAGGCGGACGGCCCGACATTGTTGTCCTGCAACTTCTTCAAGTAGTCGAAGCCCGCGTCGCGGCCGCCGAAAGCATGGATAACCTGAAGCATGACGGCGGTGCCGTCGCCGGCTTGACCCGGCGTCGAATATTGGATCTTGCCTTTGAATTGCGACGCCAGCAGATCCTCATAGGACTTCGGCGCGTCCTTCAGGACCGCACCGTTGTAGATGAAGTTCATATAGTTGTTGACGAGAGGTACGAATTGATCGCCCGCCCCGTCGATCTCGGCAGAAGCTTGCGGCTTAAAACTCTGTAACAGGCCTTCGGCCGCGGCGCGGTGAATGAAGGGAGGCAGCGTGACCAGTACGTCAGCCTGCGGATTGGACTTCTCCTTGGCGACCCGCTCGACGACGCCGCCGGAGCCGCCCTCGATATATTGCACTTTGACCCCGGTCGCCTTGGTGAAGGCGTCGAACTGGGTTTCATACCAACTGCCTTTGCCGTCGTGCAGTCCGTCGGCCGAATAGACGGTCACGACGCCCGATTGCGCTGAAGCCGGCGCGGCGAAAGCGGCGAGAGCGAGCGCGGCTGCGAAAATTGTCCTCATGACGATGGCTCCCCTGAGGTCCTCTGCGACCGCAATAGCTGGACCTTGGAGACGACGGTTATGTGACAGTTCCCCGCGATCTCAGGGAAGAGCGGTCAAGGCGTCATCGAGGATGTCGAAGGCCCGGTCGAACTGGTCGCGGGGGATGACGAGCGGCGGACATAGGGTCGCGACATTGCCGCCGCCAAGCTTGAAGCTGAGACCCCTCTCGAGGCAGGCGTACATCAACCGATCGGCGCGCGCGTTCGCCGCCTTTCGATCGCTCCCCGCGATTTCGACGCCGAAATAGGCGCCGAGCCCGCGAATGTCGTGAATGACCGAATGGCGCGCCTTGATCGCGGCGAGACGCTCGAGCCCGACGCGGCCGAGTTCGCAGGCCCGGCGCAGCAGATCCTCCTCGATGATCGCGTTCAACGCGGCAAGCGCGGCGGCGCAGCCGACCGGGCTCTTCTCATGGGTATAGTGGCCAAGCGCCGCCTCAGGCGCGCAATCGAGGCTGGCAGCGGCGATGATCGCCGCCATCGGCATGATTCCGCCGCCAAGCCCTTTGCCGATGACGAGAATATCGGGCGTCGCCTCAGCCTGTTCGCAGGCGAACATTGTCCCGGTACGACCGAGGCAGCTCGGTATCTCGTCGAAAATCAACAGTGCGCCGTAGCGCTGGCAACTCGAGCGCACCTGCCGCCAAAATCCCTGCGGCGGTCCTTCGACCGTCGTCCAGCGCACAGGTTCGGCAAGAAGCGCGGCGACGTCGCCCTGTATTTCGAGGACATAATCGATGTAGTCGGGGAAGCGAGCGAAGGCTTGATCGTCGCCGCCGAAAAACCGTTTGGCGAGATGAAGCGGCGGCAGATGTTCGCTCCCGGAGAGCAACGGCCCGATGCTCCGCCGGAACAAGGCCTCGCTGCCGACGGAAATCGTATCGAGATTGGCGCCGTGGAAAGCATCCCACATCGAAAGGACCTTGTGCCGTCCGGTGGCGTAACGGGCGAGCTTCAGCGCCATGGCGACAGCGGCCGCGCCGCTCGGGGCGAAGAGGACCTTGGCGAGGGCGGCAGGGGCAAGCTCGATCAGTCGGCGGGCGAGGTCGATCGCCGGCCGATTGGCGTAGCGGCGCGGGCAGAAGGGCAGACGGTCAAGTTCGGCCTTGATCGCCGCCACGACCTTTGGATGGCCGTGGCCGAGCTGATGCACGCTGTTGCCATGGAAGTCGAGGATTGCCCGACCTTCAACGTCGAAGAGCAAAGCCCCCTCGGCCCGTTCAATGACGTCGAGGCATGGCGTCGAAAGAGACTGGTGGATGAAATAGCGCTCGTCATCGTCGAGCAGAGCTCGCGTTTCGGCGTTCAATCCCGCGCGCCAGGCGCCGCGCAAGGGCGAGCGATTGACGTCGCCTTCGGTGGGCGCGGGATCGTCCGTCGTCATGGCCGCTCGCCGCGCTCGAGCCGGCTGTCGATCATGGCGATCACAGGAAGAAGATCAGCGACGCTGTCGATGACATAGTGGGCGCCCGCCTGGGCGAGACGCGCCGCCGCCCGCGCTCTTCTGCTTTGGCGCTCCTCCGGCGTCAGCGCTCGCGTATCTTGCAACGACAGGCCGAACTCGTTGCCGCTGACCGAAACGCCGACCGTCCAGGCCCCGCCATTGAGCCCTTCGGCGATCCCGACCGTCGTATCGTCCACTTTGACGACGCTCCAGGCCGGCCAGACCGCAAGGTCGAGGAGCGACTTATAGAGCATGAACGGGGTCGGGCGTCCGTCCGGCGTATCGCCGGTGCAAACCAGACCGTCCGGCGAAAACCCCTGCCGCGCCGCGACCGGCAGGATCTCCGCCATGATCTCGCGCGTATAGCCGGTGGTCGAGCCGATCTTCACGCCTTCTGCGCGCAGCGCTTGAGTCACCTCGACGACGCCCAAGATCAATGTCGCATGGCGCGCGGCAACGGCGATGTTCTTGGGCACGAAAGACGCATAGAGCGCGTCGATGCCCGCTTCGCTCGGGCCCCGCCCATGTTTCTTCGCCCAGGCGTCGGCCACTCGCGGCAGCGCGCAAATCGCCGCGATGTGCGGGCGCTTGGCCATGCCCATCGGCGCCCGCGCTTCCTCGATCGTGATTGCGACGCCGAATTCGGCGAAGGTCTCGATGAAAGCGCCCATCGGCGCGAGCGACCCGTGGTCGACGATCGTGCCGGCCCAATCGAAGATGACGGCTTTAACATGTTGCATGGCGTCGGTCCTCAAGCGCGGGCTCGGCCATAGAGATCGCCGATCACCTCTTCAGCGATGGCGAATGAGGTGCTCGCGCCCGTTCCGCTGGTGATGATGACAATGCGCAACGCGTCGGCCGGCTTGTCGACCAACATCAACCGGTCGGCGCTTGAGGCGTAGGTTCCGGTCCAATGCTCGACGATGCGCGGCGCCGGCCCGGCGAAGACGGCGCAATATTCGTCGAGGATCAGGTTGTCGACGCCGACAGGCGCGAAGGGATCGGGCGTCGAGTCGTAGTGATGGGAATCGCCGACGACCAGGGTATCATCGGCGCTGCGCACGACGATGAGGTGAACGCCGTTGCGAATGTGCTCGCTTTGCTCGGCCTCAAGTCGTTTGCGAAGCGCCGCTGCCGCCGGAAGTTCGGCATAACCGAGATAGCGGATCATGCCGAGATCGGACATAATCGGCGGCAACCTCTCATCGTACTTTTTCGGCGCCATGCGCAACATATGGAGCTTGCAGCGCGTCAGGCCATAGGCCGCAAGGCGTTTCGCCCGGAGGGTATGAAAATCATCGCCGGGGCAAACGACGATCGTTTCCGCATGGACGACCCCGCGGCTCGTTTCGAGATTAGGCGGCGATGCGCTATGGACGGCGGTCTCGCGCAGGAACGCGACGCCGTAGCGCTCGGCGAGGAAGGCCGCGAGTTTCGGGATGGCTTCGCGCGATTCGACGCGAGCCTCGTGCGGACTATAAAGCGCCGCGGAAAATTCCCCTGTGCGCAATCCGTCGCCGCGCTCGCCGATCTTTGTCGGCTCGATGAGGCGGCACTCGCCGCCCATATCGGTCGTCAGAAACTCTTCGATCACCGAACGCGCCTCGGGACGACGCGCGATCATCAAGAGGCCGCGTTGCAGGACCGCAATGCCCGCCGCCTGTGCGACCTCCAGCCATATGTCGCGCGAGCGCATCGCGCGCCGCCAGCATTCGCCGCGCTGCTGGCCACTGACGGTGACAAAGCCGAAATTGCGGACGGAGGCGCCATTGGCCTGGGCGTCGCGGTCGATGACCACGACTTTTTTGCCGTAGCGAGCAGCGGCCAGGGCATGGGCGAGGCCACACACGCCAGCGCCCACCACCGCGACATCGAAAATAGGCAAGATGAAATATCCGGCACGTTCGACGGAACTGCGTTTCCCGATCCTCCTATGAACTTAATGTGACCGTCTCGTGAAACACGGGAGAGAACTGGCTCGATGACGGTAGTCGCCATGCTTTGGCGCTCGGCGAGGCCTTGGCCAGCCGCCAGGCCAATCCGCCAGACGTGTTGGCGTCGCCCAGTCGCCAAAAACCGTCAATCGGGCTGACGTTGGCGCTCGCGCAAGCGCTGGCGAGCCGCGCGCGGCGTCAACCAACGTCCACCGCGCCCGTCGCGCCTGAGGCGCTCGCCTAGAGAGACATGTGACAGTTCGTTCTGTTCGGCAGCGGCGAGCCGCCGGTGGTCGCAAATCTGCAGTAAAACGCCGCGCCTCCGCCAAGCGCTCAGCGAGGCGCATCACGAGCGGCCAGGACTTGGGTGCGCCGGAAACGCCTTTCGGCCGTCGCTGATCATTCATCCCTCACGATTGGCGCCGCCTGCCCCAGGGTGCAGACGTATCTCGCTGTTCCGAAATTCGGCCCGACCCTTTGATACGACAAAGCGGTCATGGATTCACATGAGCCCCCGACGCTCTAGTGGACCCGCCCTCCGCCTGCGCGACGCTGCCCGCTTCAAGCCACCGATCGATCTGATCGCGGCTGAAGCCAAACTCCTTCAGGATCTCGCACGAGTGCTGGCCGATCAGTGGGGCCGGCCGCGCGATTTCCGCCGGCGTCTTGCTGAGCTTCACCGCCGGCGCCACGACCTTGACTTTCCCAGCGGTGGGATGCTCGTAACTTGCGATTGCACGCATGTGCTGGACCTGCGGATCGCTCTCGGCGACGAGATGGGTTTTCACCTCGCCGCACCAGATGTCGACATCTAGCATGGCCTGCATCAGATCGGCCGTCGTTCGCGTCTTGGTGAGCGCGGCGAGCTTTTCCCAGATCTCATCGCGCTTCTCGAACAGGTCGCGCGGATTGTCGTAGGAGAGCAAGGTCTCGTCGCCCAGCACGCGGACCAGCTTCTTGTAGGGGCTCATGGCGATGGTGATCCAGCCGTCCGCCGTCGGATAAACGCCAAACGGGGCCTCCATCCCGGGATGGCCGATGCCTGATTTCGGACGCTGGAAGTCGCGCTGGAAATTCATCGCCATCAGCATCTCCTGGCCCTGATGCGCCAGCATCGCCGAAAGCAGATCGACCTTGATCTCTTGTCCCTCGCCCGATCGCTCGCGCCAGTAGAGCGCAGCCAGAATGGCGTAGACCATGTTCATGGCTCCCACCTGGTCGGAGAAGCCTGAACCCACCGGAACCGGCGGACCGTCGCCCCGGCCAGTGGCGGCGGCGACGCCTGTCAGGCCCTGGATCAGCATGTCCTGCCCGGGCCGCGACTGATAGGGCCCGCTCTCGCCGTACCCAGAGCCCGAGCAATAGATGATGCGCGGATTGACCTCCGCGAAGTTCGCATACCCAAAACCGAGCCGGGCTAGCACGCCCGGCCGGAAGTTCTGCACCACGATATCGGCCTTTCGGGCGATGGCGTAGAGGATTTCCTTCGCTTCCGGCGCCTTCAGGTCGACCGCCAAGGACCGCTTGTTCCGATTCCAGGCGAGGAAATTCGGGCTCTCCTTGCCACCGACCCAGCGGTTATTGAAGGTCATGGTACGAAACAAGTCTCCCTGCCCGGGTCGCTCGACCTTGATGACATTGGCGCCGAGGTCGGCGAGAAGCTGAGTCGCGAATGGCCCCTGCAGCAGATGACTGAAATCGAGGATGGTGACGTCTTGAAGGGCTTTGGCGGTCATGGGCGAGAACCCTCTTCTTCATTCGAGGCGGCCGCGCGCGCGCTCGCGGGCGCGAGACCATTCGGTGTGCAAAGTGGCGATCGTGCGTTCCGCCGATCCGCCGGACTCGAGGAAGGCCCTGATCAGGCTGGCGACCTTGGCCTGGAGCGCGATCCAACCATCGAAGCGCGGCCGCACCCAGGCCCGCTCCGTCGTCGCGAGCGTCGATGCGTACGCATTGCCATAGCGAGCATTGACGCGCCTGTCGCCCCAGGCGGCGCGCGCCGAAGGCTGACCACGGTGCGCCGGTATGAAATTGATCTGCGTTTCCTCCCGCATCAGATAGCGGAGATGGTCGAGGAGCGTCAGCCCAGGTTCGACGCGCCGGCTGAGGGCGATCCCGGTGCCGCCGAGCACGCTGCCGCGCCGACCGCTTGGTCCGGCCGGCGCCTCGGCAAAAGCGAGAGCGTGGCCGCCCGCTATCGGATTGGCATAGTCAGCATAGCCATAGACCAATGGCGCGAGCGCGACCTCGTCCTCCGAGGCCATGGCGGCATGCAACCCGATCGGATTGAGGTCCAGCAGGCGCCGCGACGCATGGCGATACAACCGCTGCATGACGCGCAGAGCCTCTGTCGCGACGGGATCGCTCACCAAATCATCGCCGCCCGGTTCCTCGCCGAGCGCGACACAGAGCGCTAGGAAATGAAGCGCCGCATGCGGCCCAGCGACGGCGATCGCTATGGGCGCGCGCTCCGCGAGCCGGACGACGTCGTCCCAATTGTCCGGAACAGACGTGATGCGATCCGGCCGATAGACCGCGACCTGCGTCGCCACGTCGAGCGGCAATGCCCAGTGCTTTCCGGACCAATAGTAGCTCCGCATGGCCGCGCCAATGCTCTGCGCCGCCCAGGCCGCGATCTCTTCTGGCGAGAACAAATCCTCGAGCGGCCGCAGGCAATCGAGGGCCACCGCCTCACCGATATGCGGATGATCGAGCACGACGAGATCATAGCGCGCGGCGAGTTCGCCGATCGGATGCGTTTCGAAGCCTTCGAGCGGCTGCTTGTCCCACTGGACCAGGCCGCCGCTCGCCTCGGCGGCGGCGGCCAGCGCGTTGTAGCCGCGCGGATGATCCCAGGTCAGACCGTGGAACTTTTTCTCGTTCATGGCGCCGCGCCAGCAACCGCAAGATGGAGAGGCGTGCCGAAGGTATCGGTTTCGATCCTGGTCACGTGCCACCGGCCGAGATTGGCGACGTAGAGATCGGCGCCGTTGAATGCGACATTGGTCGGGTGCGCGAACAGGTGCGCAGTGGGGTCCTCGATATAGACGCTAGCCTTGCCGCCGCCCGCTGGCACGCGAAGGATGCGCGACGGCTCGTAGCAGCCGATGAACAGCGCGTCCTCATCGTCGAAGGCGATGCCGTCCGGCAGCCCGGGGAGATCGTCGGCATAGATCGCCGCCGCACCGGCGCTCCCATCGGCGTTGATCCCGATCCGCGTGACGCGCCGCGCGAAGGTCTCGCATACCAGAACTGCGTCGCCGTCTTTCGTAAGCGCCACGCCATTGGCGAAGACCAGGGGCTGGTCGAACCAGAGCACGCCTTCACCGGTCTCCAGGTCGTATGACCAGATGCCGGGACCTGGTCGGGCGAAGTTATGGCTGTCGGAGACTAGGAGCCGGCTCCGCTTGCGATCGACCAGCGGGTAGTTGGGAATCACGATACCGGGCTTGGAGAAGCGCGTCAGCGAGCGCCGGCCGAGATCAAGACGAAAGACGCCGGCGTGCTTTAGGGCGCAAAGGACAAGTGCGCCAGCGCCGTCAAACGCGAGCCCCAAGGTGAAGC
>Ga0206856_10309_pt1 | contig 14286 bp, 11 predicted proteins | sample Alteio_BWOrgCont_48_FD_152630 | JGI IMG/M metagenome (GOLD analysis project Ga0206856, IMG submission 152630) | Enriched cells from forest soil in Barre Woods Harvard Forest LTER site, Petersham, Massachusetts, United States -... | ecosystem: Environmental > Terrestrial > Soil > Temperate forest >...
CCTGTATGGCATAGCTTATATAATTGGGAAGATTATCTGCCCAATTTAAAATATTTGAATTGGAAGGATTAAGCGCAAAGCTCTGCGTAGAGGCATTAACAGGAGATGAAGGATTGTAAGTTTGAGTTGCTCTATTCACGTTTATGTTATTATTTATAAGAGCTGCATCGGTAAGCGGAATGGTGGTTCCGGTACGCGTATTTACGGATGATAGTTGCGATATGTTTATCCTTGCATCAACTCCAAACTGATTTTCCAGTACCATATTTGCACTTATACTTTGCATCGCTAAACTCCCTGATATTACCTTATTGAATAAAGGGAATACAACCTGCTGTGAATAGGTCTTCGTAATTGTTCCAAAGTAACCTAGTGCATAGTAGGGCACTATGCCATAAAACGTGGCCTTTATTACAACACTATCGCCCGGGTGAATAGTTGCCACGCCTGCTGCAGAATCTACAATGCCCTTGAGCATGGTCTGAATTATATTATAACTGTTATGCGATGGTCCTCTGAAATCTATCTGGTAATTGGCCAGAGAATATGTTTTTTTAGTATACCCGGGAGTGCTTCCGCTCAGAGCGGGTACCTTCACATACATTACTAAAGGAACACCATTTAGTGTTGCACTGGGCACAGAATAAGTATAGTCTGTAGGCTGATTTACATGGCTGGTAATTTCTATATCGACAAAACCCGCTTGCAATGTGGCTTTTGAAAGTTGAACCGTGCTAATGGCATAGCCGTTAGAACTATTATTGGTAGGGATAACTGTGTTTCCGGGATTAACTGTGGTTGTAAAAATCGATTCATAACCATAAATTAAAGTAGTGTCGGGCAGATTGACCAAGCTATCCGTATTTACGGCATTCATTACATTATTGTAAACCAGCGTAACGGAACTATCGGGGTTGCGCTGTACAAGGCTGTCCGGTAAAATATTGTTTATGGATAAAGAAGCATTGATAATAGGGGCAAGGATTGAAGTGTCCCAGGAAGGATTGCCTTTACGACAGGAAATAAACAGGCCTCCGGCAAAGGAAAGAGATAGAACTGAAATGGCAAATATTCTTTTTGTCCTTAGGAAGTGCTTTGGCATAGCGTTAAGCTTCCTACAAACTTAGGATATTTAGCCACATAATGCAGAAGGATAGGGCGATAAACGTAAAACTACTTTGAAGTAAACAGGCGCTGGCCTTTCTTTTCTTTCATATAAGAATCAAAGTGTCTCTCTTTTTTCGATTCATATACATCTGCCAGGGTGAGCAGTATTCCTGTTTCCTCCACATCACCAAACTCAGGGTTCAGGCAGGTGCCAAAGGTCCTCATGGTGGGAGAAAGATTCATATAGGAGTTAATAAGAGGAGGAATATTTTCTCCCAATGCCCTCACTTGCTGATTTAGGTAAGCATGTCCGTCCTTATAATCTTTGCCTTTTAATTCTTTGGCAAAATCGCGCATATCGTAGCTCAGGTCGAGTGGATCTATGGGAACAACCAGGTTGTCTTTGTCGGGGAAATAGGTCTTCATAAAATACAAGATCATATCTCTTGCTTTGATATTAAAATCGCGGTACATGGTAACCTTACCGAAAAAATATTTCATATCCGGGTTATCTATAACCAGCGCACCCAGGCCATCCCATAAGTTATCCAGCGAGAACAATCCTTTACGATTTTCCGATGAGGGTTGATAATCTGGTTGCACAAATGATCTTCCTAATTCAATAGTATCCGGAAGATAATCTTTGATGAACTTATTGCTGAACTCAAATAATTCCACGGTGGCAAGTTGAAGGATTCCCTTTTTCTCGTGGGCATCTCTGCAACGCAAAAAACGATAAGATCCCACAATTTGTTTATCCTCTGGACTCCATACAATGAGCTGTTTGTATGGCACTTCGCAAGTATCAAATTCATCCAGGTCGATAGATTTGCCTGTGCCTCCACCTGCCACTCTAAAAGTAAGTTCCCTTAACCTGCCTATCTCTTTTACAACATTGGGCGAGTTATGGTAGGTAACAATATAAATTTCATTCTTGCCATAATTAGTATGACGTATAAACTTATCGCGGGTAAGCTCGGATGCTAAAACATCTTTGGGTACTGGCGGTATTAGTGGTTTCATTCTCATACAGAGGGCGATTTATCGAATAAGCTTTCTTTAATTATTGTTTTTTTCTTTTTATAAAGTGCATCCTGAAACTTAATAGCCCATTCCGCATCACTCAATGAGTTATCAAATGTAGCAGAAGATACAGGTTTGCCAAAGTGAACCGTTATACGTTTATCTTTTTGTCCGAACATTTCATCAGGCAGAAAGAGCATTTCAATATTTACCTTTATTCCAAGTTTCTTTCTCCAGTATGCAAAATTGTAAAAAAAATCTGAATTCTTTCCCTCTACCCACACAGGCACTACATCTTTTTTGTATTGCCTGGCTTTGGCTATAAAGCTCTTTTTCCATGGCAGATCTTTGATGCTTCCATCAGGCTGCCTGCGAGATACAAGCCCGGCGGGGAATATAGGAAGTGCCATGTCCGACTTATAAACAGTCTCCACATCTTCCAGCATTTTACGGGTGTTTTTCCCGTTAATGTTTACCGGGACCAGAACATCCCTCATGGGTTTTAGGTTCAGTAATAATTCGTTCACAAAGTATCGTATGTCTCTGCGCACCTTGCCGATAGATATTATTACAGCAAGGCCATCCAGCCCGCCCAAAGGGTGATTGCAGGCAAATATGTATCCTCCGGTAAGCGGAATATTTTCAATTCCATCAACTACTACCTCTACACCCATATCGCGTAATGCGGCGGCTGAAAAATCTATGCATTTAAGGTTTTGGTGGTCGTCCAAGATGGTGTTAATGTCGTCCTCATGAATCAGTTTAATGAAATACCTGATCAGAAAACCCGGAAGCAGTTTATAAACCTTGGGAGCTTTTGTTCGAAGAAGCTCTTCCACATTTACCCACTTTTTTACCACAAACCTGTTTATTAGAGGTGATGAATTTGCAAATCAAAAAGGCCTGAAACAAAGATAGCAAAATGTTTTCAAGGTTTTACAATTCAAAATTTCAAACACAATTTTCATAATTCCCACCACCGAAAAACGATCAGGAAAAATGCATCTGAAAGGACTGAAAAAAGAAAAGTTTTCAACAAAGTGGGAAAAAGTGGTATAAAGTGGGAAAATTATTTTTACATTTACATCCCAATAAAGAAGACCTAATGGCAGCACTTATTGGGGAATATGAATGCAGACTGGACGAAAAAGGTCGTCTCATGCTTCCCGCTACACTTAAAAAACAACTGCCTGCGAAGGATATCAAACGCTTTGTCATCAATCGTGGATTTGAAAAACATTTGAACCTGTACACAGGAAAAGAGTGGGATAAGATCACCGAAGAGATAGGCAGGCTGAACCTCTATGTTCAGAAGAACAGGGAATTTGTAAGAAAGTTTAACAACGGCGCTACCGAACTTGAAATAGACGGATCGAGCCGCATACTGTTGCCTAAATCGCTGGGAGCTTATGCAGGGATAAACAAAGATGTGGTGTTGTTTGCACATACCAACAGGATAGAGGTATGGGCCAAGGCTGAATACGACAAGGCGATGAAACAGGAAGGAGAGGACTTTGCAAAACTTGCCGAAGATGTAATGGGAAAAATGCCAACCGATAATAAAGGAGATGTATCATAACCCGGTATTACTGAAAGAATGCATAGAAGGACTGGATATACAAGAAAATGGGATTTACGTCGACGCAACATTCGGAGGGGGAGGACATACAGAAGAGATAGTGAAAAAATTAAATAACGGTAAACTAATAGCTTTTGACCAGGATAAGGATGCGATCAATAACAAACAAGAAAGTAAGAACCTTAAAATTATACATGCTAACTTCCGCTACATGAGGAGAATTTTGACTGAGCAAGGCTTCACTAAGGTGGACGGCATACTTGCCGACCTTGGGGTGTCCTCTCATCAAATTGATACTCCCGAGCGCGGATTCTCCACCCGTTTTAACGCAGCACTCGATATGCGGATGGATAGCAACTCAGTAATTACAGCTGCTGAAATAGTAAATACATATCCTGTTGCCCGTCTCCAAAAAATGTTCTCTGCTTATGGAGAGGTAACTAACGCGGCCACTCTTTCGCGCACTATAGGAGATGCAAGACAGCATAAAAAGATAAATACCACAAGCGAGCTTATTATAGCCATTGAAAAATGTGTGCCGCACCACGGAGCTAATAAATACCTGGCACAGGTGTTCCAATCGCTTCGCATAGAGGTTAACCAGGAAGTAGATTCTTTAAAGGATCTGCTGCGTGAAAGCAAAGATGTATTAAAGGAAGGCGGAAAACTGGTTGTTATATCATATCACTCTTTAGAGGATAGGTTAGTGAAGAACTATATGCGTTACGGAAACTTTGAAGGAATACCTGATAAGGATGTATATGGAAGAGAAAGAAGCCCGTTTAAGCCGCTTACCAAAAAACCCATTGAAGCTTCTGAAGGAGAAATCGAACAGAACAGCAGGAGCAGAAGTGCCAAGTTAAGGATAGCAGAAAGAATTGCAATTGCATCATGAGGAACCAGTTAAAAATAGAATCCATACAAGAAGAGATCGTTGAGCCGGTTGCCGAAGTGGCTGCAGAAAAAAAATCTGCAACTAAAAGCAACAGGGTTACAAAAACTGTTTCCTCTTTTGTGAGTGGCAATTTCCTTACCTCAGAATTTTCACTGAGTTATCTCCCATTCGTTATGTTCCTTGCTCTGCTTTCTCTCTGTTATATAGCCAATGGGTATTATGCTCAGTCAAAAGACAGGGAGCTTGATAAGCTGAATAGCGAGTTGGGCGAATTGCGCACTCAATATGTAATTGCCAAATCAAAACTGATGTACCTGAGCAAGGAATCGGAAGTAGCAAAGGCAGCAACAAGTGTTGGTATTAAGGAAGCGCTGATACCACCGGATAAAATAGTAGTTAATAATACAAAAACCGCACAACGTTAATGGAAGCCAGGAAGGGCATACTGTTAAGGTCGTACCTGCTATATGCATTTATGTGCATTATAGGAGTCATTATTTCTGTTCGCGTGGTGATGATACAATACACCCAAGGCAGTAAATGGAAACAGGAAGAAGCGCAGCTTACTACTTCTTTCCGCACCATTGAAGCTGTACGTGGTAATATTTACGCAGAAGATGGAAGCCTGCTTGCAACATCTCTTCCCTTTTATGATGTGGCCATGGATGTAAACACAGATTATCTGACAGATGAAATATTCAATTCAAAAGTAGATTCCCTTTCCATTGCTTATGCACACTTATTTAAAGATAAGAGCCAGGAAGAATTTTATAAAATGCTTGTTACAGCAAGGAAAGCAGGCGAGAGGTATGTACTTATAGAAAAAGGAATCTCTTATGATGATCTGCAAAAGGTGAAGAAGTTTCCTCTTTACAGGATGGGTAAATATAAAGGTGGACTTATTATAGCTGAGGCAAACAAACGTGAGCTTCCTTTCAGAGATCTGGCAGAACGTACTATAGGATACGCTCGTGAGAATATTAAACCTGTGGGACTTGAAGGTGCTTATAATGAATATCTGCAGGGAGTAGATGGTCAGGGCCTGATGGAAAAAACTGCCGGTGGTGTTTGGATTCCTTTGAATGACCAGGATGATCTGCAACCTCAGAATGGAGAGGATATTATCTCTACCATCAATATAAATTACCAGGACGTTGCCGAAAGTGCGCTGCGCGAGCAACTTATGAAACACCACGCTCAACATGGTTGTGTCGTGTTGATGGAAGTTAAAACGGGCAGGGTACTTGCTATCGCTAACCTGGAACGTGTGGATTCTGCAGATAAGTACGAAGAAGCGTATAACTATGCTTTAGGTGAAGCAACCGAGCCCGGTTCAACATTCAAGCTTGCTTCCTTAATAGTAGGCATTGACGATGGATATGTTAAACCAACAGACAGTATCAATCTGGAAGATGGTACACATCAATATTACGACAGGGTAATGCACGATGCCGAAAATGACGAACATGGATGGGTGAGTGTTCAAAGGGCATTTGAAATATCTTCTAACGTTGGTATATCGAAAACCATATATAAGCATTACGCCGATCAACCCAAAAAGTTTGTGGATGGTCTTTGTCGTTTGGGATTGAATGAACCCTTACACTTAATTATTCCTGGAGAAGGTATTCCGAGTATGCCCAACCCAACAGATAAAACATGGTCGGGTACCAGCTTACCATGGCTTTCTATAGGTTATGGGTTAACGGTTACTCCTTTGCAAACTTTAACTTTATATAATGCTGTTGCTAATGGTGGGGTAATGGTAAGGCCCCAGTTTGTGGATGAATTGGTAAAAGATGGCAAGGTGATAAAAACCTTTCAACCACAAATTATTAATCCTTCTATATGTTCTTCTGCAACACTTGCTAAGCTTAGAAAATTATTAGAAGGCGTGGTATTGCACGGAACAGCAAGCAACCTTAAGAATTCTGTTTATCAAATAGCAGGTAAAACGGGTACGGCGCAAATTGCAAAGAAGGGTCAGTATAAAAATGGTGCTGATGTAAATTACCAGGCATCTTTTACGGGATACTTCCCTGCAAACGATCCTCAATACTCATGCATTGTAATTGTTAACTCTCCTAGTACAGATGGTTACTATGGTAACATAACCGCAGGTCCAATTTTCAGAGAAATAGCAGATAAAGTATATGCGAGCAGCATAGGTATAGATCCATCTATAAATGCAGAGGAACAGAAACCTAAGAGAGATCCTATTGTAAAGAGCGGTGACTATAAGGATGCCTTTTATGTGCTTTCTAAACTGGATGTGCCTTGCGAAACAGGTTCGAAGAGCGGGCCCTGGATGACGGCTTCTACGCAGGATTCAGTATTACATATTACACAGAACAATCCAAAGAAAATATTGAGCGAGGGCATGATCCCCGACCTGCATGGCATGAATGCTGAAGATGCAATATACCTGTTGGAGAATTGTCATTTGAGAGTGAGTGTGAAAGGATACGGTTCAATAGTGGAACAATCCATCGCACCCGGAACAAGATTTCAAAAAGGAGAAACTATTTACCTGAGACTGGCATAATGAAAGTATTGAAGGACATAATATATAAGGTAGCGCTCACGGAAGTGGTGGGAGCTACGGATATACGTATCTCCGACGTGCAGTTCGATTCTCGCAAGGTAAAAGATGGTTGCTTGTTCATTGCTGTTAGCGGCACACAGACAGACGGACATAAATATATAGACCAGTGTATTGAAAAAGGTGCGGTTGCAATTCTGTGTGAGAAAATGCCGGAAAAGTATCACAAAGGAGTGACCTATTTGTGTGCAAAAGATTCGGCAGAAGCCTTAGGTATTGTAGCATCCAACTATTACAACCAACCTTCCACTCATATAAAGCTGATAGGTATTACAGGTACCAATGGTAAAACAACCACAGCTACTCTGTTGTTTAAGATGTTCCGTGGATTAGGATATAAGGTTGGACTTATATCTACGGTTCAAAACCAGATCAATGATCAGGTAATTCCTGCTATACATACAACACCAGATGCATTGGAACTAAATAAGGTATTAGCAGAAATGGTTGCCCAAGGCTGTTCTTATTGCTTTATGGAGGTTAGCTCTCATGCTGTTGTTCAACGCAGGATAGCAGGCATATCATTTACTGGTGGGGTATTTACCAATATCACACACGATCATTTGGATTTCCATAAAACCTTTGACGAATACATAAAAGCCAAGAAGAGATTCTTTGATGAGCTTACGTCTTCTGCTTTCGCACTGGTTAACAAGGATGACTCTCACGGCATGGTAATGCTGCAAAATACCAAGGCAAAGAAAAAGACCTTCTCTCTCAAGAATTCTGCCGACTACAAGTGCAAGATAATGGAAAGTACTCTCGCGGGCCTTGTGCTAACCATTGACGGAAGGGAAATATGGACCAAGCTCATTGGTGAATTCAACGCATACAACTTGTTGGGTATTTATGCCACGGCTGTTCTATTAGGTGAGAATAAAGAAGACGTACTGAAGGTGCTTAGCAGCCTCGAAGCAGTTGAAGGCAGGTTCCAATATATCAAGTCACCAAATGGAACTATAGGCATTGTGGATTATGCCCACACCCCTGATGCGCTTGAGAATGTTTTAGCGACCATAAATGATGTACGCACTCCTAAAGAAAAAATAATAACTGTGGTTGGCTGCGGCGGTGACAGAGATAAGACAAAGCGTCCGGTTATGGCATCAATAGCTTGTGAAAAGAGTGACAAGGTGATTCTTACTTCCGATAATCCACGCTCAGAAGATCCTGCTTCTATTATTCAAGAGATGGAGAAAGGAGTTAATCCGGTACACAAAAAGAAAGCATTGACAATAGTTGACAGAAGAGAAGCTATAAAGGCAGCTTGCCACATGGCAGAGAAGGGCGACATTATTTTACTTGCAGGGAAAGGGCATGAAAAATACCAGGAGATAAAAGGAGTGAAATATCCTTTCGACGATATGGAAATATTAACCGAAAATCTTAAAACCTTGCAGAGCTAATGTTTTACTACCTGTTCCATTTTTTAAGAGAAAGGTATAATATACCCGGGGCCAATGTGTTTAATTACATCACATTTCGCGCTGTGCTGGCTTTGTTGGTATCACTGGTTATTTCTGCATTGTTTGGCAAAAGGCTTATCGCTGCATTAAGAAGAAAACAAGTTGGTGAAAGTATACGTGACCTGGGCTTGCACGGCCAAAAAGAAAAAGAAGGAACACCAACCATGGGTGGACTTATCATAGTGGCTGCTATCATTATTCCGACCCTGCTTTTCGCAAAGTTTGATAATGTATATATCGTGCTCATGCTCATTACTACTGTATGGTTGGGAGCTGTTGGTTTCCTGGATGATTATATAAAAGTATTCAAGAAAGATAAAACCGGATTGAGTGGAAAGTTTAAAATAATAGGGCAGGTAGGTATTGGCATAATTGTGGCATGTACCATGTATTTTAATAAGCACGTGGTAATAAGAGAGCAGGTTGAGAAAACGCAGGAAATAGCTATGATAACTGGTCAGGATGCTGGTATTACCCAGTTACCCAAGTTTGCCAAAGAAGAAACCAGGTCTTTAAAAACGACCCTGCCTTTTGTAAAGGATAACCAGTTCGATTATTCCTGGCTCACTTCCTTTTTGGGAACACATTCCAGGAAACTAGCGTGGATACTGTTTATCCCGATCATTATCATAATTATTACAGCCATATCTAATGGGGCCAATATAACAGATGGTATAGACGGACTTGCTGCTGGTACGTCGAGCATTATAGGCGCCACATTGATGATCCTGGCCTACGTATCGGGCAATACATTTTTTGCCGGTTACCTGCATATTCTGTTTATTCCCAATGCAGGTGAGCTGGTTGTATTCATGAGTGCATTTGTGGGCGCTTGCGTTGGTTTCCTCTGGTTCAATTCTTATCCTGCACAGGTATTCATGGGCGATACAGGCAGTCTTGCCTTAGGCGGTATTATAGCAGTGTTCGCCATTGCCATACGCAAAGAATTATTGCTGCCTATCCTCTGCGGAGTATTCCTGATTGAGAATTTATCAGTTGTGCTACAGGTGGGATACTTTAAATACACCAAGAAAAAATACGGAGAAGGAAGACGGATATTTCTGATGGCTCCCCTGCATCACCATTTCCAGAAGAAAAGCTTACATGAAGCAAAAATTGTATCACGTTTTTGGATCATCGGAATTATGCTCGCATTGATAACTATTGCAACCCTCAAGCTCAGGTAATATGGCAAAAGTAAAAATAGCAGTTTTAGGCGCCGGCGAAAGCGGGGTAGGAGCTGCCATTCTTGCACAGAAGCTGGGCATGGAGGTGTGGCTGTCGGATAAAGGCAAGATAAAGGACAAATATCTTACCATGCTTCGTGAGGCTAAAATTCCGCATGAGCAAGGCACACATACAGAAGAAAAGATATTGGATGCAACTGAAGTGATAAAGAGCCCGGGCATACCAACAACAGCTCCTCTTATAAAGAAGATTAAAGAACGCGGCATACCGGTTATATCTGAAATTGAATTTGCTGGACGTTACACAGATGCTAAAAAAGTATGCATAACGGGTAGTAATGGTAAGACAACTACAACACTGCTCACATACCACATATTTAAAAAGGCAGGCCTTAATGTAGGGCTTGCAGGTAATGTAGGTAAGAGCTTTGCATTGCAAGTTGCCAATGAAAAATACGACTACTATGTAATTGAGCTGAGCAGCTTTCAGTTGGATGATATGGACAAATTTAAAGCAGACATAGCAGTGCTGCTCAATATTACACCTGACCATTTAGACAGGTACGACCACAACATGCAAAACTATGTTGATTCGAAATTCAGAATAATAAGAAACCAAACTTCATCGGATGTATTTATCTACTGTGCAGATGATGAAGTGACTGCAAAAGAAGTAAACAAACGCAATATTCCTGCGAAGAAGTATCCTTTCTCTATCACAGAAGCTGTGAGTGAAGGGGGCCATTTAAAGGGAGATGACCTGATTATTAACATAAACCAAAAACCGTTTTCTATGGCTGTAAACCGACTTTCACTGCACGGCAAGCACAACATGTACAACTCAATGGCTGCCGCCATTGCTTCAAGAGTTGTAGACATTCGCAAAGATGCTATCAGGGAAAGCTTAGCTGACTTTCAAAACATTGAACACAGACTGGAAGCGGTGGCTACCATTCACGGTGTTGAGTTCATCAACGACTCCAAGGCGACCAATGTAAACTCTACATGGTATGCGCTGGAAAGCATGACCAATCCTGTTGTTTGGATAGTGGGTGGAATTGATAAAGGCAACGACTACAACCTGCTTAAGGAACTTGTGAAGCAAAAGGTTAAAGCCATAGTGTGCCTTGGCAAAGACAACCGCAAGATCATAAGCACTTTTTCAAGCTTGGTGCCTTCTATCACAGAAGCATCTTCTGCAAAAGAAGCTGTAGTGAAAGCCTATAAGTTCACACAACCCGGTGATGTGGTTCTGCTCTCTCCGTCTTGTGCAAGCTTCGACCTGTTTGAGAATTACGAGGACCGTGGGAACCAATTTAAAGACGCCGTAAGGGCATTATAAAATACAAGATGAAGACGCTGTTCAGCCGCATAAAAGGAGACAAGGTAATTTGGGTGATAGTATTGCTCTTATCAGTCGTGTCTATTCTTGTGGTGTACAGCGCGGTAGTAACGCTTGCATACCGCAGCCATTCAGGCAATGCTACCTATTATCTTGTAAAGCACACCACCATAGTTTTATTCGGATTCTTTTTAATTTATCTCACGCATAACATAAAGTACACCTACTATTCACGCATATCGCAGGTGGCTTTATATTTATGTATTCCACTTTTGTTGTTCACCCTGGTAAAGGGTGTGAATGAGGGCAATGCCAACCGCTGGTTACAAATACCGGGTACGGGCTTAACCTTCCAGACATCTGACTTTGCAAAGCTGGCATTGCTCATTTATGTGGCACGAATGTTGTCACTCAAACAAGAAGAAATTAAAGACTGGAAGACAGGCTTTCTTCCTACCATTGCTCCGGTAGTGGCAGTTTGTGCGCTTATATTCCCCTCCAACTTCTCAACAGCATTCCTGCTTTTTGTAAACTGTATGTTCCTCATGTTCATCGGCAGAGCGAGCATGAAACATATATTGCTTACTGTAGGTGTGGCGGCCGCAGGGGCTGGCATTTTTATTTTGATGGTGTTTGCATTTCCTCATATTAATAACCGTGTTGCCACCTGGAAATCACGTATAGAAAGCTTTACCAAAGGTGATAAGGCAGATAACTACCAGGCAGACCAGGCTATGATAGCAATTGCTACAGGTGGTACTGTAGGCAAGGGTCCGGGCAACAGTATACAAAAGAATTTTTTACCACAAGCCTCATCCGATTTTATATATGCCATTTTGGTGGAAGAATATGGATTGATAATGGGACTTGCTATTCTCTTTCTTTATCTCACATTGCTTTATCGCGGTGTGCGAATTGCAACCAAAAATCCCAAAACATTCGGAAGCTTGCTGGCCATAGGTCTATCCTTGAGCCTGGTGATGCAGGCATTGGTGAATATGGCCGTAGCTGTGCATTTGTTGCCGGTTACAGGGCAACCTCTTCCCTTAGTGAGTATGGGGGGAACATCTATATGGTTTACAAGTATTGCAGTAGGAATAATATTAAGTGTTAGCAGAGAAACAGAAACTGAAGAAATTGTCGCACCAAATTAAAATAATAATAAGCGGAGGCGGTACAGGCGGACATATATTTCCCGCCATTGCCATAGCCCGAGCACTAGAGCAAATGAGACCAGGAACTGAAATATTATTTGTGGGAGCCAACGGCAGGATGGAGATGGAAAAAGTTCCTGCTGCAGGGTATCGAATTGAGGGCCTTAACATCAGTGGTATCTCACGCAGCAATATGCTCAAAAATATTTCTCTTCCTCTCAAAATATTAAAGAGTGTATCAAGAGCCAAAGAAATTATCGCGCAGTTTAAACCTGATGTAATTGTTGGAGTAGGTGGTTATGCAAGCGGTCCGACCTTATGGGCAGGCATTAAGAAGCATATTCCTACACTTATACAGGAACAAAACTCTTACGCAGGAGTTACCAATAAATGGTTATCAAGATCCGTGAATAAGATATGTGTGGCATATCCGGGCATGGAAACTTTCTTCCCTAAGGACAAGATAATTGTTACAGGCAATCCCGTTAGGCAGGATATAGATAATTTGAAGAGTAAGAAAGCTGAGGCGCTTGAGTTTTTTAAGCTTAGTCAGAGCACTACATTGTTGGTAATAGGTGGTAGCCTGGGTGCAAGAACTATCAATGAAAGTATAATGCTCTCACTTGATAAGCTGGCTGAAAAAAATATACAGTTGATATGGCAAACAGGTAAGCCATATTATGCCCAGGCAAAAGAAATGGAAAACAAATATTCCAACATAAGAGTGTTTGATTTTATAGCTAAGATGGATCTGGCCTATGCGGCTGCCAATATGGTTGTATCGAGGGCGGGAGCAATATCTCTTTCTGAATTATGTATTGCAGGCATGCCATGCATTTTGGTGCCTTCACCTAATGTGGCAGAAGATCACCAGACCATGAATGCTATGCAGTTGGCAAATCATAAAGCTGCTATTGTAATAAAGGATACAGAGTCTGCGAGTAAATTGGGAGATGCCATATTGAAGCTATCCTCGGATAGTTCTATGCTGGAGAGTTTGAGTAAGAATATTTCGATGTTGGCGGTTAAGGATTCAGCAGCCAAAATTGCGCTAGAAGTAATTGCACTATCAGAAAAGAAATGAAACTGGAAGGATTGAAATATGTGTATTTGATAGGTATCGGTGGTATCGGTATGAGTGGGCTTGCGCGTTACTTTAAGTCATTGGGCAAGGTTGTGAGCGGGTACGATAAAACACCTTCTTCCCTGACTGATGAGATGGAAACCGAGGGTATTAAAATACATTTTGAAGACAGTGTGAATGATATAAGTGAGGATATTAAAAAACATTCTTCTGCAGATGAAACGCTTGTTATTTATACACCAGCAGTACCGGAAGATCACTCAGAACTAAGATATTTTATTGAACATAAATTCAGTGTGCATAAACGTGCTGAGGTGTTAGGTTGGGTAACTGGCGGACACTATACTTTGGCAATTGCAGGCACTCATGGCAAGACTACAACAACAACTCTGGTAACCCATATTCTCAGATCATCCCAGGTGGATTGTATGGCCTTCCTGGGTGGAGTTTCTAAGAATTACAACACCAATATATTATTAGCAAAAAACGCTGCAAAAGCTACCATGGTAGTGGAAGCAGACGAATACGACAGGTCCTTCCTAACACTGCATCCGAATATTTCTGTGATTACTTCGGTTGATCCTGACCATTTAGATATATACGGAGACAATGCTCACATGCAGGAATCATATTCCATGTTTGCCAATTTATTGGATAAGGACGGATGCCTTATCACAAAGAAAAAAGTGAAGGACACTCTTAACTATAAGGGCAAGACTTATACCTATTCACTCGACCAGGAAGCTGATTATTACGCTAGGAATATTACGATAAAGGAAAACCATTACGTGTACGATGTGGTTACTCCGCAGGGAGAAATCAAATCTGTACGACTTGGTATACCCGG
>Ga0206856_10175_pt2 | contig 14280 bp, 12 predicted proteins | sample Alteio_BWOrgCont_48_FD_152630 | JGI IMG/M metagenome (GOLD analysis project Ga0206856, IMG submission 152630) | Enriched cells from forest soil in Barre Woods Harvard Forest LTER site, Petersham, Massachusetts, United States -... | ecosystem: Environmental > Terrestrial > Soil > Temperate forest >...
GCGCTCGCCGAGTTGGGCGAACGCGCCGGCAGCCCGTCAGGCGTCTTCTCGGTGCTTACCGGCTCGTCTCGCGAAATCGGCGCGGAGATGACCTCGAATCCGATCGTGCGCGGCCTCACCTTTACGGGGTCGACTGAGGTCGGGCGCGTGCTGATGGCGCAATGCGCGCCCTCGATCAAGAAGATTGGGCTGGAACTCGGCGGCAACGCGCCGTTCATCGTGTTTGATGACGCCGATCTCGATGCGGCCGTTGAAGGCGCGATGGCGTCCAAATACCGCAACGCCGGCCAGACTTGCGTTTGCGCCAACCGCCTGCTCGTGCAAGACGGCGTTTACGACTCCTTCGCGGCCAAGCTCGCGGAGGCCGTAAAGACCTTGCACGTCGGCGACGGAATGCGGGCTGGCGTCACGACTGGGCCGCTCATCAACCGCGCGGCGGTCGCGAAGGTGCGAGAGCATATCGGCGATGCGCTCGCTAAGGGCGCGACCCTCGCTGTCGGCGGCAATTCGCTCGGCGGCAATTTCTTCGAGCCGACCGTGCTTCGTGACGTGACCTCGTCGATGTCGGTTGCGCGCGAAGAGACCTTCGGCCCCGTAGCGCCGCTTTTCCGCTTCAAAACGGAAGAGGAGGCTATCGAGATGGCGAACGCCACTGAGTTCGGTCTCGCCTGCTATTTCTACGCGCGGGATATCGGCCGAGTCTGGCGGGTGGCCGAAGCGCTCGAATATGGCATGGTCGGGATCAACGAGGGCATCATTTCCACGGCGGAGGCGCCGTTCGGCGGCGTTAAGGAGAGCGGGCTCGGGCGCGAAGGCTCTCATCATGGCGTCGAGGAATATCTGGAAATGAAATATATGCTGATGGGTGGACTCCAGGCTCGTTCTTAACCTAGCGGAGCGTGCTGAAATGGTGGCGATAGAGGCCTCTGTCCGGATTGGTTGGATCGGAATGGGAAAAATGGGCCTTCCCATTTGTAAGCGCCTCCAGGGCGCCGGATTCCGGGTGACGGTGCTTTGCCGAAATGTCGCGAGCGAGGCGATAGCGACAACGAACGGTTTTGAAGTCGCCCGTACGATTTCCGAAACCGCGAAGGGCGCCGATGTCGTGGTGTCGGCCATCTCGGACGACAAGGCGCTCTTCGAAATCACGCTAGCCGACGGCGGGCTAAAGGATTGCCTCTCCCGCGAACAGATCTACATCGACGCCAGCACGGTGTCTCCGGAGGCCTCCGCCCGAGTCGCTGAAGCGTTGTCACACATCGGATGTTCATATCTCAGGGCGCCCGTCTCCGGGTCGACGTCCACCGCGACACAAGGCGCCCTGACCGCGTTGGTCTCCGGGCCAGCCGAAGCGTTCAGCGCGATGGCCAAGGTCTTCGCCGCCTTCACTAAGAAGGCATTCCTGGTCGGCTCCGGCGAAGAGGCGCGCTACCTCAAGCTCTCGATCAACGCCATGGTAGGCGCGACGTCAGCGCTTTTGGCGGAATCGCTTATGCTGGCCCGCAAGGGTGGAATGGACATTCAAACCATCATGAACGTCGTGTCGGAGAGCGCGGTCGCGTCGCCTCTCATTCAGTACAAGCGAGGCGCAATCACGACTGGCGACTACACGGCGGCCTTCAGCGCCTCGCAAATGCTGAAGGACCTTGATCTGATCGAACAGGCGGCAGCAGCGACGTCCTGCGACATGCCGCTCATTTCGAGCATCCGCGACGTTTACCGAGCCGCGGTGGCGCGCGGTCTAGGCGACCATGATTTCTTCGTCCTCACGTCGGGAGATGCGGGCCCCGCTCCGAGCGCCAAATAGCTGCACGGCTTCCGACCAGCGCCGTACGTCCTGAGCTTCGTAATGCATGCTCATTTCGAATGCTTGTCTCACCACCTGCTTCTTCCGATTCGACGGGACCTGCGGCGGCGGTTTCCCTCACGGCGGCCTCCTGTCGCGATTGGCGCGATCCGGCCTTCGGGACGGAATTCTCAAAATGAACAAATTTCCCCTGCTCGCCCCTCGCCCAGGGGATAATGTCGGTTTGTGGAAGCGATCAAAGTGCTGCGCGGGCAGCAAGGGGATTGCGCGATCCAATAGACGATCGTGGATGCACACTCAAAGTGCAGCTGATCGTTTAGATCGGGAGGAAATGTAATGGATATCTCTCGCCATGGCGCGATGCCGCAGAGGTCCCCGCTCATAACCAGTAACTGACGGCCGCTGCGACGCAAACGGCGGCGGGAAGCTGGTTGTGTTTCGGTCATGGCGAGTGGAGAACCACAAATGACGGGGCCCGTCGGGATCGCACTCATCGGCATGGGTTGGTGGGGTCAGAAGATACTCAATGTGCTCCAAGCCGCGCCGGCGGACATTCGCGTTGTCCGCGCGGTAGAGCCGAACATTCAAACGGTGAAACGCGAGTGCGCCCAAAAGGGCGTCCCTCTGTCGGCCAACTACGCGGACGCGCTCAACGACCCGACTGTCGAAGCCGTCGTGCTCGCCACGCCGCATGCGCTGCATGAAGCCCAGATCGAAGCCGCGGTCGCGGCCGGCAAGCATGTCTTTTGCGAAAAGCCTTTGGCTTTGACCAAGGCTGGGGCTGAGAAAGCTGTAGCCCTTTGCCGCGACGCGGGTTTGGTGCTCGGTATGGGGCATGAGCGGCGATGGGAGCCGCCGATCAAAGAGATGCTCGCGAAGGCCGACGCTGGAGAGTTGGGGCGCATTCACCAAATCGAAGCCAACTTCAGTCACGACAGGTTTCTGTCGCTCGACCGCGGCAATTGGCGATTGAAAGCCGATCAAGCCCCCGCCGCCGGCATGACGGCCACCGGCGTTCATCTTCTCGACCTTTCAGTGCGGTTGCTCGGCCCGGCCGAAAGCGTTCTTTGCACTTGCGAACAACTGTCGTCCGACCTGCCGCAAGGCGACACCGTCGCCGCCTATGTCAAGTTCCGAGGAGGCGGCACTTCCTATGTCTCGGCTTCGCTGGCAAATCCATTCATGTCGCGGTTCACGGTCTATGGCGCGAAGGGTTGGATCGACATTCGGGATAAGGCGCATGTCGAGGCGCCCGCCGGCTGGATTGTCACCTCGGCCAACGCGGGCGGCCCGATCGCCACGGCCGAGATTGCGCCAGCTGAGCCGGTGAAAGACAATCTGGTTTCGTTCGCCCGCGCCGTCCGCGGCGCCGAGACCTATCCGATCACCGCCGCGCAGTTGGTCAACAACATTGCTTTGCTCGAGGCCGTTTTCGCATCCGCCTTGAGCCGCAAGATCGAAGCTGTGGCCTAAGCGGCCAAACGCATGTGGGAGAAAGCGATGAAGGCCCTGATTTTCGACGAACCCAAGAAGCCGGTCGTCACCCAGGTCCAAAGCCCCAGGATCGACGAGAACGAAGTCCTGATTCGTTCGCGCCTCGTCGGCATTTGCCACTCGGACTACGAGTTGTTGGCCGGCCAGTACATCATCCCGATCTCTTACCCAGTGATACCGGGCCACGAATGGGTAGGCGAAGTGGTCGAGGTCGGCAAGAACGTGTCCGGCCTGCAACTGGGCGACCGCGTGGTCGGAGAATGCGTAATCAAGACCCCCGAGCGCATCCACCATTTCGGGTTTTCGATGGACGGCGCCAATCGCGAGTTCTTCCCGGCGCGTCCCGAGTGGCTGCACAAGTTGCCCGACTCGGTCGACGACGCGAAAGGCGCGCTGATCGAACCTTTCACTTGCGGCTACTACGCGGTGCTGCGCCACGGCGGAACCAACGCTTCGGAGACAGTGGTGGTCTCCGGCGGCGGCCCCATCGGTCTGGTATCGGCGGCCGCCGCCATCGGCATGGGCGCGCGCGTCATCGTCGTCGATCCCGTGCCCCTGCGGCGCGACATCGCCAAGCAACTCGGCGCCGACGCCACCGTGGATCCGTCGGCGGGCGACCCGGTCGAGGCGGTGCGGGAATTGACCAAGGGCGGCGCAGACCTCGTCGTCGAGGCCTCAGGCCATGCCTCGTCGCTGGCAAATGTCTTCGACTATGCCCGCACGGAAGGCCGGGTCTCGATGGTCGGCATCAGCATCGGCCAGAAAATCCCGGTCGAGCTCGGCAAGATCCAGATCAAGAATCTGACCGTGCGTGGCTGTATCGGCTCTCCTGGCGTCTGGCCCTCGGCGATCCGCTTCCTCGAGCGGACGAAACTCGATCTCTCGCCGATCCAGACGCACAGCTTTGCGCTGGTCGATGCGGTGGCGGCGCTGGAGTTGGGCAAGAACCCGCGAGAGGCGGTCAAAGTGACGCTGGAGATCGCGTGAGCCTCGCCGGACAAGTCCGAACGGAGAGGCAGAACCGCCAGCGTGGCCGACAGAAGGGCGCAAGACACGTTCAATGAAACAAACCGTCGACATAGCAAACGACATGCTACGGCAGCGGACGTTTTTTCCGTTCCCGCTGGCGCAGGGGTTTGTGACGGTTCTGATTTCGACGATAGCGCTGATCGGTATCTGTCTCCTATTCGCGCCGTCCAGTCTGTCATATGGCGCTCTGGAGGGAAGCCTGCCGTTTGCGGCCCTCATTGCGATTGTCGGCCTGGGGCAGCTGCTGGTGGTTCAACAGGGAGGTTTTGACCTTTCGCTGGCAGGAGGCGTCTCGCTTGCCGTCGTCATATCGACACACTATCCGCAAGGAGACAACGCTCTGCTCCTCTCGGCCGTTTTGATAGCGATCGCCTGCGCGATCATTGCCGGCTTGGCGAACGGGATTCTGGTCAGCCTCTTCAGCCTCAATGCCATTGTCGCGACTATCGGCGTGAACGCTCTGTTATATGGGGCCGTCTTCGCTGTTTCCGGCGGCGTGCCCAAAACAACAACCACTATGTTGGCCGCAATCGCTGGCGGCCGCGCACTCGGGCTTCCAAACTCCCTCTATTTCGCGCTGGCCGCACTGCTGGTGGTTTCATTCATCCTGAAAAAGTCTGTGGCTGGAAGGCGCTTCGAAGCGATCGGCGCAAACCCATTGGCTGGCCGCGCCGTGGGACTTCGCGTGCAGCTTCATCAACTTTTGGCCTATGTCTATGCCCAGCTCCTCTATTGCATGGCTGGCCTGCTTGTGGCGGGCATCACTCGTGAACCCACAGCATTCCAAGGCGATTCCCTGCTTTTGCCTTCGGTTGCTGTTGTCGTTCTCGGTGGAACGTCGCTGCTTGGTGGTCGTGGTTTTCCGATCTCGACTGTCATTGCTTCGTTCTTCTTGAACCAGTTGAGCCAATTCGCACTCGCAGTTGGTGTGCCGTATTCGGCTCAAACCATCATCCAGGCTTTGGCCTTGGGTTTTGGTATCGGCGTCTACACTGTCCAGCGGACGGTAAACATGACTAGGCAAACTAAACCAGCGTGAGAGGAGGAGAAAATGAAATTCTCGGACAAACAGAACCTAGCGCTCACCGCGGCGGCGACAGCCATCGCCCTCGGGTGCTTCAATTTGGCTCAGGCCGAAACTCCGTCATGGTGCGGCCCGAAGAAAGCGTCGATTTCTTTGCTTGATGGCTATGGCGGCAACAGCTGGCGCCAGGTGACGACCGCTTCCGGCAAGGAGGAAGCCCTCAAGTGCCCCAGCATCACGAAGTACGAATATGCTGACGGCCAGGGCGACACTCAAAAGTCGATTTCCGACGTCAAGGCCATGGCCGCTAAAGGCGTCGATGCCCTAGTTGTCTTCCCTGACGCCGGACAGGCGATGCTGCCCGCGATAACTGCCGTCTACAAGTCGGGCAAAGTCATTGTACCTTACCGCGTCGAAGCCGGGGGTAAGGCCGACATGAACTACACCAAGTTCATCGGCACCGATTTCAAGAATGACGGCCAGAATTGGGGCAACTGGATCAAGAGCATCCTGCCGAACGGCGGAAATCTGCTGTTCCTGAGCGGCCCCGCGGGCAACAGCCAGGGTCTCGACGAGCTTGCGGGGCTGAAGTCCGTGCTTGGACCCGAATACAAGTTCATCAACCCCGAGCCCTTCGATGTGACGAACTGGGATCCTGCGCTGACGCAAAAAGTTCTGACGGCCGAAATCGCCAAGAATAACAAGATCGACGTCATCGTTTCTGATTTCGGGCCGTCGCTGGTCGGTGCGCTTCCGCTGTTCAAGCAATCCGGTCGGTCGATCCCGGCGCTTGCCACATCTGACGGCAATTCACTGGGCTGCTTCTGGACCGACGTCCACCAGGACAACCCGGACTTCAAGCTATTCACCGTCTCAACCGAAAACGACAACGTTCGCCTAGCCGTGCAATGGGCCGTCGCAGCTGCGACTGGCGGCACGCCGCCTAAAGAGGAAACGTTCAAGGGCCCTGTCTTCGAAAATTCCGTGACTGGCGCGCCTCATCCGGTCCAGTGCCGCAAAGATCTCCCCGGTCAGATCTATTTGTCGGCCGAGTTGTCTCCGGAAGATCAGACCAAAGCAGTCAGCACCAAGTAGCATCGCACGTGCCCCGGAGGCAAAATAGCCTCCGGGGAGCGACCTTTTTGGCAAATGCCGGATGTGGATGTCTTAAGCGGAATCCTCGCGGTGAATGTTCGCAGTAACGAACCTCGTCTAACTGGCGCGCCGGCGCATGGCGACATGACGATCCGGTTGTCCAACATTTCAAAGTTCTACTCCGGCGTGCGGGCGCTCGATAGCGTCAGCGCGGAGTTCTACGAGGGCGAGGTTCACGCGATCCTCGGCGAGAACGGGGCCGGCAAGTCAACCCTCATCAATATCATTTCCGGCGCCCTGCAGCCGGAACTGGGCGAGATCGAATTCGAGGGGCGTCGGGTTTCCTCGATGTCGCCGGAAACCGCCGCGTCGTTGGGCATATCGATTTCCTTTCAGCACCCGGCGGTGCTCGACGATCTCTCGGTGCTGGAAAATTTCCAGGTCGCTCTTCCGCCGTCGTTGTTTGCTGGAAAGTCGGCACAGGCCGTTGCGCGAAATGCGCTCGACGCGGTCGGCTTGCACGTCCCGATGCGAACGCGCGCCGATGCGCTTACCGTGGCCCAAAAGCACCTGCGGGAAATCGCCAAGGCTTTGGCGATCAAGCCTAAGGTGCTGATCCTTGACGAACCGACCGCTTCGCTCGATCAGGCGGCGACCGATATGCTCTTTGGCCGCATAAGGGAGGTGGTCAGGACAGGAACGTCGGTGATCTACATCACCCATCGCCTCGCGGAATTGCGTCAGATCGCCCAACGGGTCACGGTTCTTCGCGACGGTCAGGTTCAAGGCGTGGCGCCGGTCAACGAGGTGAGCGACGCCGACCTTCTGAGCATGATCGTCGGCCGAACGCTGGGGTCGACGTTCCCGCAAAAATCTCAAAATCCTTCGAAAGACGTCAACTTTGCGGTTGAGTCCCTCAGCGGCAAAAGATTCACGGATGTGAGCTTTGAAGTTTCGCGGGCGCAAATCGTAGGCGTCGCCGGCGTCGCGGGCAACGGCCAATCGGAGTTGATGCGCGCGCTGGCCGGACTCCAGCAATCCAAGGGCGGGATCCGTCTCAATGGACGCTCCCTCGATCATCACGGCCTTTTGCGCGAAGCCGCATTCATGCCTTCCGATCGGCATACCGAAGGTCTGGCCGCCGGCCTGACGGTGCGCGAGAACGCGACATTCGCCGCGCTTGAGAAGTTTTCCGCGTGCGGACTAGTCAGCCGAAAAAAAGAGGTGAAACAGGTCGCAGCGACGTTCAAGTCGCTGGCGGTCAAGGCGCCGAGCATTGAATCTCCGATTCTGTCCCTCTCGGGCGGCAACCAGCAAAAGGTTGTCATGGCGCGGGCTCTGCTGTCGGAACCGGGCCTGATCGTTGCCGACGAACCGACCCAGGGCGTAGATGTCGGCGCGCGTCCCGAAATCTATCGTATTTTGCGCGAGGTTTCGGGTTCGGGCACGCCAGTCATCGTGAACTCTTCGGACGCGGCGGAACTTGAAGGGCTGTGCGATCAGGTCATCGTCATGTCCCGGGGGCGTGTCGTCGAAAAGTTGAGCGGCGAAGACGTCATCGAAGCCCGTATCGTTGCCGCCGCCGTGAACGCCGACACTCGGGTCGGCGACTCCGACATAGCGACCCGCAACATTTCGACCCGCGGCGGATGGCGCCACTTCGTCCAATCGGACAATGCGCCGGCGGTTCCCCTCGCTCTCGTCACCGCTCTGCTCGGGCTTTACGTCTTCAGTCAAAACTCCAACTTTCTGTCATCATTCAATATTTCCAACATCCTATTGTTGGCGACCGCTTTGGGCTTCATCGCGCTTGGACAGACCGTCGCTGTGCTGATGGCCGGCATTGATTTGTCGGTCGGCCCGCTCGCGGGATTTTTGGTCGTGGTTGCCTCGTTCTTCGTGAACGATGACAAGTCATCGATGATGATCGCCGCGGGCTTCCTCTTGATGTTCGGCGGAGCGTTCATCGCCGGCGCGATCAATGGCTTCCTCATAAGGTTTGCGAATTTCACGCCGATCGCCGCGACGCTGGCGATGTATATCGGTATACAGGGCTTGAGTTTCCTCTTGCGGGATGCTCCAGCCGGATTCATCAACGGTAAGGTCGTCGACGTCGTCAACTGGCAGTTGGGCCCCATTCCTGCCGCGTTCCTGGTCTTGGTCGCTTTCGCCCTTGCCGGGGAATATGCGCTGCGCAATTTGCGGCCAGGCTGGCAGCTTCGGGCGATAGGTTCCGATGCGGAGTCGGCGCGGCGGATCGGTGTGCGCATCGATCGAACCTTCGTCTGCGGTTATATCGCGGCGTCCCTATTGACGGCGTTTGGCGCCGTGATGCTGATGGCCCAGATTGGGGTCGGCGATCCCAGGCAGGGCGCGAACTATACGCTGTCGAGCATCACCGCGGTCGTTCTTGGCGGGACAAGCCTACGCGGGGGGCGCGGAACGTTCATCGGCACGGTCCTCGGCGCGCTCCTGCTGACGGAGGTCCTGAATGCCGCTGCTTTTCTGGGGCTTTCGGAAACCTACCAATATGTCTTTCAAGGGACGCTCATCCTGATCGCGGCTCTCATTTATTCGGCAGTGCGCGGACGCGCGGGTGCGTGAAACATATTTGATGACATCGCTTATCTTTGCCGAGTCGCGGGTTCACATTGGCCAAAGCGCGCGATTCGACGAACGTCGGATCAATAGGGAGGACGCGCCATGAATCCTGGATGCACGCTGATCGCGTTTCTCAAAGGCAAGCCTGAGAAGCGAGCGGAACTGCTTTCCGTGCTGCGCGCGTTCGTGAATCCGACCCGCGCAGAGGCTGGTTGCGTTGAATACCATCTCCATATCAGCGACGACGACCCGAACCTCTTTTTCTTCTACGAAAATTGGAGAACACGGAAGGATCTCGACGAGCATCTGGAGATGCCCTACCTCAGATCGTTTTTTGAGCGTCGAATGGACCTCCTGGAAAAAGAGATCGACCTCCAATACATGACTATGGACAGCGCCTATGACAAATAGGCCATCCGCGAAGGCGCTCCCGGGTCTTCTGGGGGTTGAGCACGTCGGTTTGACCGTTCCCGACATGGAGGCCGCGACAACGTTTTTTGTCGACGTTCTTGGCGCCGAGTTGCTGTTTGAAGTCGGTCCATTTTCGTCGGAGGATGACTGGATGGAGAAACATCTCGGTGTCCATCCCCGCGCAGTCATACGCCGACTGCGCATGCTGCGGCTAGCGGCGGGGCCTTCGGTCGAGTTGTTCGAGTATTCCTCGTCTGATCAGCATCAAACGCGCCCGAGAAACAGCGATGTGGGTGGCCATCACTTGGCGTTTTATGTCACTGATATGGCGGCAGCAGTCGACCACCTCAAGCGCCACGGGGTGAAGATTCTCGGCGACCCCACCACGCTTGCGGATGGGGCGAGCGCGGGTTTGACCTGGGTCTATTTCCTCGCTCCCTGGGGCTTGCAGCTGGAGCTGGTGTTGGCCCCGAACGGCCTTGCGTACGAAAAGCGCGGCGGACGCCCGATGTGGCGACCCGGCGGCGACGTCAACTCATAGGAGGGGATGACGATCGCCGGCGCCCCCCGGGGCGATCGAAGGAGACCTTGGCTCGCTTACGCCGATCGCATTCGGTCAGGTACAAGGCGGTCAGCGCAGAGTGCGCGTCGTGCAAGCCGTCCTTCCTGAGCAAACTCCTGAAGCTCTGGTCCAACGGCTCAATGCATAAATGCCGACGCGCCTCCCAAACGGCTTTCTCGGCATCCGCCATCCGGCGGTTTGAGTGAGAGACCTTCTATGTCGCCGAGCGGCGAAGGGCCCGGCGCAGTGCAGAGTCAAGTGATGTGATGGAGGGAAATGTGGCTTGGGCTATCACTGGCAAACCGAAGATTGCCTTCGTCGGGACGGGTGCTCAGGGGGCTTCGATCGGCGCCGACTTCGCGTTGGCGGGGCTCGACGTAACATTTATTGAACAGTGGCCCGCTCATGTCGAGGCAATCCGGGAGAAAGGCATTACGGTAAATCTGCCGGCCCGTACGATTAACGCCAAGGTGCCGGCGTTGCATTTTTGCCAGGTGGCGGAGATCAAGGATCCTTTTGACCTCATCTTTCTCGTCGTTAAGGCCTATGACACGAAGTGGGTAACCCAAATGGTAGCGCCCATTCTTGCAAAGGATGGGTTTGTCATCGGCCTGCAGAATGGCATGACGCACTTGGACATCGCGTCCGTTGTCGGCGCCGAGAGGACAATTGGCGCCGTCATCGAAATCGCATCCAATATGTTCGTCCCGGGAGTCACGAATCGGCAGAACGACCAAGAGGAATCGTGGTTCGCGCTTGGCGCGGTGGATCCTGGTCAGCAACATAGAGTCGAAGATGTCGCTAAGCTTCTTAGGTGCGCGGGCCGGGTTGAGGTGACGAGCGACATTAAATCGTGCAAGTGGATGAAATTGGTTGTGAATGCCGCCGAGCTGATTCCGTCCGCCATCCTAAACTTGCCGCTCGCCGAAGCGGTTCGTACTCCGGGATTTTTGGAGGTCATGCGACGGGCGGGATATGAGGCAATGCAGGCGGCGCTGCTCGACGGAGCAGCGATCGTCCCGATAATTGGATTGCCACCTATCACAACAAATCATCCCGAACGATATGTCGATCGGATTTTCGACGAAGTTCTGCAAACATTTTCCAGACCGGATACCCTGACCACTTCTTTGCAAGACTGGCGCAAGGGGCGCCGTGCGGAAATCCAGGAAGTCAACGGATACGCGATTGACATTCTTCGCAAGTGCGGAGTTGAGGCCCCAATCAACCAGCGGGTCGTTGAGATCGCCCTCGACATAGAAAGAGGGGTGCTTCAAGCGAGTCCGAATAACGCGTCCGCGCTTATTGAGTTCGACGCGAAACGTGGAGGCGGGTTGTGGTAGCCACTCTCATCGGATGGGTTCGGGCGATCTTAGCTTATACCTCTTGAGCGGTATGCGGATCCTGGGCGCAGCCTACTCGGTTTACAGTGATGATCGCGACCAAAAGAACTAGCTTGTCGGTGAGTATCGCGAGGGACTTTTTGTTCGCGCGCTCGGTCGGCCTTGCAGCAGCAATCCCACCGCCGAATTCGGAAGCGGGTATTCTTTTGGGAAAAGGGCTGGCGGCTGGTCGACGCTAACCGTCAGAATGCTGCATCGACGGTGACCGCAGTTTCTCTGGGGAACCCGGTTCCAGAATTTACACCGGGCGCTGCCTCGGCTGGCTCTCGTTAGGGCCAACCGCCGATAGTCGGTGCGTCCCCGCGGAATCGCTCAGTCGACATGGCGATCATTCTCGCTTTCATAGCACTGATCAACGGTGCCCGGCCACGACGGAGCCTCGGAGGGCCCAGTCTTGCGCAATTACTGAGATACATATCTCCGCTTCAGGCGTACTATCCCTGAGGTCAGTTCCGAACGCCCAACCGCGGAGTTTGTTGGTTCGAGCCTCAGCACCTGCGGGTATCCATGACCCAATTCGACGAGATTGTTTCAGCGATCGACAATCTGTGGCGAGCCTACGAGGTAGTTGCGCTGGCGGCGCATGGTTAACGCGGAAGTCAAAAACCGCCATCATAGACGCCGACGAGCTGCCCGCCTCGATACACTTCAATTGTGAGGTGCATTGGTCGCAATCAAGATCGATAAAAAACCCGAGCTCGTATCCGCACACATGCTCCAGAAGCGTAGCTCCATCATTAGACCAAGCACTGTCGTACGAAGGCTTTGTTAGTGCCTAAGCCTGTCGCGGTCATCTTTCTTTTCCTCCTCCGGTCGATTGACCTTCTTTATCTCGATTGCTATCAGATTGTCGCGCGCCGCGATTTCGCCACGGCTGTGCAGGATCAGGTCGCAGTTAATGACGATCTCCTTCCGATTATCGTCGATGATTGTCTTTACCCGCACTTGATTGCGATTGTACTCGACGTCGGCATAGTAGGCCGACAATCCGTAAGCCTCTTTCAATTGCTCAAAGACTATTGCAAGTCGGCAGCAAAGATTTCGCTCGCTCGTGTTCCTGACGATATTGGCGCGTTCCCTCGCAAGGAAGAGCGCAAAGGCCTCATCGAATAAAGTCCGAAGCTCGTCTTGCATTACCGTACCTATCTACCTCGCAAGCCAATAGAAAGGGTTTGCATGCTGCATTGGATCGGGCTCTACTCCGCTCGCTTTCGCCAGTGTCACGAAACCACTTGGACTGAGCGTCACCGAGCCGCACGGACCCGGACGAGCCGGATTCCGGGCCCCGATCCTAGCGATGACGTCTCCTCCAGCTGTAGGTTGTGATGCCTGGCTTCAAATAGCATAACAGCCTCGCCTCGGTACTTAGAGCGATAGAGTCGGTTGGCGAGAAGCTTGGGTAGGTCATAGGCGATCCGATTCTACCCGCTGGTCTCTCAGCCCGCGCGATTTTTCCCACGTTCCGGTCGTCTCAACGTAGGCGAGGTTTTCGGTTGGTCCTTAAGGTCGCGGCATTGCCACGCTGCGTGATAGGCCTTGCTCTCTTTTCGATCTTCGGAAGGAGAATGCAGAGGCTCTGACTATTCCTGCTCCATGTAACCAACGTGTAACCGCGGCTATGAAGGAGCGTGTCAGGCCTCGCGCCCAACCGTATGGATATGTTCCCCGTGCACGAGAGTGTGCCCCAGTTCATATCCGAACATTACAGCGTGCTTCAAAAAATGGCGCGCCCGGAAGGATTCGAACCTCCGACCCCCAGATTCGTAGTCTGGTGCTCTATCCAGCTGAGCTACGGGCGCTTGTCGCTTTCGCCGTCGCCTTGGCCCGCGCCCGCTTTTTGCGAGGGCGAGGGCCGGGAGCGCTGAGACGGCGCGCGGCGCGATCCCTGTAGCGGCTCTTCTTGCGCGAGGCAAGGGCGCGTCCAGGCATCGAAACGGCGGCCGCATTTGTGATGCGCGCTCTGCCGCTCAAGCGGCCGCACTTTTTTGCGCCAACGGAAGAGTCATTTCGAAACGCGCGCCGCTGTAAAGGTCGCCGGGGCGGCTCGGCGCCAGCACAATCGCGCCGCCGTTGCGGTCGACGAGTTCGGCGGCGATGGCGAGGCCGAGGCCCGAGCCGCCCGGCCGGGTCGACTTATGGAAAGGCTCGAAAATACGCGGCGCGAGATGCGCGGGAACGCCCGGCCCGGTGTCGGCGACCTCGATCAAGGCGGCGCCCTTCCGGCGCTCCGCAAAGACGCGGATCGACCGCGGTTTGCCCTCGCAGGGCCCATGTTGCTGGAGCGCCTGCGCAGCGTTGCGGATGAGATTGCCGATCGCCCGCTGCACATGGTCGGGATCAGCGTAGATTTCGAAATCTTCGGGGATCTCCATCGACACTTCGAGGCCGCCCGCTTGTTTGGCATGGGCGATTTCGGCGGTCTCGGCGAGCAGCGAGGCGAGCGCAAAGGCGCGAGGCAGCGGCGGCTTCTCGCCCGCGCCGCCATAGGAGAGCGTCTCCTGACAAAAGGCGATGGCGCGGTCGAGCGTCGCCACCAGCCGCGGCCCGAGACGCATCGCAAGGGGATCTGGAATCGTGGCGAGCCGGTCCGAGATCAGTTGCGCGGCGGTCAACATGTTGCGCAGATCATGGCTGATCTTGGCGACCGCCAGCCCGAGTTGCGCCAGCCGCTTCTTATGATCGAGTTCGCGCCCGAGGCTGCGTTGCATCGCGGCGAGCGCCTCTTCGGCCTGGCCGATCTCGTGACGGCTGCCGCTTGGCTTGATAACCCTCGATTCGTCCTCCGGTTTTTCGCCGAAGACGATGATGTTGGAGGTCAATCGGCGCACCGGACGCAGCACCAACAGCCAGATCG
>Ga0206856_10298_pt2 | contig 14247 bp, 6 predicted proteins | sample Alteio_BWOrgCont_48_FD_152630 | JGI IMG/M metagenome (GOLD analysis project Ga0206856, IMG submission 152630) | Enriched cells from forest soil in Barre Woods Harvard Forest LTER site, Petersham, Massachusetts, United States -... | ecosystem: Environmental > Terrestrial > Soil > Temperate forest >...
CAGTAGACGAGCTCGAATGCCATCCATCTGTGCGGCGTTGCCATAGTCCAAAGTCAACGAAGGAAGATCTTGAGTAGTGCCCATCACTTTTCGAGCCCGAGCGAGATCGATTTTTGCGCCCGCCGAAGTGTTTTCGTTTTTGAGAGCTGCGATGATATTTTTCTTCAGATTAGCGGTCGAATCGTAGAGCTCGACTCCTTCAGGAGTTTTTTCGCCCAAGGCTTGAGATAAAAGCGCAGTTTTAAAATCAATCGATTGAGCCTCTTTGTTGACAAAAGTATCGAGCACTTTCATCGCTGCTGGATCCTTGCTCAAGATCGGATCATCTCGCAAATCCACAATTAAATTAGCTCTCGTGCGACTGAGCGTTTCAAACTCCTTAGGCAGTGAGGCAAACCCGGTACCATGAATAATCGCATCGTGACCCGCAAGCCTTGGGTTTTCAAGCGCGGAGGCAATCGGTACCAAACCCTCCCGTCCCCAAGTTCTCAGCCACTGCAAATTCGGAACATTCACTGCATCTTTTGGCTCGTAAAAGCGCACGTCCGTGAATCCAGTTCGATCCAATGCCGCATTGAATGCCGCCGCGTTCGGATGCGAAACGGTTCCGCGAGAGTCGTCCTTCGAGAAACCAAATTTTTTCATCGCGTTCGGATAAAAATCAAGCCACCCATTAATGTAGCCGCGATCAAATCCATCCGCCGAAGCGAGTTTTTTGACTTCGAAGATTCTCGGACTCTGAGGGCCTGCGGGTTTGCCACCCGACGGACTCTTTTCCCACACCTGATATTGATCGTCATTCACAACGAGGTCACCTTGAGGTGCTGTCGCCCCACTCGGTGCATCTCCCGTGATCCAACCGTCCATGAGGAGTTTAGCTTCTGGTCTCGAAAATTTCGCGCCCAGAAGGATCCGTGCTTTTTGTATCCGAGGATCGTTGACGTTATCTACTTTTTGTTGATTGAGTTTGATTTCGTGCGCGTCGATCACCGCTTTTTGTTGCTCAGGGGTGAGTTCGCGATTCAGAACCGCGCGTGCGGCCGTCAGCCGTTGATCGTTGGTGAAGGGGCGTGTCCCAGCAGCATCTTGAATCTGTTTTGCGAGTGCGAGTCCTGCAGCATTGGAATAATCATCCGCTCCCGCGGCAAGAAAGCGTTTTTGGATGGCGTCAAATTGTGCAGGATCTTTCAAATCAAGGGTAAACTCCGGTAGTTTTTTTGGCTCCCCCGTTACGAATTTCCGAAATAAACTGCCGAAAGACGTCGACTTCGGCGTCCCGACGCCAAAGCCGCTTGAGAGCTGTCGCTCCAAACTTTCAACAGAACCTAATCGAAATGGGATATTCGGCGGACGATTCTCAGCAAGAGCCTGAGCTAAGGTTCCGGAAGCGAAATCCAAGTTTTCGACTTCATGATCGATGTATTGATCCACCATCGACAGGGCGTCGGCATTCCGGCTGACACTCGGATCACGCCTCACGTCCAAAAGGAGTTTTAATCGCGCTCTGCTGAGCGCAACATACGCTTCAGGTAAAGCAGAAAAACCTATCGCGTGGAAAGAAACGTCGTGACCGTGAAGCGCCGGATTTTTAACAGCCGAAGTGACCGGAACTTTCTCTTCGTTCACCCAATCTTCAGCCCACCGCAAGTTAGGCACATTAACTGCGTCTTCTGGCTCATAAAACCGCACACTACTCAAACCTGTTCGCTTGAGTACCGCGTTCACAGCGTCGGCATTAGGAGTGGAGCGGGTCCCTCGGGATCTGTTGATGGCAAAGCCAGCCTTCTTCATAAATCCTGGATAGCGATTGACCATCCCTTCGCTCGCGCCATTTTCAAATGCGGTACCAGCCGCAGAATTCATGTTTTTTATTTCGTAGATTTTCGGACCCTTCGCGCTCGCTCTTCCGCCGCTCGGACTTGACTCCCAAACCGTATAATCTTTATTGCTCAAGACTTGCGTGCCAACAGGCGCCTCAATACTTGCAGATGCACCGGGTGCATCGCCCGTGATCCAGCCTTCCATAAGCGCTCGGGTCTCCGACGGTCCAAACCCCGCATCGCGAAGGATTTTAGCTTTTTGCACTTTAGGGTCTTTGAATCCAGCGAGCTTCTCGCCAGTGAGCTTAATTTCATGGGCGTCTATGACCGCTTTTTGTTGCTCAGGCGTCAGAACTCGGTCCAAAACTGCATTTGCAGCGGCGACTCGATCCTCATTTGAAAAGTCTTTCGTGCCCGCGGCGTCCCGAATTTGTTTCGCGATGGCAAGACCATGATCGCGATTGATGAGGTCTGCGTATTGAGGAGGAGTTCCCTGAAGAGTCCGATGCAAATCGACTCCGCGTTGGCTGAGACCGTCGATTGCCATCCCGGGTTCGTTCATGACGACCGTCGGTTTTCCACTTGCATCGACCACATTCATCCCGACTTTGGCGCCCTGAGGATCTTTGATCCAATCCGTAAACATCACGTCGGCAGGCACTACCTCTCCGTTTGCGCCTTTGCGGTAAATTCTCAGTTGATCGCCTGGAGATACTTCTCGAATCACATCATTCGAGAATGGCCCTCTCACAGGAGCCGCGGCCGCAGGATTGTCGCGCGTGAGCGTGCCGTCAGCCAACCAACCTCTCACCTGTTCAATAGGATAAGGTTTATTGCTTGCGCTCGTCGCTTTACGAGAAGGATAACCTACAATAATCTTTTCTCCGGCGCCGGGTGCTGTCCTCGGATCTCGTTCGACTGTGACTTCGACCGTTTCTCCCGTCGTCATTTTTCGGAATGCTTTTCCCTGCTCCAACAACGGAACGAGATCATCACGGGTGAATCTGCCTTCCGCCAGCCACCCGTTCACCTGAGTTCGATCATAGCTCACCCCTTTTCCGGTTTTGCCCGGCGTCGAACCTGGATATTTAATCGTTACTTTTGGCTCGCCGTCGTTTCCAATATTATTCGGATCTCGGGTGATCTTTACTTCGGCGGTGCTCCCGTCAGACATTTTGTAGAACGCTCTTCCGTCCTTCACTAATTGAGGCAGCTCCCTCGCTCCATAGGTAGGTGGAAGCTCGGGAGCGGGAGCATGTGCCGGCACTAGCGGAGGCTCTTTCACAGGATCCCAACGTACAAATCCCGCGTCTTGAAATTTCTGATGGTTGTTGAGTAGTTCACCCGACGCCGCTCCTGGAACGGTTTTGGCGACGGGAGGGGTGACTGGTTTCGGAACACTTGCAGGTGCAGGAGCCGCGCGTGCAAGTGTAGCAGCTTGCACGTCTTGAGCCTGCCACAATGCAAGAGGAGGACTGCTTGAATCGGTTCTGATGTGCGTGCCAGGTTCATTAAAAATATCTTCTAATTTTCCTTTATCATTCAAAATCCGCATTCCAATTTTTTGCTTGCCGGGGTCGCTTAACAACCAAATCTTAAATTTTGCGTGCGTGACCTCGTAAATGGGTTGTGCTCTCGGATCCATAGACGGCCTTAGGCGATAGACTTGAACGGTCTCCTTGGCATCGGGAAGCGCATTCTGAACACTGCTCGAAACGTTTTCGACAACGTCAGCAGAGAATGGAGCAGTGGCACCTGGTTGGGCGAAATTTGCGAGACCCGTCGGAGCGGCTTTCCCGCTCGCGCCAATGAGAGTGCCGGGTTGGTTGTAAACAGGTTGAACCTTGCCCTTCACTTCCATGTTCATGCCGAGTTTTAACTGGGTCTTCGGATCCACGATCCAGCCGCGAAACAATCCGCGAGTCACCTCATACGTCGGTGCCGCGTTTGGATCTTTTGATTTCACCTGACGATAGACTTGAACGTTTTCTTTGCCGCCGGCAGAAGTGTTGCCAACGGCGTCGTGGACATCGTTGACCGTTTCGTCCGAAACTTGCGTGGAATTTTTTGGGATCTCCGCGGGAGGGGCTTTCGCGGCGTAGTACGTGCCGGCTACCCCAATGGCAGTCATCGCATATGCCACGTGCGCGTCCGCACTCGCGCTCGCGGCTTCCAGTTTTGCAGCTTGAATCACTTCGGGACTCGCACCGTTTGCGATTAAATCATCGAGTCTTTTTTGTGCGTCGGAAGCAGCCGTGTGAGCGCCAAACGCCTGGTAACCGCTATATCCAGTGAACCCCGCCGCAACCCCCGTGTTGACAACTCTCGCGGCAAGAACTGCGCGAGCGACGGGCATTGCGAGTTTAAAAGCAGCCCCCAATTCCGGCAAGACCACCGAAACAGCCACAGTCAACGGGGAACTGGCCAAGTTACCCGTCTGAGCAACGGCGAAGTTTTCGCCCATATGACAGAAGTAACCGCCATCTACAGCACCCTCTCGTGCTGATTTGTATGCCGCCCCCGCCGCGGTCATACCCGTCGCGATACCCAGACCCACTGTCGCATTAAATGTAGCTGTGGAAATGGCTGTCGTCGCTGCGGTACCGGCGGTAGCAATCACTGCGGCTGTCCCTGTAGCGCCCGCATAGGCGGCCGCTGCACTTGCGGCCCCAATAGCAAGAGGCGCCGCTGCGACCATCAAACCTATCTTGCCCAACTTCCCCGAGGTTTCGGCGGCTTTTGCTAAGCTATCTAAAGCTGCATTTGCCTTATCATAGTTCAACCCTTCTTGAGTAGCGATGTGCTGAAGTTGATTGAGCAAAATTCCGTACCGATCAGGAGGTATCCCTAGTCCGCTTACCAAATTACTTTGCGCAGCATGCATCGCCGCAGTCGCATCCGCGATTTCGTGATCCACAACAGTCCCATCGTCGCCACGCGGAGCGGCCGTAGCCGCGTTTTTCGCGTCGATTTTTTTCTGATCATCAATATTGTCAGAGGCTCTCAATCCCAAAGACGACCCGAGTGATAACCAGGTACGTTTCAAGCTTTCCGTTGTTGTCCCTTGCTCAGTCGTAGCCTTCAGCAAGGATCCTGCTGCCGCAAAAAGCCGCTGATAGGCTTGCTGCAAACGCGTTTGATAAGCAGCTTTGGAGATCATTGCAGGCATCGCATTTCCACTGCCCTGAAAATCATTCGGGATCATCACCGAATCACCAAAATCCACCGCGACCGATCGAGTCGCCCGCATCCCAGGCTGCTGAACGTGATACAGATTGCTCATCGTCGCCGCCGCTTGTCCCCCCATCAACTCCTGAACCGCTTTGTACTCGGGTGAGTTCGGATTTTTGAAGACACTCGGATTCACCTTAGAGAGGTCCCACCCCTTCGTGATCGGATTGAACTTCGCGCCTGAGTGGCCCAATACATTCACTGCTGCAATTTGATTTTGTTCGCGATCTGGATTCGACTGCCGCATGATCTCGTCGTAGATCATCTTGTCCGATCCCCAGGTCGGATCGTTCGGCTGCGGAGTCTTATAATAAGCGCAATCGCGGTCGACGACTTTGTTTTCGTCCGCACAATGACCGAGAACCAGATCCGCATGATCTTGCACCGCTTGCGCTTGCGCCGCGACTACCTCAGGAGGTTGATCCGGAGATTTGCACATCGCTGGCAATTCACCCGAGGCTCCCGGTTTGAGTGAGTCGATGTACTTTTGCATGCATTCCAAAATTTGTGTGCTTTGAGAACCGAGATGCCTCAGACAACTTTCGCCAGGCGAATTGATCATCGCCGATGCCGTCAATGCATCTCCGATCTCTGCGTTCGCCCCTCCTGTTAAATCGAGCGGAGGTTTTTGCTCACCCTTCGGGCAGCCCGCTCCCTTCGAGACCGCTAGATCTCCACTCGGAGGAGCTGCGGGTTGCGACAAAGGTTTGGCCACGTCGATTACAACTCCATTAGCGTTGATTTGGGAGCAAGCTCGTTGCCCATTCGGATCGAGAGTGGGATCGATCGCAACACAGGCACAGGGGAAGTTAAAACCGTCCGGATTATATCGACACTTAGCCGGTGTGGGATCGCTACAGGGTTCATAGCAGCTGCCAGGATCGGCGGCATACGAAGCCTCGGAACCCAAGACACAAATGAACGCCACTATTGCGCGCAAAACAGCTTTACGCTGCCGCGTCGGCACTTTGTGCATCAATAGGATGGCGTTCAATAGCACTCGAGATCCCCCGGGAACGAAACGTACAGCAAGGAAACGAACCCCAATAAAGATTGACTCTCTCTAGTTTGATATATTTGATTAAAACTGTCAAGTATTGAGACACCCGACATCTACGTGACTCAATACATTGAAATTATTAACTAAACTTAAACTCCTCGCTATTTAGCCCCTACCGGAGTCGGCCCTTGCCCGAAAGAGAGCGGCCTCGTATTCTCAACGACTTGTGAATCGACTCAAAACATTCTTCAGCTCTTCTTCGATCTTTTGGCCCTACGCTTTGATCCTGCTGCTCATCGCGCTTCGAAACCCCTTGCCGCTCGTTCGCGCTGAACTCTGGGCCGAAGACGCGACCGACTTTTTCGTCGGCGGACTCACTTACGGCGTAAAAGGACTGATCACACCGATGGCGGGCTATCATTTTTTTATCGCGCGATTGATCGCCTACTTGGCCTCATTTTTTCCGGTGTACTACACACCTTTTATTTTTAGTGGATCGAGTTGGATCTTGGATGCGTGGGCGATGGCTTATTTTTCACGAGAGGGATTTTCTTGGATTATCCCTTCTCGCGGGCAACGCATCTTCGTCTGTGCAGTCCTCGCATTGGGTCCTGGAACTGCAGAAGTGTTTTTGAATTTTTGCAATCTTTCGAGCGCTCTGACCTGGCTTTTCGTCTTGATGCTGCTTGAACGCCCACATCGACTCAGCATCTCGAAGCTGGGCACCTTCATCGTCCTTCTTTTTTCGGCCGGGCAAATCTTCGTCTTCGTTCCCGTCGTGACAGCATTGATCTGGTTCACAAGAGAGAAACGCTATGCGTGGCTGCTTCTTGCTTTCGTACCCGTAGTTTTCTTGAACCTCATCACCACCACCCATGTCGGAACCCAGGCGGGATGGATCAGTTATAATAGACTCGCGCTTGAACCCAAACTTCTCGCCGAGCAGTTTATCGAGAGACTCCTTCTTATCCCCGTTTTAGGGCTTCATATCTCCGAGGTCTTGATGCGCAGTTCAGATCTCATTTTTTGGCCGGTGTCGCTCGCGTATACCGTGATTTTTTGTCGAATTCTTTTTTGGGACGCGAAGCGAACTGCCCGGATCAAAACTCGAGATGATGTGGAACGGCTTTGGCTGATGTTGATCACCTTTTGTTGCACACTCCTTATCCTCGCCGTCACGCTCATTGTTCGCACTTATTCGGTTCGAGATCTGATTCGACCCACGGGCGTGATGTGGGGACATCGGTATGCTTTTTTACCTGGGTGCATGGCTCTTGTGATTTGGTTTACGATTCTCTTTAGAGCCTCCCCCAGGGGGGCGGCAAAGATCGTCGTTTTTTCGCTGATTTTCGTCATTACAGGACAAGTATTAGCCGTGATGAATTATCGCAATTATGACGAACGCACTGATCTTCATTGGTCCGAACAGGCAGAAGAAATTCAAAAAACTATCGACCTCAAAAATCGTGGTCGACTCACAAAACCGGTTACTTTATCCGGAATTCGAGCCCACCCGAACTTGACATTTTCGATGACGATTGATCCAAACTAACAGAAGCGCACAACGAAGGAGTTTCTAGAGATCTCTGGAGATCAATGATACCCTTCTTTTATGAAACCCACTTTGCTCGTCGGACTTCTGCTTGGACTGCTTCTGCCTACTCTCCCCGCCTGCAGCTCCGTTCCGCAGACCGAAAAGTCGGGCGAACAGTACGCTCAAATCGCAGGTAATAATCCTCGCGAGATCGTTTTTGTTCACGGGATGTTTGTGACTCCCGCGTGCTGGGAGAATTGGGAGACACGATTTAAAAATGCAGGATATCAGGTCTCGGCACCCGCGTGGCCACTTCACGAGGGATCCATCGCCGACTTACGAAAACCCGAAAGGATGGCGACACTCGGAAAACTCGAACTCACTCAAGTGCTGGACTACTATCGCGCGTTGCTTAAAGCGAAACCGGTGAAACCCATTTTGATTGGCCACTCCATGGGTGGACTCATCGTTCAAATTCTACTCGCCGAAGGACTTGCTCAAGCTGCTGTCGCCGTTGATTCAGCCCCACCGAACGGAGTGATTTGGTTAAACTGGTCTTTTATTAAATCCAATTGGGGTGCCATCAATCCGTTTGCAAACAGTGAGCAACCCATCGAGCTTGATGTGGATCAGTTCTCTTACGCCTTCTTGAATCAAGAGGATCCTTCTGCTCGGCAAAAAATCTATGACGAGTTTTATGTCCCCGAGTCTCGCCGCATCGGCAAGGCACCGACTACTGATGCTGCGAAGATCAACGTGACCCGCGCGCGCGGGCCACTCCTCATCGTCGCAGGCGGCGGTGATCACATTATCCCAGCTAAATTGAACTATAAGAACTTCGAGTTCTATTCAGAATCTCCGGCCTATACTGAGTTTAAATTATTCGAAGGTCGCGATCATTGGACTTTGGGCGCCTCCGGTTGGCAAGACGTCGCGGCATCGATCGATCAGTGGCTAAGCGCGCGTTTCGCTCATTGACCCTCGATCATAAAGAGACGGCTGGACGGTCTTCTTTCGACGGAACACCGATCTTGCACCAGGGCCATTCTTTGTCGTCCATACTGGGCATGTTCCGATCTTGAAAAACCCCGAGACGACTCAGGCGAAGAGTCCAAGTCGCTCCCGGATCGGATTGGATGCCAACGTGATCGACAGACTCAATCGTGAAACGCTTCATACACCCATAATCGGAAACCCCTTTTGCCGTCACTTGGATATTACTTCTGAGGTGTTCCTCAGCCAGAGTATGGGTGAGCTTATCACTCATCACATACAGCAACTCCGGGATCGCTGGAGTTTTCAGCACAAGCGGATTATCAGATACGAGCTCCATCGAATAATCATAACGACTCTGATGCCCCGAAAAGCTAAAATGACCAAGCAGAGCTCCCCCAGCAAAAGCGATCGCGACATAGCGAGAGAGATGCTTCACTTTTGAATGAGCAAAATAGGTTTCGATCGTGATCGCCAAACACAAATAGGCCGGGAGCTGGATAAAAGCCCAAACGATTTTAAAGACGCCACCGAAAATAAAATCGGTCACGATACCGGCGAAAAAGCAGGCGAAACTCATCAGAACTAAATTTTCGGTGAGTGGTTTTGAATCCCGCATAAGTCTGAACCCTGGATATCACATCCCTCGGCAATCAATCACTCGTTTTAACTTACCGGTGCGAGAGTTCACTTCCAGGATCGTGGAATCCCCCCATTCGATTCTCATGGGATGAACTCTTCCGCCCTCCAAAAATTTGAGGTAAGTGGGGTGAAACCCCTCAATATCACGAAGAATTTCCACTTCACATGCCCGAGTCACTAAACTTGATGCACGAGTTGCAATCCGAATCACGAGCACATCACGCTCCTCTACGTGCTTAACGAGGAGCTGAAACTGAAAGTCCAATAATCGATCCGAAAACTTCTTCAACAATAATTGAATATCGTCATACCGAATCGTGAGAGAAGCGATCCGTGCACCCTCGTCCGAGCGACCGCAAAGCAGGAACTTTCTGTCTTTAACTCCGCCGGGATCAATCCACTGCGCCCGGTCTCCCACCGGATATCGGATGATCGGCATAAGACTTCTTTTAAGGGCCGTGACGACGGCTCGTCCCTCATGTCCAGGTTCGAAAATAGGGTCTCCGGTAACGTCGTCAATGATTTCGTAAACCGCATCACCATCATAGCATCGAAACTCATTCGGCCCGCAGCTCGCATCCGTATATCCCAAGAGTCCTGCATCATTGCTTGCATAGCCGATTGATTGGATCGTCGCGCGTGGAAAAATCCGTAAGATACGTTCACGTTGATCGGTCTGAAACGGTTCCCCCGCGAATAAAAATGTTCGAATGCGATACTTTTCGATTTCACCTTTTTCAATCGCGTCAAGCAACGCCGCTAAAGTGGTCGGAAGCCCCGCCACCACAGTCGCCTCGTATTCGAGGATCGTCTTAAGCGCCGTGGAGATCGCCGTCACTCCGGCAATCGGTAACTGCAGCACTCGAGTTGGACACTCCTCTAAGACTTTGTGAGTAAAAATAAACGAACCGTAAAGGTCTCCCACATAAAACAAGTTAGCCACTCGGTCTCCTTCACGGAGAGCGCTCAAGGCAAGTTTTGCAGCAAATGCTTTTGTAAACTCGTTCCATTCGTCGCGAGAGAAAACGGAAAACTTGGGTTTACCCGTGGTCCCACCGCTCTTTAAGACAATCCCGTCCCTCATCGACCCCGTCAAAAGATGATTATCAGAAAGCGTATTGGCGGACCAAAATGTCTCCTGATCAAGAACTGGGAGGTCCGCTAGTGACGTCACTCGCACGGGAAGATCGCGATAGACCTCTCGATAGTACGGAGAGTGATCCCGGACGAAACGCACCAGCGACTCAATCGAATGATGCAGACCGCTCATGTTTGTCGCCCCCTCCTCGAATCAACCACACGGAGCAGCTTCCCACTGCCCTTGCTTCGCACAAACTGATCCGCACGCAAAACCTCAACTTCAAAAAGCAAAACGCGGTCAACGACGACCGTCTCGTTGAGATCTGGATAGCGGTCGAGACAAAGCTGCATGCAGCGTTCCGCACTCAAACCGCCTTCTTCGGAGATCCGAAGGACTACTTTTTCTTTCAATTCAGATTCAGCGAGATTGATTTGAATCTCCCCCGCGTATCCAGTGTCCGACAGAGTTTTTTCGAATTTTTGAAAATTCAAAAAAGTCGACCCAATCCTAAAAATATCCCCCGTACGTCCCAAAAGTTTAAAACGAGGAGCCGCACGCCCACACGGACAATGCCCTCCGTCCTCTTTAATCCAGTGCCCGACGTCACCAATCGCATAACGAACCGGTTTTCCGGACCCCTCGTCCCGAGGCGAAAAGATCAGTCGACCGACTTCTTCACCATCCGCTGCGGGGACGACAGGTACATCTTCCTCAAGCCTGAGAATCTCGAGCGAATGTAACCGCTGCTGAAGATGGTGAACACCTTCAGAGCAATGGGTGCATTGATAACCCATCGGGCCGATGTCTACGCTGCCGTAGGCTCCAGAGCGAATCACGCGAATACCAAAGTGATCTGTCAAATGACCCTTTTGAGAGTCCGTGAAATGCTCCCCTCCATAAAAAACCTTCTCGATCCCGCCGTATTTTTTAAAAATCTCCTCGTTCGCCTTAAAAAGACCCATGATATAAGAAGGCATGCCGAGCAAAACGTTGATTTTGTTTTTAACGATCGTCTGTCCCACCATTTCAAGATCTGCGTGAGCGGCCATTGGGAACTGCCGCGCGGCCAGCCTTTCAAGTGCCGAAAAAATACTAATAAACCCGCCGTACAGACCGCCGCAAAAGAAAAGATTGATCGAACGATCGACTCGCGGATCGAGGCCCGCCGCATACAGCCCTTCTGCACCCAACCACATATGATCGTCATACTGATCATAGGTGAAAGTGGATAACTTAGGATCTCCTGACGAGCCGCCACTTTTAAAAAAAAGCTGAGCTCCCGTTTGGTTTGCCACAAAGGATTCTTTAGGCGTAACGGGTGGAGGTACAGCGCCCCAATCGGGAGACGGACGATTTTTTAGTTCATCCATCGTCGATATCCCCGTGGCCTGATGAGGGGCTTGAATACTCACTCTTCGACAATACCTCTGCAACGCATAGACTCCATCGTGAGGCTCGCCGCCGTAGGCCCCCAACATCTCCCCCGGTTTACGGATTCGAGTCACTCCGGCAGTAAAAAGCGCCGAGCTTAATTCGGACAGATCCCTCAACTGACAAGCGAGACCCGCCGTCTGTAAATACTGTCGCATCGGGCGAAGGACCGCTGAGATTCGAGCTCTGGGAAGGGGTTTAACCCAGATCGAACGAAAAAGTGGCGAAGCCGTAAGCGACTCTCGTTCGTCTACAAAAATACGACAATCCTTGTTCGTACTTTCGATCACTAAAGCATTCCCAAAGCAGGCTTCGAGTTTGTGGCATTGCTTAACCAGTGTGATCTCAGCCATCTCGCCATCACCGGGCTCGGTGCGTGGAATAGTGCCCGAAACACGCTCCAAAACCTTCGAAAAATCTTGAGCAAAACTTTTCACCTCGTCCATATTCGACGTATCTAAATACAGACATTGCGGACTTGAACATGCTTGTTGTTCGAGATAGCACACCTCTTTGGCAAGGTTTTCGAGTACGGAAGAGTCTGAAAAAAAATCTCGAGTCACGTATGCAAACGAAATGCGATGCCCCCACTCCACGATCCGAACATGTGCCGGAACCATCTGTCGAATCGCCTGAGCCGACTCCTCACCACCCCAAGCGGCGACCCCGTCGGCGGCATGAAAAACCGAAGTGAGTAGCCCTGTTTTTTTCGATGAGATCCGAGCAGCAATCACAAAATGTTTCAACCGCCCACTCGGATCGGCGTCCACCAATGCAGCTAAAAGTTTTTGAGGAAAAAGACTCTCCCCTCCCCCTGTTTTGAGGAGATTGAGGTTTCCGCTCAAAAGGCCTTCTAAAACACTCATCGGTCCCGTTGCAAAAGAGTTCTGTGGCGAAATATGAACCAAAAGTCCGAGTGGACTCCAGCCTTCAAAAATATCCTCATCATACGAGCACCGCCGAATCAAAAAAGGTTCGCGAGAACCCAGTTCACGTTCAATCTTTTTTTCGAGACTTTCACGCTTCAAAGCTCCAGCGATCTCGGAGAGCGCGCCGTCGATCTCGGAATCGCTCCCCACCTGTGCATGAGAGAGGACCGTTTTTAACTGAGTTCGAATCTCGCCGGATAGATCCATCAATCGAGTCGCCAATCGGTCCGCCGCAAAAAGAACAATATCTGTTTCGAGGGGATCCTGAAGCACCTGCGCCGCAATCGAGGGGAGCTCTTGAACTCTCATAGCAAGTGCCGCATCGTCGATCCATTGACCTTGCCAATAATGAATGTTTTCGTGATTTGTCATTGGCCCCTCAAAAGCTCCGCAGCAGCGACGGCACAGCTTCGGTTCTTTGTGGTTCCAGCCCTTCCGTGAATCACAAAAAACGGACTCTCTATCCCGCACGGGCAATCCTGTGCCGGATAGAGCGAAGCCAAATCCCCCATCACCACACTATGCGCCGGGACTGACGTGATAAACGGAGTGAGAAACTGCAAAAAACCGGCCTCTCTGAAACCACAAGGACGAAAAGTCCGAACATCGCGAATCATCACTCTCGACCAGACAGGTACATGAAAATGATGATGCGCACACTCCCCATAGGGGATCGGATGTTCGACCGCTCCAAAACTATCTCGAATTCTACCGTTTGGGATACCGAGGTATTCAGAGATGAGTTCATAAAGCTCTTCTTTTGAGACCGCACGATCGGCGTATCCCTTCCAGCCCCCACCCAAAAAGACCAATGAGTCCGACGAGAGTTTAAGCTTCTTTGATTTCAGATCTCGCATACGATTGAGCGTAAAAAACAAAAACGACGGAAATCCAAAAATCCTGACGGGAAGCCCTTCAGCCTCGTATCGTGCTAGCTGTGCAATACAACCGAAGACGTCAAAGTCATGACCTCCAGTGCCCGTTTTCCGCAAAGCATAAAACCCATTTTGAACCGGGGCATACTTGCAAAGATAATTGTCCGTATACGCAGTCCCGAGTTTTGAATCCGAATCTGTCTCATAACTATAAAGCAGATAATTAGTCTGCGTCACCGGAGTGACGAACTTGAAGTAGTTAAAAACAGAGTCCACCATCCGCTGACCTGATCGAAAAGACCAGTCGTCAAAATAAATTTGAGATTTTTGCCCCGTTGTTCCGGAGGAAGTAAAGTGCATGAGGGATGAAACTTTTGGAACCGAGAGTAGCTCGTGGGATTTAAAGAAAGCTGCCGGTATCGAGGGTATGAGTTCCAAATCCGCAAGAGTCCGGACTCGAGAGGGATCAAAGCCGCGCATATTTAAAACCTTCTGATAAAATTCCGACCCCCTCCTATGCCACTCAACACTTTCCAACATCGCGCTGACAAAGAGTTGCTCCCACTCTTTCGAGAACGCATACGGCTCCGTCAAGTCCCCTATCTTCTGAACAGACTCTAGCCCTTTATCGCTTGGAACTCGGATCATATGTGTCGCAACTCCTTATTCAAGATCGTGAGCAGGGTGAGCCCCAAGAACCCCAAAGCACAG
>Ga0206856_10310_pt1 | contig 14089 bp, 9 predicted proteins | sample Alteio_BWOrgCont_48_FD_152630 | JGI IMG/M metagenome (GOLD analysis project Ga0206856, IMG submission 152630) | Enriched cells from forest soil in Barre Woods Harvard Forest LTER site, Petersham, Massachusetts, United States -... | ecosystem: Environmental > Terrestrial > Soil > Temperate forest >...
TGGAGGCATGCTGAACAGCAGATTCATAGAGGGGAACAGACTTCCGAAACTGCTGACTTTCGTAGGCAAAATCGCCCATTTCACGATAGGCCTCACCCACATATTCGCTATTCGAAAAATGTTTCGCGAGATAATCAAAATACTTCAAACTCTCCGCGCGATTGCCCAACTCTCCAAAGTTAAATCCGAGAAAATAATAAAGCTGGTCCTGCTTCGGAAATTGAATATGCGTAGAGAGAATCTCTTTACAAGCTTTGATCCCGCTCTCCAAATAAGGCTTGGAGTGCGCGCGATCGACCAGCTTGTCATCAAGCCCTTTGGAGAGACGCTTTTCGTGAACCCGTCCCTCGAGCAAAAACTCCTGGTGATAGGCTTCAAGATCCAGTTCCGCCACGCGGAAGTACAGATCAGCGCGGCGATTGGCGGCCGCACGTCTTCCAAGCGCAATCCGAAGTTGGTTCATCTCTTCGTTGCGAAGTTCGCGGATTTTGGACTCTTCACCGGTCTCGACCGCATGGATCTCCGCATCCGAATACCCGGCTTTTGCCCACGCCGCTGCACCCACTAAAAACGTGATCATCAAACCTAACGTCAACGCAATCACGAGGCGAACGGCGCACTCCCGCCAAAGCCCCGCGCCAGAATCAGCGTGAATAGGGGTAGGCGAATCGTTATTTGTTACATTCGGACTCAAGTCCAAAGACATAGTCTCCTAATTCATCGTTCCAGAACTCACCATTAAATGACCAGCGATACTGGTCGTCTCTGCGCGTCGGTTCGATATTGCCTCGACTGCGGTCTTGGTCACCAGCTCCGCTGTGAGGATTCATTAACTTCTCTTTTGCTCTTTTCAGCATCTCAAGCTTGATAAAAGCCATCTTCTCAAAGTCCGAGATCAATGCCGAATGATAGTCAATCAGGCTGTTTTTCACAAAAGCGCCACCAAGTAAGCGAATTGATTTCATTCTCCAATTCAAAACTTGGCTCAAAAATCCTGGAAACCCTTGGCTCGAGCTATGTCCGACGCCCGGCTGCAGACGATCAAATTGTTGAATTGCGGCTTCTTCTGCGTTTACTTCTCTCTCCGAGATCACTAGATCCTGGAAATAGGGACCTCTCACGAAACGATCTGCCATCAAATAAAGAGTATTCTTGCTCGAAAGAGAGCTGCTCAACGCCTTTTTGCCAAAGTCATAAAAAGCACCCAGATCCGAAGAATTGGCCTCTACAAAGTGCTTAGCCTCTTCGCCGACACGGCTGTATTTGCCATTAAACTCGTTCACCGTTTCGTTTGCGTCCTGATAAAGACATAAACCTAGATATGCTTGAGCGCGAAGCACTTCGATCTCCGTATTAAACTCAAACGAGAGTGCGGGGCTCTTGTAGGTCACTAACTTACCCAAAGTTCTATTGTATTCGGATCTCCCGAAAGCGTTCCATGCTTGCTCGAAAAGAATATCTGGCCAAACAAAACTGCCCTTCGGGATCTTATCGTAAACTCGATCAGCCTCCTCAAAACGTTCCATCTGATAAAGCGTACGGGCTTCGCTAGCGATGCAACGAGACTTGAGATCATCCGCTTCACGGCGACTTTGAGCCACACGAAGCGAATCTCGCCCTTCTCCACTAATAATCACATCGTCCGAACGTTTCGCGCAGGAACGAAAATCTTCGAGCGCGGCATCGTTCTTACCCAAAATAGCGTTTGCCACCCCTCGAATTTGATAGGCAAAGGGCCAAAGCGGACTGCTGGACTGGATGCCATTCACATAACCGATAGCTCGGTCTTCTTGTCCCGCTAATAAAGCATCCTTCGCGAGCGCATAAAGATACGCACTCCGGTTCCACTCATCATAATCTTCATAATGGGTGTGACGGATGAGGTATTTCCTCAAAATATCTGCGCCTACATGGTGGATCAGCTCCTCGGTCTTCGATAAAACTCGACGAATTGCGGCTTTATCACCGCTTTGCAGCGTCTTGATAAAAAAGTAAGTCGCCGCATGATCCAAATGGGCTTGAATTAAACTGAGCGTGATCCACGCGTATCCGGAACCCTGTAGATGGCGATCTTGCTCCACCTCCGCAAACGCATATCGAGCCGCCTTGAAATACTGCCCTTCCTGATACAGGCCCTGCACTTCGCTAAAACTAGAATTAGCAAACGCCGCGCGCGGAACGACAACCATCCCCACAAAAGCCGTGGAAATCAGCGAAAAACCAGCGACTACAGCTTGTAGCCTAGGCCGAGCCCTAGATTGATGTTCGAGTACCAAGCATTGACTCCCGTCGTCCCACCAATGGGCGCATAATAAATAGCGTCAGTAAAATCCAAACGAACTAACCAATCCTGCGAAAGATGAAACATCTGCCCCGTTCCAGCATAGATACCGAAGAGGTTCTGCGCAGTCAGCGTTGGCGGCGTCGAGACATTGCTTTGAATCGAGAGGTTCGCATTCACACTCCCCATGCCGGCATTGAAGTACCAATCAAAGTACAAAATCTTGTTAAAAACATTAATCTTCGCGTACCACGGAGACCAAGTCAGAAGCGCACCGTATTGGGCATTGATCTCACGCACCACCGGAAAAATCGTCGTGCCCGACTGCTGTAGGGCCACATACGTATTATTCGGAGTATTGGACGTCAGCGTATAAAAGACCTCAAAACCCCAATCTTCGGCAAAAAAGAACGAAACGCGCGGATCCAAGTTATATGTGATACGAAATGGATTCGAAAACCCTGTCCCACCCATCAAACTCAAAATAGGATGACCGGCCTTGTTGTATTTACGATTCTGAAGAACGTAGATTTTCTTTTCGGGATCGAGCCAACTGAAACTGTACTCATCGTCACTTGAATTGGATGAGTTCGAGTTACTGGCAATGGAACGATCCGCGTTTTTATAAATAATCGCGCCCGATCCCTCACGATCGCTGCCCTCGGAGACTTCGTTCGCATCGGCCCAATTCGCCGCGACTATTGCGAGCCAAAGCATCGCGACAACGACGATGCTGATACGCACGACCCAGCTTCGTTTCCACTGTTGTGGGTTCAACAAGAGTCCTGATGATTGAGACGCTGTAGGTGACAGGTGTTTTCCTTTGGTTTTCATGATCTTAATTTTGATTATCCGGGATTTTCGGCGAACGGCAAGTTTTTATCAAATGCAACCGAAACACTTTGTCAAAGAATTGGCGATCAGAGCGCGTTTTGAGCCGACCCTTCGGCACATCCACTTCGAAACTCACACATTCGGCAAAGTGTGCCGGGGGTTGGAACACCCGAGCGACCGTCTATGATCCAACTGGCTCGTCGAGCAAGAGACTCCAGATCCAGTCCCATGAGAGTAACAGGAACGGTCGTGATTTCTCGTGAGGAAATATTGATCAATGAAACGCGAAGCGCGTTCGAATCCATTTTAGGTTCGAGTTGTTTCAAAGCCCAACCATAAAGTTCCATTTGGATTTGATACGCTTCAAGAAGTGCAGAAGGCGTTTTCGGTTTTGCCGTGACTTTGAAGTCGATCAAAGAATAAGTATCACCCAACCGCACCAATCGATCCACCGATCCGACCAAGATCTCATCGCCAATTGGGATCTCAAACGCGAGTTCGGTCCAAATCTCCCTCACCGAACCAGAGTTCGAGTCTTCAGTCGGCGACATATCGTCCGCCATCTCATCAGAATGGCTCGCCCACTCAATCACCGAATCAGCCGAAAAGCGCTCGGAGCCCACTCGTTTTTCGAGGGCACGAAGACCATCGAGATCACGTCGCTCGAGAAGTGCGTGAACCCGGGTTCCAAGCTCTCGTTGAGAGACCTCATCCTCATCTAAGCGATCCAAATCGGCGAGGCTATCCACAAAGGATTGAGAGGGGCGCGCACTGGATCCCGATTCAGCATTCTGAGTCGGAGGGCGAATATACTTCCACTCATAGGCACGCTCGCAACGAGAGAGAAGGCTCCACTCACTCACACTGTGACGAGGGCGCCGAAGACGAGCGATATGAGAACTCCGAGAGAACCCGACGGATCTTTTTACTTCGGCTACTCGAGCTACTTCGGCGGCACCGGATCTCGAAACAACTGGGCGAGGAACTTCATCGTTCACGATCTTCGTGACATCGTAACCGGAACACTCCACCCAGGAACGCCAAAAGTCTTCGCTATAGGATTTTTCTGGATCAAAAACAGCATCTTTTTCGATCAGCTCCGGACACACCAAGATCAATCGCTCGCGCGCTCGAGTCAGTGCGACGTAAAAAACGCGCTTGCTCTCGGCGAGTTCGCGCCCTTTTTCGAAGGCTCGCCAATCTTCGCCGATTGGATCTTTGCGATCGCGCCCCCCGTCTTCATCTCTTTTGATGAGATAAGCGCCCTTTTCACGATCCCAAAAAAGCGTCGGCGAATCTCCTGCTCGAGATTTTTTACCCAAATCCACTAATACGACATGGGGAAACTCCAAACCCTTAGACGAGTGCAAAGTCAAAATCGAAAGCTGCCCCATGTTCTTCGGAGGCGGAACGTCTCGTTCGCGCCTTTCGTTTTCAAGTGCGAGCGTCAGCTCCGCCACGACACGACCAAAATCCAATCCACGCGATGAGAGATCCTCACAGCGATGCCAAAGTCCCAAAAGCGGCGCCCCGAGTTCATCCTCACGAGCATCGTCAATGAGAAGCGCGAGCAAAACCTCACCCGGACGGATCACTCGCCCTCGTAGCGGCACAAGTGCACGCGCCAAAGGATGGTCGGACTCAAAAAATCCTCGTTCAAACTCGGGTGCTGCTTTCGAAGTTTCATTTGATGCACGGAGCGGAACCAGGGGTCTGGCCCATTCGTCGATTTTCGCATCCGCAATCCCGACCCACGGCGCGCGAAAAAACACAGCAGCCGATAAAGTGTTTGCCGGGTTCGCCCACCACTTTAACAATGCGACCATCTCGCGCACGCGAGAGTCCTGCCAGTAAAGCCCTCCACTGCCGATCGCAATCGGGATCCCCGCCGCCGTGAGTGCCTTGATCCACTTTTCGTTACCACCGCGGATTTTTCGCATCAAAAGCGCGATGTCTTCGAGCGGGATGCCGCGGGCGACTTCGCCCTGAACCCAACGAGCGAGATCCGCTGGAGTTTGAACGTCGAGTCGCACGACAGAGTCATCGTTATTTTTCGTGCCCTCTCCCTCACTCGCCTCACGTTTTGGGATCAGAGCGTCGTATCTCATTTGAGATTCCGCGAAGCTCTTCTCACAGAGCTGGTTCGTAAAATGAATAATCCCCGGGCGACTTCTAAAGTTCCAGGTCAGCGAAAGATTCACAGGGAGTCTAGAACAAAACTCCTCAAAAACCGTCACATCGGCGTCTCGAAACCGATAGATCGACTGCTTCGGATCACCGACGACACAAAGGTTCGAAACATCGGGACGCGCAAACCTTAAAATGATCTTAGCTTGCAGCGGATTCGTATCCTGAAACTCATCCACCAGAACCAAATCAAATCGCCGCTGAAAAGCTTCCCGCACCGTTTGATACTCCAATGCACGGTCCGCTCCTCGCTCAAGATCGTTAAAATCCAGTGCTCCACGCCGACGCTTGAGTCGATCGTATCGGTCTAAAACAAAACGAGATACTTTTTCGAGCGCTTGCGTGTCCACGTTCGTCGATGAAGCAAGTACGCTCAAGGCACCAAATCCAGCAAGGTCGCGCACGCGCCGAATGAGATCAAAAACGCTATTACGACTCTCGCGATCCAACAAAGTTTCGAGCGCCGCGCCCGTATCCGCCGGGAGCTCATCTAAAAAAAGTGCATCCAGCGCACGCTCCCAAAGCAGCTGAGCTTCAGACTCGGCAAGCATCGTTTCATCACCGTCAAAACCGGCTTCACGCGGATATTCCCGAATAATCGTTCCACAAAGACCGTGGATCGTCATCACCCAGTGACCACTCAGCGCACTCCCCTCTCCTTGCAAAGCCCCCTGCAAGCGTTCGGTCAGTTTTACGCGAAGGTCACTCGCCGAACGTTCGGTAAAAGAAACCGCCGCAAATCTCGCCGTGGATTTGCGTTTCAAAAGTTCTGCGCACTTAATCACGAGCGTCGTCGTCTTACCACTCCCCGCCCCCGCCATCACGGCAAGCCCTTGCCCCCAGGTCTCAACGACTTTTTGTTGCTCAGGAGAGAGGTCTCGAAGTTCAGTCATGGCGAACCCTCTTCTGAAGAACCGGCGGACGCCCCCTCGGTGTCGGCATTATCCCCTAATCGTTTTCGCCCGCAGAGATCTGAGACGGAGCACTGAGAACATTCTTTTTCTTTTTTCTTCGGCTTCGCATCAAATCGTCCATTCAAGTAAGCCTGAGCATGGGCGGTGATATGCTCAAAGCACTGAGCCCAAGCGTCTGCGGGGTCAAGCGCGAGTAAACTTTTGGAGCGTGCCGTGACGTTTGAAAATTTGCCCGGATCCTTGCCGTTATAGGCCTTGAAAAACATCCCACTACTGCGAGAAGCCCGTCTCGATAATTCGATAAACTGCACACCGAGAACCGGCTTTTGCATTTTACGCTGAGCTGCGAGTGCATAAAACGGAAGCTGAAGACGATAACCAAGTTCGAGCATCTCAGCACCATGAGGCTGCGCACTCGAAGTTTTATAATCCTGAATAAAAAGTCCGTCGGCGCCCTCGTCAATTCGATCAGGCTGGCCCACGACTGCGAACCCGGGACCTTCGAGACGAAGAGCCTGATCATCTAAGCTGATCACGCGGGCGCCCGATCGGTTCACGTATTCTCGCTCTTTTGCGCAAAATGCATCAAGCACCAAAACTAACCGAGATTTCACATAGCGTTCGACTCGGTCACCGCTCAGTAAACCCTTAGGACGCTCAAGTAACCACGCCTGCTCGAGCGCCTCGCGTGGGAGGATTGTAAAATTCCCGTTTTCGTCTCGCGCGCCCAAGAGTAGTTTCACCGCAAGATGGAGGATATTACCGCGAACATCTGGCCAAAGCTCCGTATCGGGCTCGCGTGCATCGCGAAGGTTCCATCGATGAAACGCAAGCGCCTGAAACGGACATCGACTATAACGATCCAATTGAGTTGCCGTCAAAACAGGGAGCGCTCCTCCCGGCCCTCCGGCCATTGCTGAAAGTTGAATATTTTGCGGCGGGACCGGCCTCAAAGCACCGTAACTGGCTGCCCATTTCGGATGAGAGCCGTGAGAAAAAGTAGAGTCCTCGCCATCACTGGCACTCGCGCCGTCGGGTGCGGCAACGCCTAATTCTCGCAAAACTGGATAGACCGACTCACGCTCGCGGCCCGCGGCATCGTACTCGCCATCTAGGAACGTCACTTGCGAGGCGTTCGCGACCCATTCTCGAAGAATCTCGCGACGCTCCTGGCCCGACTGAATCGCCGAGCGCACTTGAAACTCCGTCGCCAAAACTTCGCGTTCACGCTCCGTAAACCAATAGTCTCCAATGCTCTCTCCGGCGAGCCAATTGGCCGGGACGCCAAAAAGCCACAAATTCGGCGCCGTTTGAAGAGGCGCTTGTTGAAGACGAAAAATCTCAAGCCCATTTTCCGCCTTTAATCTCTCCACGGGAGGAGTCGCCTCTGCGATTCGCACTTGAAGACGTTCGAGCCAATACAAGAGCGGGGCGCGTCGATCTGAAAACTCCACACGCTCAGTGTCGGCGACAAATGATTTCCAAAGGTTCTCAAAAAACTCGACGACATCGAACTTTTCGAGCCCTTCGAAACGGGCCGAGTTCCGATCTCGATATTTTTTAATCACCGCAAGATGCGCATCCGCCAATTCAGCGCAAGTTCGGCGGCCGCCCAACTGCTGATTCAATACCGTGAGCTCCGAATGAACATCGGCGAGCTTCGAACCCGTATAAGAACTCAGTCCGCTCCGAATCCCACGAATCGCAATCTCGCCCGACCACTGCGAAAACCGACTCTCGTCCAGATACCCTCGCATCCAACTCACGACATGTTGTCGATCGAATCCGCGAGCCACCACATCGAGCGGCAACATCGCCCACTTCAGCGCTTCTTCCGTTCGAAGACGGGTCGGATCGCGCGGATCCGCGAGAGGGATCCCTCGCGCATCGAGCGCTCGGCGAAGACTCCGACGAACTGAGGGTTGATCCGGCATCAAGACTGCGTGATCACGCAAAGACTCCGCACCTGCCAAAATATCCGCGAGGACGTCAGCGGCATCATCTAATGTGTGCCAACGCTGCAATCTGATTTTAGCCTGAAATGTGGGCTCCTCACCTGAAGCAGCCTTTTGCCCAACATAAACGATTCGCACAAAACGCGACAGACTCCTCCAAAACTCGAACTCTAAAACTTCGGGCGTTTGAGCGGAGTACACATAGATCTCTTCGGGCATCGAAACAGATTCGGGCCAATGGTCAGACTTCATCACCTCCTTCATCAGCAGAGGGAGATCCCAAAGTCGAGAGGCCTGCATCCACGCTTCATAAGCCAACGTAAGAGCACGAACCTCATCACGAACGGGGTTCTCGCCAAAAAGCTGGGTGAGTCGCTCCGCATAAACCAGCTCCTCTTGCTCATGCAAAAACGTCAGCCGACCTTGTTGAATCGCCTGATCCACTCGTTTATAAAAACCGCCCTGGCGGCGCAGGCGTTTTAATTCTTTCATCCCCGAACTGATGCGAGAATCCGCAAGCAGCAGGCGCAAAACCTCCTGTCGCGCGAGAGATCCCAAAACATCTTCTTTCGAGATCGGCACCCCCTCCCCCGCGCCCCGAACATAAAGAGAGGAAGCGAGCCAACGCACACAGATCTCTTGAATGGTTGTTACCGCTTCAGCAACGAATCCTCGGCGAGTCGTGCTCGGCCCACCGGGACCCTTCAGCACAAGAGTCTTCACATCTTCGCGCGCAAACCCCGCACCGACGCAAACCCATGCCTGTGGACGAAGTCCAGAGAGCCGATCCATCGGCAAACTTCGCGCAAACCGGCTGATGGGAGGCTGCGGTGCCGGATCGAGGTGTTTTATGTGAGTCGGCATATCGCCGAACACTCTAACCAGTTTAAGAAGGAAAGACAATTTCTAGAAACGGGCTAGCGCGAACACGACTGAAACAGTGCGAATACCTCCCTCAGGCTTTGAGGCTTATCGCGAAACTCAATGTGCGCCTGCGCCAATTCGCCCTTGAGAGTCTCCCCGAGCGGAAGCATCGAATAACAAACCATCCTAATCTGAGGACAAGCCTCCCGCACAGCAAGGAGCCATTGCCTGCATTCTCGATCCGCAAGAAGGTCCGCGATCACAAAGTCGGGCCACCCCGTTTCGCCCCCTTCGCGACGCGCCTCCCTCAGTTGAAGCCATGCCTCTGTCGCAGAATCCAGCTCCGTGACAGACCATCCCAACTCCCCGCCGATGAAAATCACCACGTTCCGAACGCCAGGCTCCGCTTCAAAAAGCCACAAATTCGGCCTCATCGACGACGACTGAGAAAGTTGAAACTGATGCAAAAGATCGGGGGTTTCTCGAGGATCAATCATCGATTGCCAGTATTACAATATTCCGTACAATATACAACTATGTACGTATAGATAAAATCATCAGTTAGCGGTAGCTTAGATCCTTATGGGCCGCGCACCTAAATCTGACCTGACACCCGAGTTTTCGCAGATGCTTCGGCAGATCGGCGCGAACCTTTCATCCCTTCGCTCTGAACGCAAAATGAGCCAGGCTGAACTGGCGCGACAAGCCGGGGTATCCACGACCACACTCAACGAAATCGAAACTCGCCAGTTCCGCGACGTGCGGCTTTCGACGCTTTCTTCGCTGTCAAAGGCTCTCGACGTGCCCGTCACCCGCTTGCTCGAACGTTCCGACGTGCAACTGCGAAACCGCGATCAAGTTCAACTTCTCAAAGCAAGCGAAGAAATTTTTCGAATCGTCCGCAAACTCAAGAACGACTAACTACACCCCTAACGAGTCGTTATTTGACAGGCTTGAAGGCTTTGTCGCGTTCGCGGATTTGGTTCACCGCATGGAACGCTGCCGTCTTATAAGCTTCAGCCAATGTGGGGTAGTTAAATACGTTTCGAATAAAATAATGAACATCCCCGCCGAGCGCCATAACTGCTTGTCCGATGTGTGCCAGCTCCGCAGCGTTGTCACCTACAATATGCACGCCTAGGATTTTAAAAGTTCGGCTATCCACCAAAAGTTTGAGAAGCCCCCAATGATCTCCGACGATCTGACCGCGCGCGAGCTCCCGATAGTGTGCTCTCCCCACTACAAAATCCGCTTTTTGATGAATCAGCTCTTCTTCCGTAGGCCCGACCATGGAGATCTCCGGGATCGTGTAGATCCCGTAAGGGAAGAGCTTCACCCGATCCGCAGGCGCTGTGTTTTTGCCATATTCTTCTATTTTAAAAGCGTGACAACAAGCGAAGCGCCCCTGCTCCATGCTCGTTGATGCCAACGCGGGAGGACCGACGACATCACCCACCGCATAGATATTGGGGATAGTCGTGCGAAAGTTCGAATCCACCTGAATCAATCCGCGCTCGTCGCGTTCGACGCCGACTTCCTCGAGCCCCAGATCCTCTGAATTGCCATGTCTTCCGAGTGTGACCAAGACGAGATCCGCTTTTATTTTCCGACCATTGGAGAGTTCTATTTTAACATGAGGGCTTTTGCCAGACGTTACGCGATCGATTTTTTTCGCCTCGACTTCGAGGAGAACTTCCATCCCGTGAGCGACGAATCGGTCGACTAGGTGGTCGACGATTTCACGATCGACGGCGGCCAGAATTTCATGTCGACGATCGACCAGCAAGACCTTGGTGCCGGCGATCGAGAACATACTCCCGTATTCAGCGCCGATAATCCCAGCACCGAGGACTACGATATTTTTAGGCAGCTTCTTGAGAGTGAGGATCGTGTTGCTATCGTGTACGACTTTACCGTCTACTTTGAGATGGGGAGGTGAAACGGGGCGAGCGCCCGTTGCGATAAAAATAAAATCCGCGCTCAAGCGTTCGGTGCCCTTGCGACTTTTTACCTCGACTTCGTTCGCCGAGATGATTCTGGCACGACCATGATAGATCTTCACGTGATTGCGTTTGAGCTGATGCGAGATCACTTGCTCCTCACCGCGCACGACGCGTTCACAACGGCGTAAAAGACGCTTCATATCCGGGAGGGGATCTCGAGCCCGCCCACCGGTCGGATGATGTTCGCCTTCGGAGCCCAAGGTTCCGCGAGAGCCTAACGACCACCGATACACGGATTCGCGAAAAGACTTCGAAGGCAGAGTTCCGAAATGAACGCACCCTCCGCCTACCGCTTTGTATTCCTCGATGATCGCGACTTTTTTGCCCGCTTTAGCCCCCTGAAGCGCAGCTTTTTGTCCTGCTGGACCACTCCCTATGACAACCAGATCAAAGATCATGCGGCACTCGGTTCCTTTGCTAACAGTTGAAGATACCACTGAGGTGGTGCGAATTTATCACGAGGGAAAGGCAGGCGATTGATCTCAATCTCCGAGATAAACGACGGCACGTAACCGACGGGGATCATCTCGCCGATGATCTTGCCATCGGAGCTCTTGCCTCTTTGAATAAATTTGTAGATATCACGAATTTGGTAACGTCCGTGTTCGTCGACTTCGGGGAGTACTTCGGAGATATTGGTCACCTTGCGGCTTCCATCCGCCATGCGTTTAATCTGTGTCACGATATGAACGGCAGAAGCGATTTGCCGACGGATCGCACCCACCGGTACGTTCGTGTCACCCATCATGGAGAGGGTCTCAAGACGCACGAGGGCATCGTAAGGTGTATTCGCATGCGTTGTCCCCATGGAACCGCCGTGTCCCGTGTTCATCGCAGAGATCAAATCCAAAGCCTCGGGGCCGCGCACTTCCCCGACCACAATTCGATCCGGACGAAGTCGAAGTGCAGAACGAATGAGATCTCGGATCGAGACCTGCCCCTTGCCTGTGGCGTCTGCGTGTTTTGTTTCAAAAAACACGACATGATCCGTGTGGATCTTGAGCTCCGATGAATCTTCGATGATCAGGAGGCGCTGGTTACCCGGGATTCGAGAGCCGAGCACGTTGAGGAGGGTCGTTTTACCAGAGCCGGTACCACCGGAGATAATGATGTTTTTAGCCAGATAGATGCAGACATCGAGGAACCTCGCCGCGTCTTTTGAGATCGATGCACGGTTGATCAGATCAACAAAGCTCGGAGTCCCTTTGGAAAATTTTCGAATCGAAAGCGTGGTCCCCTTGCGGGAACACGGCGGCAAAACGGCAGCCACACGACTCCCGTCGGGGAGTCGCGCATCGAGGATCGGATTGTCTTCGTCAATTCTCCGACCGACGAATTGAGCGATGTTCCGAACGGCGGCCTGAAGGGCTTGTTCGTCTTTAAAGGAGACGTTCACTCTTTCGAGCAAGCCACGTCGCTCGACAAAAACCTCGCTCGGGCCGTTGACAAGAACTTCGGTCACGGACTCGTCCGCTAAGAACTCCATCACAGGGGCGAGAAAAGTTCCGACTGAATCTTCGAAAACACCCACTTATTTGCTCGTTTCTCCGGGGGCTCCAGGTGCGGTGAGGGCGACAAGATCTTTCACAATCAAAGTGCCTTCCATCCCATTCACAGGACAGTAAAAGCGATACTTACCGGGAGTCGAGGGGGTAAAATTGATCTCCTCAATCCTCTGCGACCGGACCTGTTTGCGAACTTGAAACGAATCCATCATGATGCACAAAGTGTTTTTTGAGGCACCCGTGATAAAAAGACGAACAGGGACTTCAGGCGCCACAAACAACGTTTTGGGGAAGAATCCAAGATCGCTCGCAATCACTCCGACTTCTTGGATACCCTTGCGCTCGGTCGAACTTGCAGAGATCGGCTCCGCAGTAACGCCGTTTGAATTCAGTGCCGCAAGACTTCTCCCTTTCGACGGAGTCGCTTCGTCGGGGTCGCCGTTTTCCATTTCCTCGACCGCACGACTGGCATAGTGAGGCGTCACCCCCAGATCCACTGCCGCGGGCGGGGAGCCGAATCGGGATTCTTGATAATTCTCTCCCGCTCCGAGTTGTTCTTGCTTGATCGGCTGTGCAAAAACGGTCTCAGCCAAAGCAGCAGGATAGCTCACTAGCCAAATTAATATCCCAAACGCGACCGTGCTGGGTAGTAGCCACCAAGGGCTTGTCGATTCGTAACTGATCCAATCCGTAGACCTGTTCATATGGAATTTCTCCTTTTCCAATAAACTGATCGGCGGATATTTAAACGGGGTTAAATTAAATATGAATAAAAATAAAGTACGGCAGCTTATGCGCCAGTTATTTGCCGCTCACAGGGGCATCAGAGCTAGGTGTACGATTTGGAGCACGATGACTGTCCGCTATAGCAGGTTCTGAGGTCACATCAAAACCGAGCTTCGAAGCGACCTCGGTCATTTTTTTGATGCGCGCTTCAGCATCCATTCGTTGTTTTGCGACGATTTCAAGATCCGAGCTATTCGAATCAGTCGGGTCTCCGTGGATTTTGGATAAAGCCTGAAGTTTTTCGATCCCTTCTACAATCGACTTGCGGGCTTCTTCGACACTCACTTTGCCTTGAAGAGGACGCGAGTGCAGATAACCGTCAAAAAGCTTATTAAGATTCTCGACATCGTTCGACTTGAGCTCAAGGCCCCCTTGATACTCGCCTTTTTCATCAGAATAACGAACCGACAAAATCAGGTCATATTGCTTCAAACTATCAATCCACTGATTCTCCGTCTCACCCTGCTTTTTAAGACGACTCACCACACCTGCTCTGAAACTATCTAAATCCGAGAGGTATTTTTTAACCTGCGCATAATCCAGGCGAATTTGGTCTTTTTCCCGTTTAAACTCGCTTGATGTAATCCCACCGTCCTGCGACTGAGCAATGTCCGTCGTCGCATCCGCGGCTTGCGCGAGCCCTAACCCCGGCGCGCCGCCGACATAGAGGCTGAGTGAAACAATCGTTAGTACCCACTTCGAATTTTTTAGACTTTTGATGCTCATGCAATAACCATCGGGAGAATCTAAGGAAAACTTT
>Ga0206856_10311_pt1 | contig 14085 bp, 11 predicted proteins | sample Alteio_BWOrgCont_48_FD_152630 | JGI IMG/M metagenome (GOLD analysis project Ga0206856, IMG submission 152630) | Enriched cells from forest soil in Barre Woods Harvard Forest LTER site, Petersham, Massachusetts, United States -... | ecosystem: Environmental > Terrestrial > Soil > Temperate forest >...
AGCTCGGGGAGGGAGTATTCATCAACGCCTTCAATTCGGCGATAAGCTTCATCATCTTTTCATCTGCCACAAATTTAATCTCGGTCTGGGTCAGTGTGAGACCGCGAGCGCCCTCCGACGGGATCACGGAGGCGGGCGAAATCTCGGCCAGAGTTCGCTGAGTTTCTTCTCGAGACTTGCCTTCAACCTGTTTGACGAGATCGAGTTTTTCCGTAGGAGTGTAGGACTTGCCGGATTTTTTCTCGACACGAAAGAACTGTTGCAAGGTGGCAACACTGGAGAGACTCACTTCGCCGCTATCCAGTTTTTCGAGAACCTCTGGAACTTCGCGCGAAAGTCGCATGGCATCGATCCGGAGCTGAGCCGAAGCGTTGCAATATCGGAGATTTTTTACACAAAATTCGAATAAACTGGAATAGCCAAGTTCGGCAAACAAGCGCCGAGATTCGATTTCGCGAAGGTGATCTAAAACCACTCCGGTCGCTTTTCGCTCGTTTTGGACAGCGGTTTCGGTGGATTTGATGAGATCTGATGGTGATCGCGATTTTAAGTTCATGGTGAACGCCTTTTCAGAACCTATACACCCTGTTTTTTCACCCTTCTAGCCGGCGCTCTATTGAACAAACGAAGGCGAAGATGAAAAAAATTTAATCGCCACGGACAAATCCGATTAAATCGAAAGCTCACGCATTTAAAGCATAAATGCGCACTGTGGTGATCGATAATCATTTGGTATCGCCAAAAGCCTGTCAAATAAAACCGCGCCGCATCGAAAAACTTTTCGCATTTTCCTCGCACCACCACCGCCTCTCGCGACGCCCCAAAAACGCAGCACCTTCGCCGAGAGTCCCCGCTCCCGCTCTCATCTCAAAATCCCGTAGGAGCACTCGCCCGCATCCGCAATCAGCAAATTCCCCGCATGGACGCCCTTTTATTCAACATTGGGTCGGGTCATCAGCTGATGCAACATCTCTTGAACCGAAGCGCCGTCTTTAATCAGATGATAAACGCCTTCGGTGATCGGCATTTCAATCTTTCGAGCGCGGGCGAACTCCCAGACAGACTCCGTCGTGCGGACGCCTTCGGCGACACTTTCCATACTGGTTAAGATCGCATCCACTTTTTCGCCCTGAGCGAGGCGTAGACCCACTCGATAATTGCGACTCAACGGACTACTACAAGTCGCGAGCAAGTCTCCCATCCCCGCAAGCCCAAGGAACGTCGATTCACGCCCCCCCATGGCCACACTAAAACGCACGATCTCAGCCAATCCACGCGTCAGCAAAAGCGCGCGAGTGTTCCATCCGTACTTGAGTCCATCGAGCGCACCGGATGCGATGGCGAGCACGTTCTTGAGCGCTCCAGCCCACTCCACCCCAATCACGTCGGTCTCGCCATAGATTCTAAAACGATCCGTCACAAACAGCGCCTGGCCCGCATCAATCACTTCTTGAAACGCCGACGCCACCACCGTCGCGGCAGGCTCCCCCTTCGCCACTTCATGAGCGAGATTGGGACCACTTAAGACACCGATGCGTGGGCATGGCAACTCTTCGCGCAATATCTCGGTGACTCGTTTCAGAGTCCCGTGCTCAATCCCCTTGGTCGCGTGAAGGATAATCTCTTCACCGTTGATATACTGAGAGATGATCTTCGCTTGAGCCCTGCAAACGGAAGATGGGAGCGCCCAAATCACGGCATTCACACCGCCTTCAAAAACTCGATCGAGCTGGGTGAAAGCGTGGATTTTTTCGCTCAGCGGGATCTCAGGTAGATACTGTTGATTGGTGCGAGTGGCATTGATAGCGCGCGCTTGATCTTCGTTTCGAACCCAAAAACGCACGTCGAGACAATTCTTGGAGACGAGGTTAGCCAGCGCCGTCCCCCAGGCTCCACCACCGATCACTGCCACCTTCGAATTATGCCAAAAATCCTTTTCGATCATTTTGCCCCAGAAAAATAGATGATTTTTTCATGTTTTCGCCAGTCCCAGCGAGAAGCGACAAGCTATACCCGGTCAGACGATTGCGATAATAATAAAGCAAATTCAGATCATCGGTCCAGATCACACCGTCTCGAACTTTTGCAACTCCACTCTCATGAAGCAAACCCAGCTGCGCGACGCCATCGGCAACCCACGCCTCGACGTTCGAGGTTTGAAGCTCCTCACTTAAATAAAACTCGCCTCGATCCGCCGCCTCACGCACATGCTTATGATGAATCTCCGCTTGGAGCAGAAAATCCGAATAAGCCATCGATCTCTGCGCATGAGAAAGTCTTAAGAACCGATACAAATCCAAATCCGGGTACTTGCGACGAAGCGTCTCGAAAAGACTAAAGGCGACGAGATGCGAAGTGAGAACGGTGTTTTCGCGGTGGAAACGTTCCGCGATTTTTCGCCCGAGCTCCAAAGTATACTCGCGGTCGCGTTGAGGCTCGGCGCGAAGCTCTCCCCTCGTCGTGAGCCAACGAACAGGATCGATGTGCGTTCCGTTGGGTCCAAGAGCCTCGCCGTCGTCATCGACAAAATTGCCGAAAACATCAAGCGGCCTACCAACTCGAGCCGTGATGCCCGCGCGGGAGGAAAAGATTTTCCAAAAAAAGTGAAGCACCTTCGTCGGCTGCCAAGATTCATCATCCGTGATGATGAACCGATGTTTGCCTGCTTCGGCGAGATAATCTTCAATCAAAGTACTCGCCTCAAGAACAAAGTGATAACTCATCACGAGGGGCACCACGAAGATCCGAGGCTTTGGCGAGCCCGCTTTGAGATTCTCAATCTGTGCTTCGAGCGCTGTCCCGAGGAGCCCCAGCTTCAGCTTGCTCTCAATCGCACCGCTTCGAGAACGTCCACCGCCTGGGAAGAAAATCGAGTGCACGCCTTCACGCAAAATCCGCGTGCTGTAGTTTTTTAAAGTATGCTTATAGATCTCATTCGACTTTTGGCGATCCACCGTATAAGTGCCCAAACGCCGCATAAAATAGCTAAAAAATGGATTTGAAAACAGATTCAATCCCGCCCCATAAGCCATCGGAGGCGTCGACATCAAATAAACCAAGTAGCCGATCAGCATGCTATCGATATTGCTCTGATGAGTCGGAACAAGAAGGATCGTCCCTTTTTGTGAAAGCTTCTGAAGCGACGGAACCTCACCTAAGATGTGGAGACGCGACTCCAAGGACTGGGTCATCCCCCAAGGCAAAAACCGTTTCACACTCGCGGCATTGAGAAGCCAACTAAACCCCCACGGCACAGCGCGAGTCGCAAAGCGATAAACAGCCGGATCAAAACGGCCGCCAATCTCCTCCGCATAATGGGCCACAACACGCTCCATGAGTTCCTGGCGATCCACCTCTGCCACAGGTCGCAAGAGTCCACTTTGGACATGCGACCAGAGCTTGCGATCTTCTTTCAATCGCCCCCGCGTGAAGATATTGCCACGGTCACGCTTCAAACGGATACGCTCAGAATAAAGCGCTTGTCCCAGCGAAAGCTCGACCGAACTTTTATCAAACTCAGAGAGTGTAATCTTTGAAACATCAGTCAGAATCTTCGCGCGATTCTCATTGAGGCTCGACAGCGGTCCTTCGACCACGGGGACTTGCTCGAAGCGAATCGCTGGATGACTTCCAGTGGGAGATTCAGTGCTCATTAGGTTCCTAGGTTCCTTCATATCTCGGGCCGGCTACGCCTGCCCTGGTCACATTATGAGAGAATTTGAGTTGATTTGGAAGTACCATAGTGATGACGCCGCGCTTAGTTACGACCGTTTGACGCGCTACTTTGGCGCGATTACTGAGCCCGTGAGAAGAGGGAATGAGCTCCGCCTGACTCAGCGGATATTCAAATCCTTTGATCGTTACCCCTTGCGCCGCTCCTCCCAATGCGAACATCGAAACGGTTTGCCCTTTAGGTATTCTGAATTCGCGCTCACCCATTCTTGGCGAAACAAAGTGGTACTCCGCGTCCTCACCGACTGAAATCACCGAAGTTAACTTTGCCTCGCGATCCTCCGAGAGCTGCGCAAGATCGAGCAACATCGCAATCTGATGATCGGGCCGTCCCCCCGTCACCCCTAAACATAAAAGTGAAGTCGCTCCCGCTTGAACTGCGGCGCAACCCGCGTACATGAGATCACTGAAGTCTTTGTGAGTCGGCAGATCCAGATGCGGGATCGATTTTAGAATCGTCAAATACTTGAGGCTATCCCAATCTCCAATCGCAAAATCAGGCGTAAAACCCAGGCGTTTCCAAAGTGCAGTGCCGCCGTCTACGCCGACGAGCACATCCGTTTTTTGAGAAACTCGAAAACCCCGCACGCTCAGGCGCAACCACTCAGTCGACGTGATACTCGGTCCCAAAAGTACAGCACGAGTTCGCGCCATCAACTTCAACCCCGAAGCTTTTGCAGTCGATCCAGCGCTGATTCTAATTCGCTCTTTTTATTTCCAAGCTCGACTCCGCGCTGGCGCTCTTTTTCGACCAGTGCCGGAGGCGCCTTTGCAATAAAAGTATCCAGCGTGAGTTTGCGATTCACGAACTCGATGTCTTCTTTGACTTTGTCGATCTCTTTCAAAAGACGTTTGGACTCTTCATCCACGTTTACCAACCCTTTGAGTGCAATTCGAAGTTCAACCGGTGGGGTCGACAAAGGGATGGAAGCTTCGGCTGCTTGCGTTTTCCCCTCAGGCGCACGCTCAAAGGACGAAACTCGCGCCATCGAACGAATATCAAAAGCAAACGTCCGTACGAAAACCGCAGCCGCTTCATTGCCCGTCACATACTGAACCGGGAACTCGACTTTGGGTGAGATGTTATTTTCACCTCGGAAGTTACGAATCGCCTCGATGATTTTTTGAAGCGCAACAGTGGTCATCTCTGCTTCTGAATCTCTAAACCCGGCACACACTTCTGGGAACTTCTGCAGCATCAGAGTCATGATTTCTGGCTTGCCATCTCGCTGACGAGCAGGCGTATTGGCGGCTCTCTTCCAAGGGAGGGACTGCCAAAGCTCTTCGGTCACGTACGGCATGATCGGATGCATGAGTTTGAAAACCGTCTCCAGCACATAGTGCAAAGTATAGAGAACCTGAACTGCGGGCTCGCCACCTTCGCGAAAAGGGACTTTCGAGAACTCAATAAACCAATCGCACAACTCTCCCCACGTAAAATCATAGAGATCCTGCGCCGCCAAATTGAGTTCAAAACTATCAAACCCGGCCTCAACCTGGACCGTCACCGATTGAAGTCGCGAGAGGATCCAGCGCGCCGCCGGAGGGAGCATCGGCCGACTCTTGAGCAACCAGTTCTCCACTCCACCGGCGGGTTCCGTCGCCAACTCCGGATGCTTCGGCAAAAGGGCCTCATATTGGAGATGAAAAAACTTCGTCGCGTTCCACAACTTATTACAAAACGCACGGTGTCCTTCAACTCGGTCTACAGAGAGTTTAATATCTCTCCCCTGCCCCGCCATCGACGTCATCGTAAAACGAAGAGGATCAGCCCCATGAAGATCGACCACTGACAACGGATCAATCACATTGCCCTTGGACTTGGACATCTTCTCGCCTTTTTCATCGCGAACCATCGCATGCAAATAAACTTTGTGAAAAGGCACTTCACCCGTGAAGTGCAATCCCATCATGATCATCCGAGCGACCCAGAAGAAAATAATATCTGAGCCCGTTTCCATGATCGAGTTCGGATAAAAAGTTTTGAACGCTTCTGTTGGCGTAGGCCAACCCAGAGTCGAAAACGGCCAAAGTCCGGAACTAAACCAAGTATCGAGCACATCCTCGTCCTGTTTGAGTTCAGATCCAGGAGCCTTGCAATGAACACACGCTTTGGGCGCCTCACGAGCGACCGTGATCTCAAAGCATTGGCCACAATACCAAGCCGGGATCTGATGACCCCACCAAAGTTGACGCGAGATACACCAATCGCGGATATTGTTCATCCACTCAAAATAAGTCTTCTCCCAGTTTTGCGGAGAGATCTTGATTTTACCGGATTGAACAGCTGCGATCGCAGGTTTTGCGAGCGACTCAATCTTGACAAACCATTGTTTGGAGATGATCGGCTCAGCAATCGTTTCGCAGCGTTGGCAAAGACCGATCTTGTTCGCATGATCTTCAGTTTTAACGAGGAGTGCGGCTTCTTTAAGATCTTGGATCACACGCTCGCGTGCTTCGACGAACTTGAGACCCGCATAAGGCCCGCCGGCAGATGAGATCTTGCCGTCTTTACCCATCACCGAGATCATCGGGAGTTTGTGCTTCACTCCCAAGTCGTAGTCATTAAAGTCATGCGCCGGCGTGATTTTGAGCGCGCCACTGCCGAACTCGCGATCCACATACTCATCCGTGATCACCGGGATCACGCGACCGAGAAGCGGGAGAACCGCCTTTTTACCGTGCAAATGCTTATAACGTTCGTCTTCAGGATGAACTGCAACGGCCGTGTCACCGAGGAGAGTCTCAGGACGCGTGGTCGCAATCACAAGCTGCGCAGGTGTCCCGTCTTCATTCATCACAGGCTGGCCAGCGTCGTCGACGATTTTGTAAACGAGATGCCAAAAATATCCTTTGCGATCCGTCGGGATGACTTCGAGATCCGAGAGCGCCGTCTGACATCGCGTACACCAATTGATGATGCGTTCGCCGCGATAGATGAGGCCGTCTTCATATAGTTTGACGAAAACTTCCCGCACGGCTCGAGAGAGCTGCTCGTCCATGGTGAATCGTTCACGGCGCCAATCGAGCGAAAATCCCATGCGCTTCATCTGACTCTTGATGATGGACTCGTGGTCTTCTTTCCATTTCCAAGTACGAGCGAGGAAAGCCTCACGTCCCATATCATGGCGTGTGAGAGGCTTGCCACTCGGACCCTTGCCCTCTTTTGCAATCTGCTTCTCGACCTGCGCTTGAGTGGCAATGCCGGCGTGATCGGTGCCGGGCAACCAAAGCGCGTTGTCACCTTTCATTCGGCGCCAACGAACCAGAATATCCTGAATCGTGTAACTCAAAGCGTGCCCCATGTGTAAGACACCGGTCACGTTCGGTGGCGGGATCACGATACTAAACGCTTCTTGCCCCGGAACACTGGTATCGGCCGCGTCGAAACAGCCGCTCTCGTTCCAAAACTTGTAGACCTCAGATTCAAAACCAGCGGGTTCAAAACTTTTTGCGAGCGGGCGTCTGGTAGGCGTAAGAGCGTCAGAGGGTGCGGCCATAGGCTTCCGAGATTAGCACTATCGCTTGAGATCCTTCAATATCTGATTCACGATCCGTGAGCTGGCCCGACCATCGCCGAAGGGCGATCGGATCAGGCCCGAACGAGAGGGTTTTTTAAGCTTCAAAACACGCTCAAACTCCCGCACGAATTTCACCGGGTCGGTCCCCACAAGCCGGCCTCCGGCCTTCAAAACTTCGGGGCGCTCAGTCACTTCCCGGGTGATCAGAACAGGAACCCCAAAACTCGGAGCCTCCTCTTGTATCCCTCCCGAATCCGAGACCACCAGCGCTGCCCGATCGAGTAAAGCCACAAAATCTGGGTAGCTCAACGCCGGCACTTGATAGACACGGTCGATCCCCTTGAATGCGACGGCTGCACTTTGAGTCGCAGCTGGGTTGGGATGATTGGCGTGGATGAGGACTAAATCCGGGTGCTTTTTAATCTGCCGACCGAGCGCCGTCAAAATCCGTTTCATCGGCTCGCCCAAGTTTTCGCGACGATGCCCTGTCGATAAAATCAGACGCTGCCCATCTTCAAGTTTCGGGATTTGCGCCGGCCAATACTCCGTACTGCGAATCTTTTCGCGTGCCCAAAGGAGCGCATCGATGCCGGTGTTCCCAGTGGGCTGAAGAAGCTTGCGGTGTCCCTCCCGCTTGAGCGTCCGCGCGGCCCCGACGGTCGGCGCAAAAAGCCAGCGCGCAAAACTATCGATCACACGGCGATTCATTTCTTCAGGAAACGGAGCCGCCAAATCCCCCGTCCGCAATCCCGCTTCGACGTGAGCAACCGGGATCTGACGGTGAAACCCCGCTACCCCCCCCGCGAGTGCGGATGTCGTATCGCCTTGAACCAAAATCGCCGCAGGATTGACCCGAGTGATCGCTTCGTCTAGGTGCCCCAGCAGTTTCGCCAGAAGTACGTTTTGGCTCTGTCCGGGCCGCAGCACATCCCACTGAAGATCCGGCTTGAGTCCAAAAAACTCAATCGGAGCTTCCGATAAAGACGTGTGCTGTCCCGTGAGCCAAAGCTGTATCGGAACTCGTCGTTTGAGGAATTCACGATAAACAGGCGCTAATTTGATCAATTCCGGACGGGTGCCCGCGATGATCGCAATCGGCCGCCGATCAGATCTCATGAGTTAATCGTGGTCATGACCATCATGATCACCGTGGTCGTGATCATGGTCGTGGTCGCCGTGATCATGATCATGCCCGTGGCCGTGAGCCCCGTGCGCGTGTCCATGCTCCATCTCTTCGTCGGTCGCATCGCGAATTTTGAACACTTCGACATCGAAGTGGAGAGTCTCACCTGCGAGCGGGTGATTACCATCGATTGAGATCTCGTCGCCGTTGATCCCTTCGACGGTGAAAACAATCCCATGTCCGTCGGCTGTTTGCGTTTCGAACTGCATCCCAAGCTTCACATCCACACCAGCCGGAAACTGCGCGCGTTTGACCTTCATCTTGAGTTCCGGATCCAGATCCCCGTAACCCTCTTCAGGAGTCACGGTGACTTTTTTCTTATCGCCAGTTTTTAAACCGACCAACGCGTTTTCCAATCCTGGCACAATCTGCTGAGTGCCATGGAGATATGAAAAAGGCTCTTGCGGCGCCGTTTGATCGAGCGTCTCACCTTTAGAATTCTTAAGGACGTAACCTAGATCGACAACTTTTCCTGCTTGCACGGTTTCGGACATATTCCAGCTCCCTGTAGAACTACACTCCAACTGTCTGAAGGTAGAGACTGACCCCCTCTGCGACGGGGCCATCATAAATTTTCTTCTTATTATCAATCACAATACAACGCTGACAATACTTGAGAACAGACGGGGAGTCATGAGTAATCAGAACTACCGTGCGGCCCTGCTGATGAAGTTCACTAATCTTGCGGTAACATTTTGCCTGAAAACCTGCGTCCCCGACAGCCAAAACTTCGTCAATTAATAGAATAGGCGCGGTCATATTACATGCAATCGAGAAGCCCAATCGAATGACCATCCCACTCGAATAGGTTTTTACCGGTTTATAGATATGCTCACCCAGTTCCGCAAAACTCAATATGTCATCTACGGCGGCCAAAGTAGCCTTACGACCAAAACCCAGAACTGCCGAATTCAGAAATATATTCTCATATCCCGACAAATCCGGATGAAACCCGGCACCTAACTCAATGAGTGGGGCAATATTCGAATGCACATTTAAGCTACCCGACGTCGGCGAATAAATACCGGAGATCAGCTTCATCAAGGTACTCTTACCGGCTCCATTTCGGCCCATGATCCCGACGAATTCACCCTCTTTGATCTCAAAGGTCACGTCCTCGAGGGCGCAATATTCGATTTTTTCGCCGGCATTCCAACGACCGCGAAACAGATCGATCAGCATCCTCTTCACAGATGTCGGACGATCTACTCGGTAGCTGAAAGTCTTCGTCACATTCTGCGCGACAATGATGTTTTCCATTAGATCTGTTCCACGATTCCGCGAGCCCAACCCTTGTAAGCTACTATTGAAATAGACACAAACACTGCCACCCAAGCCAGTGGTACGAGCGTCATCGCTTGGCTAGGCCAAGCTTGATCGACAAATGCTCGGTGAAGACCGACAAAGATCGTCCCGACGGGATTCGCATAGATGATCCAATGATATCTTTCGGGGATCATCGTATCCGCATAAATCACGGGGGTAGCAAAAAACCAAACCTGCATCACAATACTCATCAGATGTCGAAGATCGCGAAAAAAAACAAAAGCGATCGAAAGTACGAGCGAAATCGAATAGCACATCAAAAACAAAAGCACGAGATAGTACGGCAAACAGACCAATGCTATGCCTATGGATAAATGCGAGATGAGAGCCACGCCCAATAAAATAGGCAAAGATAAAAACAGCGTCACCAAGTTAGTGACTGCGCCCACGAACGGAAAAATTTGAATCGGCACGGGAACCTTCGAAATCAACCCCAAATTCCCAACCAAAGACTCCAGACCTTCCATGAGAGACTGCACAAAAAAGTTCCAAGGAAACTGCCCACATAAAATAAATACGAGATAATGGTCCTGCTTGACCCGAAGAATACCCTTGAAAACAAAATAATAAACAAGCGCCATCGCGAGTGGATTAACGAGAGTCCAAAACACCCCCAGAACGGAACGATGGTACTTCGATTTCAAGTTTCGACTCACCATGTTAAAAACGAGATACTTCTTTCCAAGACAGAAGAAATCAACGCCAAACGGAGCAAGGAGCAGAGCAAGAGAGGATGGCATTGGGTTTAGTTATACGAGTTAATTGTGGTTTGCAATCACTCCTCATACGAGCTAGCTTTTCGTATATTTAAAAGTGAGCTCACTCAGGGAAAGCCTATAACCATGTCTTCGTCTGTTAAAACCTGTGCCATCTCCGGGGCGAGCGGATTTATCGGCGGTAACATCGCCTCTCTCCTTTCAAATCAAGGCTGGAAAATCACAGAATTGGGCAGACGTCCCTCATCCGCGCAAACAGCCCCAAAAACGGACCCAAGTAACAAGTTCATACATTGGAACTTTAACGAACCGATCTCACTTGAGGGCGCCCCTCCCTTCGATCTCTTCGTCCATTGCGCTTGGGATATGACGCTCTCATCTTGGGATGAGAATTACGATCGAAACGTTCGAGGCTCTCTAGCCCTTGCTGAACAGTTGCTCCCGTTAAGTCAGCGGGCTATTTTTATTTCTACGATGAGCTCATTCGAAGGCGCCCAAAGTGTGTATGGGCGCTCGAAGCTCCTAGTCGAACGGTGGTTCATAGATAGAGGAGCCTTCGTCGTCCGACCGGGGCTTGTTCTCGGCAAAAACAGCGGCGGAATGGTGGGAGCACTCAGCCGTATTGCTCGCTTATCACCGATCATTCCAATCCCAGGGAACGGGAGACAAAAGTTCTTTACGTGCCAGATCGAAGATCTCTGTTCACTGATCCTGTACCTTGCAAACTGTGATCGTCCGCAGCCCGGCACCCCAAATCAAAATATATTCACAGCTGCAAATTCTAACTCGATCGAATTCAAAGATCTGCTCGCACGACTGGGAAAAGCAGACCACGGTCGAACTCCGATCTTCATACCGGTTCCGTGGCGGCCGATCTACTGGGGCTTAAAAGCAGCCGAAGAAATGGGACTCAAAATTCGGATTAAAAGCGATTCGCTTTTGAGCATGATGACCCCAAATCCGAACCCCGATCTGACGACACTCAAGGCATTGCCACTGACGTTCAAGCCACCGACATTTTGACTTGGATTAAAACGTGAACATTCGTTCGATCCTTCTAATCAAATCAGGATTAGTCGTTCCGAATCTATTGTAATACCCCTGCACGCCCGTCATAAACCCAAAGATCAAAGTATACAAAAGAACCAACCCAAAGATCACATTCTTAGGCCTGTTTCGATACCAAAGAGCGATCGAGACGAAAATCAAAACGCCCGAAAAATCGACGAAATACCGGGAAGTCGTCCCAATCAAAGCAATCATGAGCAATAACCCAAAGATCGCCGTAAACGAAACAGACGCTACAAAAAGCGTGAGCCGCTCCGGAGAATTGCGAAGTGACTTTAAAAAACCACTCTTCAAAATAAGACGAGGCGAGTTCTTCCTGAGGAACGAAAAAAAACTCAGCACAACAATCGGCATCCCAAATAAAACACCGACGATCGGCTCCATGACAAATGTCCCGCCCGGAAACATCCACGCAGGACAATGCGGACTGGGAATAATAAAGGGAAAATGAATTGAATAATCCGGCGGATTCAAAAAATACATATAGAGCGCCGTAATCTGTCTCTTCCAACCGTAGACGGTATCATAATTAAACCAGTGTTCATGGCGCTGATCAAATCCAGCCAACTGATAATTGCTTCCAAAATCCGTAAAACTTCCAAAACGCTCGTAATTATACATGGCGAGCATCAAGCCACAAAAGGCAAGCGGTGCTAAAATAATACCGGCCCATTTGAGCCTCTTTTTTTCATCACACAAAACCCAACTGCAGATGAAAAGAGGGAAAACCAACACAATCAAATTCGGACGACAAGCAACACCCATCCCGGCCATCAAAGATGCGAAGGACAAAAAAAACAAAGTTCGAGTTTCGCCGTTTTCGGACAGTGACACATCAAGATCATCTTGATTTGCATTCATCTTCGCTTGGCGGGATTTTTTTCGACTGCTTGAATTATAGATTTTTTCTGGTTTCGGCGCTCTAAAGCCGTCATCGACAGGACTATTCTTTTTGTATTTAGAAGCTAAAAATAGCGAAAGCAAAAAAAGCGAAGTCGTAAAAGTTCCTGAACTAATAGCCACTTCGTACATATCTGATCGCGCTAAAAAATAGGGCACGAGGTTACCAAAGCCCGCCAAAAGCATTAAAAGATTCACATAAACGATTTGGGACTTCGTTTCGGGTCGAGCCATTAAAATAAAAAGCAGACTCAAAATACAAAAACTAGCAGAAGCAAACATCACCGCCGCCCACCGCTGATCTGGATATTGGCCCGTAAAAAAGTGATAGGGCAAGTAGGCCATCAGTGCCGCCCCGGGCCCAAAATAAAGGTAGAACTTATCACGAAACAGGCTCACGTCATGAACCCCTGCATACCGAATACGAATATTTTGAGAAGGGTCGTACGGATCTGGCAACTGAAGCAACCGAGGGTCCGGATCGATCGACAAGTTCAAATGGCCTTGCGCAAATCCCTCCGCGAGCTCTCCGTAGTGACCGGGACTTTTATCGAACGAAAAAGTCCCAGCAGAAGCGATCCAAAAATAAAAGATCACTATAAAAAAAATCACCGGCGCAAAACAGATAAAATAAGAAAATATTTTCGCAGCGGAACTATTTTTGTTTCTCATGAGTTTCAAACCCAACATCGCGATCCACGATAAACTTCGGACGCTGTTTAACTTCTTCATAAATCCGAGCGACATACTCGCCCAGGATCCCCACACTGATGAGCTGCACCCCTCCCAGGAAGAGCACGATAATAACAATCGTCGGATTCCCAATTGGAAAAGCTGCTCCCATCAATTTTGCGCACAAATACGCTCCGGCGACCAGGAACGAAAGCGCAGCAATGCAAAACCCCATCGTCGTACTCAGGGTCAGTAAAGAGCTCGAAAAACAAACGATCCCATTCAAACCAATACGCACGGAGCCAAAAAATCGATTATAGTTCCCTTTACCAGAGAAGCGAGCGGGACGCTCAAACAGGATCGCCGTCTGCTTAAACCCAACAAGCGCCACCATGCCTCTTAAAAAACCATGGGTCTCTTTTAATTTGATGACTTCATTGACGACGCGTCGACTCATCAGGCGAAAATCACCCGTATTCGCGGGGATCGAAACTTCGCTCACTCGATTAATAATTTTGTACCCCAAAAATGCAACCATCCGCTTAATCAGTGTCTCACCCTCGCGATGGCTGCGCTGACCGTAAACGACCTCAAAGCCCTCTCTAAATCGCGCGAACATTTGGGTGATCAACTCCGGCGGATCCTGAAGGTCCACATCGATCACGACCACGGCATCCCCGCTAGAATATTGCATGCCAGCCAAAGTAGCCATCGGCTGTCCAAACCGCCGAGAGAATTTAATCAGTTTAATCCGTGCATCTTTTGCCCGCTCTGCAAGGATAACGTCCTCGGTGCGATCGGTCGACGGATCCATCGCAAAAACAATCTCATAACTCTTTGTGATGCCCTCGAGGATAGGCGTAATTCTCCTGACAAACTCAGCGATATTACCCTCTTCTCGATAAACGGGAACAACGATAGATAGGTTCATCCGAGTGCTTTATCGGAAAGAAAGCCACAAAAATGT
>Ga0206856_10312_pt1 | contig 14054 bp, 18 predicted proteins | sample Alteio_BWOrgCont_48_FD_152630 | JGI IMG/M metagenome (GOLD analysis project Ga0206856, IMG submission 152630) | Enriched cells from forest soil in Barre Woods Harvard Forest LTER site, Petersham, Massachusetts, United States -... | ecosystem: Environmental > Terrestrial > Soil > Temperate forest >...
GAGGATGTATTTGAGGCAAGGTATCTAGCATGGCTTGTGTTCTATGGATAATCCAGATGGGCTTATTTTGCCAGGCAACCACCATAGACTCTCCAGCAGCCAGCGGCTTGAGATCAACATTGAGGAAGGCTAACTGGTCACGTTTGCTCTGAGTAGGTTTCCATGCGCTTAGGAAGGGCACAGCGCTGGCCGCTATACCAAATCCCGCCATCAGCGTGGTTAGGATAGAGATAAATCGGCGACGATCTTCTTCCATGAGCTGCCTTATTAACTTTTGCTGTGAGTATACTCTTCGCACTTGAATTTTCGGTCTGCGTTCCCGCTCGGCTCGCAATCCTCATGTATCCTATATACACTCCGGTTGCTCGCGGCGCCTTGCCGAAAATCCAATTGCTGTGAGTATATATTAATACATGAGGATTGCGAGCCGAGCGGGAACGCAGACCGAAAATTCAAGTGCGAAGAGTATATACATCCATTGCAGCGAAAATAACTCCATTGCTAAGGTTGGTTGCTTCTAATTCTTCATTGTTTACTCTAATTTTAACTTGCCTAATGTCCTTAACGACCCGTGGCTGTCTCATTATGGGTGGTTGTATAGTGCTAACTTTTACGGTGCTCTTCACAACGACACTAACGTTTGGAGTATTGAGCTGATTTACGTGCTTTGTGCCGACCGACTTTTTTACGTTCAACCTTCCTGGCATCGCGTGTGACTAATCCTGCACGGCGCAACAAACGACGAAATGAATTATCATTAGCAGGAACATCTGCAGAGAGATGATCGGTGGTTTCATCATACTGCATGAGTGCGCGGCTTATTCCGTGGCGCACAGCACCGGCTTGACCGCTACTACCACCACCGGCGACAGTGACGTTAATATCAAATTTACCGAGTTGGTCAACGACTTCCAGAGGTTGATGTACGACCATGCGTGCGGTTTCACGGCCAAAATAACTTTCCAGAGAACGACCATTGACTTGAATAAGTCCGGAACCACCCTTTCTAAGGAAAACTCTAGCGGTGGCCGTTTTACGACGGCCTGTACCATAATACTGTTCTCGTGTTGCCATACAATAAATTAACCTATATGAGTATCGATGATTAGCGCTTTTGGATTTTGCGCACGATGAGGATGTGAGGCGCCGGCATAGACCTTAAGCTTTCTGAACATGGCATAACCTAGGGGGTTTTTGGGTAGCATTCCTTTGATAGCTTTTTCAATAATACGCGCCGGAAAGCGTTTTTGTAATTTCTCGAAAGAAGTTGTTTTTAATCCGCCGGGGTAGCCTGTGTAGTGTTCATAGCATTTATCGGTACGCTTATTCCCGGTGACCGCTATTTTTTCAGCATGAATAACGATGACATAGTCGCCCGTATCCACATGCGGTGTAAATTCCGGTTTATGTTTACCACGCAAAATAGGCGCTATTCTGGCAGCAAGCCGACCTAAGGTTTGACCTGAAGCATCGATGAGATGCCATTTGTGTTCTGTCTGGCCGGTTTTGGCCATCAACGTTTTCATATTTTTTTAAAAGCTCCAGTGGCTGTCAAGTTCAGTGTTCCGCCCGACAGAGCATTGAACAGAGCATTGATTATAACAAAAATAACGGCGATGGTACAAGTCCATTGATCCGTTATACTGTGCGCGCTTATACTCTTCGCACTTGAATTTTTGGCTGCGTTGCCGCTTGGCTCGCAATCCTCATGTACAATAAGTACACTCCGGTTGCTCGCCTCGCGGCGCCTTGCCGAAAATCCCATTGCTGTGAGTATTTTTTTAATCCCTATTTTCATATGCGCCAATTTCCTTCTGCACGTTTGCGCCGCTTAAGGCAAAGTGACTTCAGTCGACGTTTAGTCTGCGAAACGCGATTAAGTTGTGATGATTTACTGTGCCCTCTTTTTCTTTTGCCAGGTACCCAACACAGGCAGTCCGTTCCCAGCATGCCTGGCATTGAACGGCTTAGTTTAGATTTTCTCTTGGAAGAGATAGCCGTTTTACAAGCACTGAAAATTCCAGCGATTGCATTATTTCCAGTTATTCCACTCGCCGAAAAAAGCCATGATGCACAAGAAGCCTACAATCCTGAGGGACTGATTCCCAAAGCCGTCAGGGCGATAAAAAAAAATTTTCCAGAGATGGGGGTGATTACTGACATTGCCTTAGATCCTTATACGTCTCATGGACATGATGGTCTGGTGGCGAGTCAAGGGACTATTTTGAATGATGAAACCAATGCGCTTTTAATCAAACAGGCCCTCTGCTATGCAGAAGCCGGTGTTGATGCGCTGGCACCTTCTGACATGATGGATGGTCGGATTGGTATGATACGCCAGGCTTTAGAATCAAAGGGCTATGTCAACACGCAGATCATTGCTTATTCCGCAAAATATGCTTCCCATTTTTATGGACCTTTTCGTGAAGCAATCGGTTCTAGTGAACCGCTAAAAGGGGTTGATAAACGAACGTATCAAATGGATCCGGCTAATGGGGATGAAGCGCTACAGGAAGTAGCGCTTGATCTTGCCGAAGGGGCTGATGTGGTCATGGTCAAACCAGGCCTGTTCTACTTAGATATTGTTTATCGCATTAAACAACGGTTTGCTGTACCCACTTTTGTTTACCAGGTCAGTGGTGAATATGCCATGCTAAAAGCGGCCATTGCTCAGGGCTATGTGAAAGAGCGTGAGGGAGTTATGGAAAGCCTTTTAGCCTGCAAACGGGCCGGAGCAGACGCGATATTGACTTATTTTGCTAAGCAGGCGGCTAGATGGCTTACAAATTCACCGTAGTGATTTTCTTCATGATAAGATGCCTGTATACTTAAAGACCGTGCGAATGTGGCGGAAGTGGTAGACGCGCTGGATTTAGGTTCCAGTGGGGTATCCCGTGAGAGTTCGAGTCTCTCCTTTCGCACCAGTCTCTCGGTGAGCTAGGCGTGTCATGCCACATAACGATAAGAGCCTTAAAATTTATGACTGAAGTGCAAGTTTATTTAGAAAACATAGGACATTTAAATCGTCGCTTGAGCGTTGTTGTGCCTATTGCCCAACTCGAGCAGACAAAAAAACAGCGGCTAAGTGAATTGGCTAAAACGACCGCTTTAGATGGCTTTCGACCGGGGAAAGTGCCGGTACGCGTTATAGAAAAACGCTATGGAGAAAGTGTTTGGTGGGAGGTTGTTCAGCAGTCCCTACGAGCAAGCTTGTTTGATGCGCTTGAAAAGAATGCATTGAATCCTGCGGGTAAGCCACAGATTGACTCAGTAAAGGCGGAGCCTGGTAACGATCTGGAATATACAGCGACTTTTGAGATATTTCCACAAGTGTCGATACCTGAGTTGAAAGGCCTGTCTTTAGAAAAGCTGAACGTTGAAATTACCGAAGCGAACGTTGATGCTATGTTAGAAAAAATGCGCCATCAATATGTGGATTGGGTTGAGGTATCACGCACAGCGCAACAAGGGGATAAGATTATTTTTGACCTTACCCGCCGCCCGGACGGAGAAGCGCTTAAAGATGTCGCGTTAGTGCTTGAAGAAGGTAAAATGCCTGAAGGATTTTCTGTGCTGCTAGCTAGCGCTGTAGGTAGCGCTGCTGGTGAGACGATATCCGCTTTATTGCCTACTGGTAAAGACTTAGAACAGGAGATTTCAGCAACAATTGACATTAAAAAAAATTTATGAACCACAATTAGCTGTGTTAGATGATGCATTTGCTCATCGTGTCGGTGTCCAGGAAGGAGTTGATGCTTTGCGTACGCAAATACGCCAGGTTATGCAACATGAGCTGGACAGTGTTTTACGGGAAAAATTAAAGGCCCAAGTCATTGAACAATTACTTGCTGTGCAGTCAGTGAGTGAGTTACCGCAAGTTTTACTTGATCAGGAATTTCGGCATTTGGAGGCCAGGGCACGCAAGCAACAAAAGCAGGAAGCAAAGACTACCGCAGGGGAAGTATCTCTATCAGAAGCGTTGATTACAGACTTACAGCAAGCAGCCGATCGGCGGGTAAGGGTAGTGCTATTATTTAAGGCGATTATTGAAAAGTATCAATTGACAGTGGATGAAGCGCATGTTCAGCAAGCGTGTGAGTATGTGATCAGCGCTTTTCGAGCTGATCGGGGTACAGTAGGTAAAATTTATGAGAATGAAAATATTATGCAAGGCATTCGTTCTGCTGTCTTAGAAGAACAAGTGATTGACAAACTCTTAGAAGAAGTAGAATACACTGAAAAAAAAGCAGAATATAGTGAGGTTATGGCGCTTAGCACCGAAAAATAGAGCGCAGCATTAGGTTACGAGTTATTTTTTTTATGTTTTAGAGAATTATATTATGTTAGCAAATTTGTCTCAACACGTATCCCATTCACTCTTAGTGCCCATGGTCGTTGAACAAACAGGGCGGGGTGAACGAGCGTATGATATTTACTCTCGCTTGTTAAAGGATCGTATTATTTTCGTGGTCGGTCCGATTGAAGATCATATGGCCAACTTGATTATTGCTCAAATGCTTTTCTTAGAGTCTGAAAATCCGGATAAAGATATTTTTCTTTATATTAACTCACCAGGGGGCGTGGTCACTTCGGGCTTAGCGATTTACGATACCATGCAGTTTATTAAGCCGGCGGTGAGCACCTTGTGTATTGGTCAGGCGGCGAGTGCAGCGGCCTTGTTGTTGTGTGGCGGGGCTAAAGGGAAGCGTTATTGCTTGCCGCATGCACGTATGATGATTCATCAGCCTTTAGGTGGATACCAGGGCCAAGCGACGGATATTGAAATTCATACCCGGGAGATGTTGCTCGTTCGGCAGAGGATCAACAGTATCATGGCCAAACACACTGGAAAAGATGAATCACAAATTTTTCGTGATACGGACCGTGATAATTTTATGGGTGCACAACAAGCGATTGATTATGGATTGATAGATACTGTTTTAACAACGCGAGCGGATACGGGTCAACTCAGAGAAGCGTTAGTGACCTCTGTTCTAGAATAGGTGCAGAGTATATCAACAATAGTTTACTGGGGTAAAAATTATGAGTAGTTCGATAAATGATAAAACCTCGGGGCCTCTGCATTGTTCATTTTGCGGAAAAAGCCAAGATGAAGTGCCTAAATTAATTGCGGGGCCTTCTATCTTTATTTGCAACGAGTGCGTACGGCTTTGCAGCGATATTTTACAAGAAGAATGTCAACAGGAAGCGCCACGACAAGAAGGTGCGCTACCTATTCCTAAACCCGTTGAAATCCATGAAGTCTTCAACAGATATGTTATAGGCCAGGAATATGCTAAAAAAGTATTAGCAGTGGCGGCTTATAACCATTATAAGCGCTTAGATTCGATAAAAAAGGCTAGATTGCATTCCGTTCATGCCAAGGATGAGACGGAAATTAGCAAAAGTAACGTTTTATTAATTGGCCCTACAGGGAGTGGTAAGACTTTACTCGCAAAAACGTTAGCGGGATTGCTTAATTTACCTTTTACCATTGCTGATGCCACCACATTAACAGAGGCAGGTTATGTCGGTGATGATGTCGAAAATATTCTGCAAAAATTATTGCACGCGGCAAATGGAAATGTTGAAAATGCACAACGGGGCATTGTTTATCTGGATGAGATCGATAAAATTAGTAGACGATCTGAAAATGTTTCTATTACACGAGATGTTTCCGGCGAAGGGGTTCAACAAGGCTTGCTGAAGTTACTTGAAGGGACTATTGCTTCTGTGCCGCTGCAAGGGGGGCGTAAACACCCTAATCAAGAAACAGTACAAATAGATACCAGCAATATTCTTTTTATTTGTGGGGGTACTTTCGCAGGATTAGAAAAAATAATTCGTGGACGTACAGAGCAGACGGGCATTGGTTTTTCTGCCGATGTGCGTAGCAAAGAAGATGTCAGTCTTAACAGCGCTTTATTGAGTCGTCTTGAGTCAGGAGATTTAGTCAAATATGGCCTGATTCCCGAATTAGTGGGTCGTTTACCTGTGCTGGCTACCTTAGAAGAACTGGATGAGACTATGCTCATTCGGATTCTACGAGAACCCAAAAACGCGTTGATTAAGCAATACGGTAAACTATTTAAGATGGATGGCGTTGATTTAGAGTTTCGTGAAGATGCCTTACAAGTGATTTCCTCTAAAGCTTTAGAGAAAAAAACTGGCGCCAGAGGTTTACGTGCCATTTTAGAAAATGTGTTGTTAGGTGTTATGTACGACTTACCTTCCATGCAGAATGTGAATAAAGTAGTGATTGAAGCGGCTACGATTAGTAAGGGAGCTAAGCCTTTGTTGATTTACAAGAAAGAAAAAGAATCGGAAGTGGATAGTCAGGAGATGGCAGCGGGGGAATGAGTAGCGACGCCTTGCCGGAAAGCCCAATGGCTTTCCAAGTTGGCAACACAGACCAAAAATTCAAGTGCGAAGAGTATAGGAAAGTAATTTATGAGTATAGAGGCTAAAGCCTTAGAAAAACTTCCCTTATTACCGTTAAGGGATGTCGTTGTTTATCCCCACATGGTTATTCCACTTTTTGTTGGACGAAAGCAGTCTATAAAAGCCTTAGAAGCGGCAATGCTGTCTACCGAAACCGATAAAAAAATCTTACTGATTGCACAAAAGAATCCTTCTGAAGATAATCCTAACATCGAAGGCTTTTATCAAGTTGGAACCATTGCAAACATTCTACAACTTTTAAAATTACCGGATGGCACAGTCAAGGTGCTAGTTGAAGGTGTCCAGCGTGGCCATGTGAAACAATTTTTTGCTGAAAAGGATTACAATAGTGCGGAAATTGAGGTAGTGGAAATGCCAGTGGCTGAGCTTAACCAAGAGATGGAAGCGCTAACACGTACGGTCCTGTCTCAATTTGAGCAATATATTAAGTTAAATAAAAAAATCCCCTTAGAAATTTTGAGTACGTTATCCAGCATCGATAATCCAGGCCGTTTGACGGATATGATTGCCGCCCATCTCTCACTTAAAATTCGAGAAAAACAAGAAATTTTAGAGGTATTTCCATTAAAAACACGTTTAGAAAAATTATTAGCTTTTCTTGAAAACGAGATTGATTTGTTGCAGATGCAGAAACGAATTCGTGGGCGTGTTAAGAAACAAATGGAAAAAAGTCAGCGTGAATATTATTTGAATGAGCAAGTGAAGGCGATTCAAAGAGAATTGGGTGAATCACAAGGTGTGCCTAATGAACTCGAAGATATTGCCAAGCGTATCAAAAAAGCCAAAATGCCTAAGGAAGCAAAAGAAAAAGCGCTGGCTGAATTGAATAAGTTGAAGTCTATGTCACCCATGGCGGCCGAAGCAACCGTTACTCGCAATTATTTAGATTGGATATTATCTGTTCCCTGGAATAAGCGCAGTAAAGTTATTTATGACCTGGATAAGGCGCAAAAGGTATTACAAGGAGCACATTATGGTTTAGAAAAAGTCAAAGAGCGTATCCTTGAGTTTTTAGCGGTACATCAGCGGGTTAAAAAATTAAAAGGTTCTATCTTGTGTTTGGTTGGCCCGCCAGGTGTGGGAAAAACTTCCTTAGGACAGTCCATTGCTAAAGCAATTGGGCGTGAATTTATTCGTATGCCTTTGGGCGGTGTGCGTGATGAAGCAGAAATTCGTGGCCATAGGCGTACTTATATTGCCTCCATGCCGGGTCGAGTCATGCAAAAAATAGCAAAGGGGGGCGTTAAAAATCCATTATTTATGCTCGATGAAATCGATAAAATGGCCATGGATTTTCGTGGTGATCCTGGAGCTGCTTTACTTGAAGTATTAGATCCAGAACAAAATCATGCTTTTGACGACCATTATTTAGAAGTGAGTTATGATTTGTCAGAAGTTTTTTTTATAGCCACTGCCAATACGCTGAATATCCCACCAGCCCTATTAGATCGTATGGAAGTGATACGTATTCCTGGTTATACCGAAGACGAGAAAATTAATATTGCTATGCAGCATTTACTGGCAAAACAATTTAAACAAAATGGATTGAAAATAACAGCAAAAAATAAGGAATTATATCTTTCAGAACAAGCCTTGCAAGATATTATCCGTTATTATACCCGTGAGGCCGGAGTTCGTGGCCTTGAGCGAGAGATAGCGAAAATTTGTCGTAAGGTCGTCACTGAGATAGCTCGTAATCCGAGTATCAAATCGGTCAAAGTGACTGAGAAAAATTTAGAAAAATATTTGGGCGTCAGACGTTTTCGTTATGGTCTAGTCGAGAAGCATAACCAAATAGGACAAGTGAGTGGTTTGGCGTGGACAGAAGTAGGCGGCGATTTACTGACCATTGAAGCGGCCATTATCCCTGGAAAAGGAAAAACAAGCTACACAGGCCATTTGGGTGAAGTCATGCAGGAATCTATTCAAACGGCATTAACGGTTGTTCGCAGTCGCGCTGAGATTTTAGGTATTCCTATTAATTTTTATGAAAAAAAGGATATCCATGTACATGTTCCAGAAGGTGCGACACCAAAAGATGGCCCTAGTGCAGGCATTGGCATGTGTACTGCCTTGGTTTCTGCGAGTACAAACAATCCAGTGCGTGCCGATGTTGCGATGACGGGTGAAATTACTTTACGTGGCGAAGTGTTACCGATTGGTGGTTTAAAAGAAAAACTATTAGCGGCCCATCGTGGCGGTATACGTGAAGTGATTATTCCGGAAGAAAATAAACGTGATCTCAAAGAAATTCCAGACAATATAACAGAAGGCTTAGTCATTCATCCTGTGCGTTGGATTGATCAGGTGCTTGATCTTGCCTTACAAGATCCGACAAAGCCTCTTTCCTACTCTAAATCTCGATTAAAGCGAGGAAAGAAAAATTTGGCACCGGTTAAACTAGTCAGCAAAAAAATGCAGCAGAAAATATCGACAACGAAAGCGCATTAATAGACTCACGGCAATGGGATTTTTGGCAAGGCGGGGGAGCGCCCGAGCAATCTTTGTTTCCTTCATGGGGTACCATGAGGATTGCAAGTCAAGTGGGAACGCAGACTAAGCATTCGAGGGCGAAGAGTATAGCAAGATGGCGGATGAACCTAATTTTTTACCGATATGAGGAGTTATGAATAAATCAGATTTAGTTGATGTGATTGTAGAATCAACAAAAGTTTCAAAAAATATTGCTGAAAAGACCTTGAACAATATTTTGCAATCGATCACACACGTTTTAAAAAAAGGGGAAGCCGTTTCCTTGATTGGTTTTGGGACATTTTCCGTTCGTAGCCGTACAGCGCGGACAGGACGTAATCCTAAAACAGGTGCTGCTTTACACATTGCTGCTAGCCAGGTGGTTGGGTTTAAAGCAGGTAAATTACTCAAGGAAGCCGTACAAAAAAAGGAGTAGTAAAACTTTTTAAATCGGTTTAGAATGACGTCCCTTTTAATGGGGTGCTTAGCTCAGCTGGTAGAGCATCGCCCTTACAAGGCGAGGGTCGTAGGTTCGAACCCTACAGCACCCACCACACATCATGCAGGAGTGGTAGTTCAGTTGGTTAGAATACCGGCCTGTCACGCCGGGGGTCGCGGGTTCGAGTCCCGTCCACTCCGCCAGTTTTTTTGAGATATACTCCGGTTGCTCGCCTGCGTGGCGTCTTGCCGAAAACCCAATTGCTGTGAGTATAGATATCTTTATTGCTCAATCCATTGTTTTTTCTGAAAATTATATCTGAATATGGCCTGTCCATCACTGGGACAACACATTGGATCGTTGGGTTTATAGCGTGGGTATATAAGATAGATGTCACCATCTGTAACCATATACTGTTCGTGCCCCCCATAACCTTTTACCGTTGATGGAAGTGGTGCAATTTTGTCACGGACATAATTGTTAGGGTTAGGAACACTGGGAACGTAAACATTTAATTCGCCGTAACTTCCACTCCCTACATTTTGTACCCATAAAATAACGGCAGGTTGTTTACTTTTACCCAGTGGTTCAAGCCATACTTGCTGTATAAAACCATCACGTTGCGCTGTAAAGTGAGACACTCGGCCACCCGGTGTTTTGATTATCAGGTGATAGTTACCAATGCCACAAGCTTCCGACTCATCAATAAGGACACGTGCTTCATAATGATATTTCTTGATGGTTAAATCAAAACCACCACAACCGGCATCGGCAAAGGCCATGTGAGGTAAGAAAATACTGAGCATACTCAATAGGACAGATAAGAGTAGTGAGCGATATTTTTTTTCATTTTTCATAAGATCAGCCCTTGGTTGCAATTCTTAGGGGATATGTCTTGTTTTTATACTCTTCGCACTTGAATTTTTGGCCTGCGTTGCTCACTCAGCTCGCAATCCTCATGTATCATGCATACACTCCGGTTGCTCGCTTTCGTGGCGCCTTGCCGAAAATCCAATTGCCGTGAGTATACAGAGATGCATATCAAATTTTTTGATGGTTTATAAAACATCAACTCAATTAATTTATCATTAACCTGAGTGATTTGAAAGGGCGTCGCTACAAGATCAGCCGGGGTCCATACATGAGTATATATCCTGACATAGGGGGGTGTTAACACGACTACAATTTAAAGGTCTAAAATAGTTTTCACCAGCGGGATAGTTAATTTGCGTTGTAAACTTAAGCTAGCCCTGTCCAACTGCTCTAGGGCTGAGAAGAGTGTCTTTGAGTGGCGAGGAAGCCTGAGTAACAAAAACTGACCCACTTCATCAGAAAACTCTAGCCCTCTTAAGCGTGCTCTTTGCTGTAAGGCCACTAAGCGTTCACTGTCATCCAGCTCCCGCACCTGAAATAAAACACTACTAGCCAAACGAGATACTAAATCTTGTAGTGAGAAATTTAAGTGATGCGGCACACTTTTCGCGGCAATGATTAAATTCTTTGTCTGTTCTTGCAAACGGTTATAAAAATGAAAGAGTGATTCTTGCCAGAGGATATCCATAGCAATACTCTCCAGTTCATCAATGCACACCATGTCGACGGTCTCTAACCCTAGTAAAATTTCAGGGCTACTGGTTCTTTTGAGCGTGTCCAAAGGCAAATACGCCACAGAAAATCCTTGTCGTTGTGCCGCATGACAACACGCATGCAGCAAATGCGTGCACCCTGCACCGGAATTTCCCCAAATATAAACATAAGGTTCGCCCATTTTTAAAGAAAAATGCTTCATGTACTGTAATAAAATGGTATTATTACGGCTGGCATAAAAATTTTCAAAGCTATTGGCGTCAGGAGGATGAATAGGAAGCGTTAACTGCGTTGTCATGGATGATTATAACAACCCTTGTTTTTGGTTTTTCCCTGCCACTCGTAAATAAAAAGCCGCTTGTTTTGCCCATACCCACGTATATCGGATGAAACTGAGTAGTGTTGTCACAAATACTGCTTCAGTCATCCGTCGAATAATGAGTTCCGGCAAAGCAAAAAAAGCTAATTTAATAATTAATAATGTCACTAATATGAGTTGAAAGAACGTATTGAATTTACTAATCCAAACAGGTTTATAATCTAAAGGGCCCACCCAATAACGGTAAACGAGCGCACCTCCCATAATCCAAATATCACGTCCTATGACAGATGCAGCTAACCAGAGTGGAATTTGATGAAGGTAAGCGAGAACGATAAAACTCCCCATGAGCAATAATTTATCAGCCATAGGATCTAATAAAGCGCCTAAATAGGTTGTCCAACCAAAGCAACGCGCTGATAACCCATCTAAACCATCGCTTAATCCTGCAATGAGAAACAAATAGAACGCTAGCGGATAGTGCTTCTTTAACAAAGCCCATAAAATAGGACCAATTAATATAAAACGAATACACGTAATTAAATTTGGAAGATAGCGCAGTTGTATTCGAATCATTTTTTTGGCTTAATCAAATTTACCATAGGATCAATTATAGCGATGCTGAAACCGGAACTCATTAATCACCTCATAAAAAAATTCCCGCAGCTATCCACACCTGTTGTCAAAAGAGGAGTCGAACAGTTAGTTAAAGCGATGGAACAAGCCTTGTGCCAAGGTCGCCGCATAGAGATTCGTGGATTTGGAAGCTTTTCCACACATTACAATGCTGCACGTTCCGCATTTAATCCAAAAACAGGCCAGCACTTTTTAGCTCCCGAAAAATATCGCCTACATTTCAAAATGGGAAAAAGCCTGAAGCATCGTGTCAATAAGCACAATGATACGGGACAATAAACCTACTCTTCACAAAAACGGGTATGTGCGGGGATCTCATGATTTATGAATATTTTTTTCTAAAAAGTCTATAAGAGCATAACATAATGCTTGTGTCCCTACACCTTGCAGGGCCGAAATTTCAAAACGTAATCTATCTCTATAAAGCTTGCTTTTGAAACGCCGGTAACGGTTTCTGGACGCTGCAGTCGCTAACAAGTCTACTTTATTAAAAACAAACCAACGCGGCTTAGCTGCCAGCTCAGGACTATATTTTATAAGCTCTTCTTCGATGGTAACGATGTTGCTTAAAGGCTCGCTACCATCGCTAGGGCAAATATCGACAACATGTAAAAGTAAGCGAGTACGTTCCAAATGCTTAAGAAAATGTATACCAAGACCAGCGCCCTCAGCTGCTCCGCTAATAAGACCGGGTACATCAGCAATAACAAAACTACGACCATACTCCAAACTGACCACACCCAAATGCGGCTTCAGGGTAGTAAAAGGATAATTGGCTACCGCAGGAGTAGCCGCTGATATCACTCGAATTAAACTTGATTTACCTGCATTAGGTAAGCCTACAAGACCCACATCAGCTAATAATTTCAAAGACAGTTGTAAACGACGCACTTCCCCCGCCTGTCCAGGCGTTGACTGCCGAGGACTACGGTTAATACTACTTTTAAATCGGGCATTGCCTAAACCATGCCAGCCCCCTTGTGCTACCCGTTGTATTTGTCCAGACGCTACTAGATCACCAATAAGCTCATGGGTATCCGCATCAAAAATCTCTGTGCCCACAGGCACTTCCAAAATGCGATCCTCCCCTTTTTTTCCAGCACAATCACTTCCTTTGCCATTTTCACCCCGTTGCGCTTTGTAAAGACGGTGAGAATGAAAATCTATTAAGGTATTCAAATTAGTGTTAGCTTTTAAATAAACGCTGCCACCATCGCCACCATCCCCTCCATTTGGCCCTCCAAACGGGATAAATTTCTCCCGACGAAAACTAACACAGCCCGCACCCCCTTTCCCTGCTTCTACCAAGATTTCTACTTCATCAAGAAATTTCATAAAAAAACCCCGTCAAGCGGGGTAGTGAATTAATAAAATAAAGCTTAACTTATAGGATCTTCTACAAGATTTTCGATAGGTATAACAGCCACATAACGCCTTAACTGAGGTCCTTTACGCATAAACTTAACAGCCCCTGGAACTAAAGCGTATAAAGTATGATCTTTCCCTATACCAACATGACGATCAGGATGAAAATGTGTACCCCGCTGACGGAGGATAATATTGCCGGCCTTTACAGGCTCGCCGTCAAAATGCTTCACACCTAAACGTTTTGAATGTGAATCGCGGCCATTTTGGGTACTACCCCCTGCTTTCTTATGTGCCATGAAAAGCCCCTACTATGAAATCTCTGTAATTTTAACGGCGGTATAGTATTGTCTATGCCCCATCTGTTTGCGATGATGCTTACGACGGCGAAACTTAATAATCTTAATTTTATCGTGTCGGCCATGTTCCACAACCGATGCTCTAACCCGAGTCTCTATCAGATAGGGCGCTCCTACACTGAGGTTAGACTGCCCGTTGGAAAGTAATAAGACAGGAAATTCAACAATCTCCCCCACCTCAGCGCATAGCTTCTCAAGCCTGATAAGCTCACCTTGGGAAACTTTATATTGTTTCCCACCAGTGGCAATAACTGCATACATAATTTTAAATCTCCAGTAACACTAAACATCAACCCCATGACAAAAGATGGAGTTCGAGCTAATAGCTCAATAAATCCGTTCGCATTCTAAGCGATTCCGAAGTGAGGAGCAAGATGCATATTTGTTTATTAAACTTGACCGTGCCTAGGCTGTC
>Ga0206856_10313_pt1 | contig 14018 bp, 11 predicted proteins | sample Alteio_BWOrgCont_48_FD_152630 | JGI IMG/M metagenome (GOLD analysis project Ga0206856, IMG submission 152630) | Enriched cells from forest soil in Barre Woods Harvard Forest LTER site, Petersham, Massachusetts, United States -... | ecosystem: Environmental > Terrestrial > Soil > Temperate forest >...
AAAATCATCGTCATCCATGCAGGGCAAGTCGTCGTGGATTAAACTAAAGCAATGAATCATCTCCAATGCGAGCGCCGATCGAGTAGCCGTCCGGAGATCGAGACCCATCATCTGTGCTGTGTTGAGAAGGAGTCGGGGCCGAATTCTTTTGCCAGGGGCAAGAAGACTGTAACGAATGGCTTCTTGAAGGTGGGAGGGGGCGCCTTCAAACGATCGCTCCAACGCGGAGCTAAGTTCTGATTCGAAATCTGTCGACGAAATCATTTTGCGCCTGCGCCGCCAGGTGTTGGGACGGGTGAATCCAGCGGACCCGCGAGCGTATAAACAAAACTTCCATCAGGTTGTTTACCGGCTCCGAGTAAAGCGTCAATGAGAGGGAACGCTTTAAGGAGTCCCGTCGATAAGCTGAAATGCGCTTTGAGGTTCAGGGTGCTGGCATCCATGGATTTTCCGAGGAGGATGTCACCCGTTAGATCCGCTTGGATGTCGTCGTCTGATTTGCCGGTTTTCCCCAGTCGAAAAGTTTTGAGGGTCGCTTTACCTTTTGAGATATCGACATCGATGTTCCCTTCCGAAATCGCGGTCCGCGGGAGATTGAATCCAGCGATGGACTGAGCGTCGATGGCCACTTTGCGAAGGTCAATATTGGCTTTGCCTTCCCAAGTCGACGGGACGGAAAGGTCACCGCTGAGCGAGCCTTCGGCGTTCAGAACTCCAGATCCGGATATTCCGGCAAATGTCTGAAGGACGCCCAGACTAGCGAGCTCCATTTTTTTGGACGAGAAGGTGATCGAGGTGTTGGTTTTTTTCATCGAAACTGAAGCTGACAATCGACCATCGCCTTGATAGATCCACGCACTTCCACCCATGGAGCCAAAGAGAGACGAAATGATTGAAGGAGAGACCGCGATCTTATCGAAGTGCGCGCTGCCTTGAGGTGGAGGGAAATTCAAAGTGACGTTGTCCATCACGTACGAAACTCCCCAGCCGAATGAAAGGTGGCTCTTCGCCGCTGTGAAAGTGATGCCTTGTGGGGCGAGGGCATTGGATATCTGCGCTTGAATCAAGTTTCGGATAGGGTCCTGAGGAAGCTTAAAAACGGTAAAAAGAATGAGGCAAAAAACAGCTAAGAAACTCCAACCCACTCTACGCAAAAGGCGAGTTCGTTTTGATAGGGGGGGCGTCGATGCGACTTCTGTTGGCGTTTCACTTGGACGTGACGTCTGAAGGGTCGGGCCATCGCTGACATCGGCAGTGGGGGCAGACGGACCTGTGGGGCCGTCGTTATATTTTTCGGGAACGATTGAATCAGTCATTTTGTAGGTACCATTGCAAAGGCTGAAACTGCCAGCGTTGCATCCATATATCCTGCAGGATCTGAATTGGTGTCAATCCTAAGGTTCCTCAATTTGACAGGTCGGGAGCCGTTCTCCAAGTAAAAAGCATAGCGAACCACTTGCTTGATACTGACGTGCTTGAGATTGAGATCAAACAGACTTTCTTTAACGGTATCAGTGGAGTTTCCGGGCTTTTCGGAGGACACGCCGAGCGAGGTCTTATCTAAACCCGCAGTGCCCGTAATGCTTTCAAAATAGCCGTTCCATTGGCTATCGCCATTTGAAGAGGGTCCAGAGCCGGCCGGCGCGGCGTTATTGATCTCACGCAAATGCCTGAGCTCTTCGTTCGAGGACTGAATCATGTTCAGCAGTTCATTCTTTTCGGAGAGTTCACTTCGAAGGCTATAGCCTCTCCAGACGGAACTCAGAGTGAGAATAAAAACAATCAGAACGGTGCCGATGACGCCGGCGGTTTTTAGATAGGTGCGGCTCTGAGGGTCTAGCTCTTCCCATTTTGCTTTGAGTTTTAAAAACCAATCTTGTTCATTGAGCCATTCAACAAAAGCAGTTTGCCATTGAACGAGGCGTTCACTATTTACCATGGGAACCTCCTTTGGACTGTCCGGGTAGGATGCCAGAGAATGTGACTTTCCAGTGTTTGGTACCGTCGGGATTGGAGACTTCCGACTTTTCCATATGCAGATCGTTGATCTTGCTCCCTAAGATCGAGTTCAATCGATCAATGCTTTGCGGGTTGGCGACCATCAAGGTGAGAATAGCCGTGGACTGGGCATCAGGAGCGTAAGCACTCACTGATGCAGAACCCATTTGATACTCGACCGTATCGAGAACGAGGTCCTTCGGGATCCCATTTGAAATATCTTTGAGAAAATCCAAAGGAGAGCGCGGATTGGCGGAAAAAAGACGGGCAATATCACGTTGTTTGGAGAGCTCCTTGTTGACGGATTTTTTGAGGGACTCGGTGTTTAAAAGGTAGCTGCGGACGGCGCTTGTTGAGATTTGTCCGAAGTAGGATTTAACGCTGGTTTCGAGGCGGCTATCGACTGCTTTGAGGCGTGATTTAAAGATCATATTTTGGACGCCGAGGCTGACGAACATACAAAAAGCCACGATTCCAAGGCAAATCACAGGAAATTTGAGCGAACTCCAGCTGTATTCGTGGGACGCGCCTTGCTTCGCAAAAGTTCCCTTACGGAAGTTGATCAGCGAGGCTCGCTCGTTGCCGACTAAGCAAAGGGCGAGTGAAACGGCGAGTGAAAAAGACGCATCCGTTTGTTCAGAATAAGTCACCCCCGAAGTAGCGATGCCGCTGAGAGATTGAAGTGGGCGGATCTGAATACCGAGTTCGTCCTCGAAAACTCGTTGAAGTCCGGGCAAAAGCGAGGTTCCTCCCGCGAGGTACATCAGACTGAGTTTGTGATTTGTCGTGTTTCGACAGACCATCTCGACCTGTTGGATTTCGAGCATCAGAGGGCGAAGAGATTCGATCACGGTATCTGAAAACTCGAGCTGTTCGGCAGTAGCCTCGGAGCGAAGGGACGCGGAGATCACGGAGCCGTGATCCTTTTTTGCATCCTCGGCCTGATCCAGGGTGATTTGATATTTGCGTCCGATCGCGGCGGTGATGTCGCGTCCGCCCCAAGTGAGTTCACGTGTAAAAATCGGTTCTCCGCGCCAATGAACATACAGCAACGTTCGGCTATGCCCGATTTGAGCCAACAAGACAGGAGACTCCTGATCCGACGAGCTGAGAATGCGGTTGAGCAATCCGCGATACGCCCAGGACTCTGTCGTGACGAGATCTGGATCGACGAAGTCTTCGGAGAGCCCCACGCCTACGGTATTCAAAAACTTAGCAACGTGTTGCCGAAGAGTTGCCGCCACGTGCAACCGAGTCCCGGTTTTTGCCTGACTGAGAACATTGTAATCGTAAATGGTTTGTTCGGACGGAAAGGGGAGTTCGTCTTCGAGTTCAAACGCCAACGTGGATTGAATCGCCTTTTTATCTCGAATCGGTAGTTGGAGATTTCGAAAAGTGACCGCCCTCGACGAAAGAGCCATGACGATTTTGTCCGGTCTTCGGTGCAAACTGAGGAGAAGTTTTTTGAGCAGGTCCGAAACTTCGGTTCCCCCCTCGCTGACCGTTTGTGGGGTTTCGAAGGGAAGTTCGTGATATTCGTGGATCTCGTAGCGGCCAAAGGCGCTGTCGAGTTCCACGGCTTTTATGGACTTGCTTCCGAGGTCGATTCCTAGAATTCTCATCGGTGTGTGTTCTCCATTGTTATAAAATTCTCATGAAAATGATTTTCAGGCCAGGATCAGGAGGGGGACCTGAAGCGATTCCTGGTGGCGCCGTGGTTCCGGGCGGCGGAGTGAGTGGATTAGGAGAAGGGCCTGTTTTAGGCGTACCCGAGCCACCCGAAGCGGGCCCCAAAGCCACCCAGGCCTCAATGAGCCGAGTAGCCTGGTTTAGCTTTGCTTGGACCGTGATTTTGAATTGGTTTTCATCCACCACGAGCTGAATGTTTCGTTTGGTGAGATCGGCTTTAAGCTGGTCGAGGGCGCCGGTATTGCCTTTGTAGGTTGCGACGCTATTGGTGAGGTACGTGAAAAAGTCATCTGGCGACTTGAACGCATTATCTTCGTCCATCGAGTCTCGAAATTTGAAGAAATCGGCCACTTCCTCTTTTGTCATCGTCGGAACGAGTGCGCGGAGCGTGCCTTCTTTCATTGTATTGATATTAATCCCAGGCGTGGTGGAAGCGGTGAGACCAGGCGCAAAAAGATCGTACAAAGTGTCGTCCATGGGTTGGATCGTATGGAGTTCGGAAATCGTCGCAAACGGCGCTTTTCGCATGGGCATGATGTCGTTCACGTTGCCGTTTTTACGCTCGTACGTTGGATCGGAGTACGCGAGGATATTATCCACCAGGTCGTCGACACGGAGGTCGCGATATTCGGTTTCAAAATCTGGATCGGAGTCCATTTTGTTTTGTACCGTCTGGGCGAGATAATCATGCAGGCTTTGGCGGGCGTTGTCTGAGTTGAAAGGAGTCGTCGACGGAGCTGCATTTGGATTGCCGGGAGTTCCTGTCGTGGGTGGAGGCCCTCCAGCGGGCTGGGGGCTAGGAGAAGGACTCGCGGCAAATTGAGGAAGGGTTGAGTTCAGATTGAACTTTGAGGACTCCGATTCAATAACGGCCGTGTAACTTCCCTCCAAGCCCGAACCTTTTTGAAATTTCTCAATCGCATCTTTGTCCTGCATTGTGAGGCCCGGGATAGCGGTTGGGATGGGGTACATGAACGGGAAACTCCAAATTTTATCCAAAAGTGAACGAGGCACTGCCCCACCGCTAGCCCCCATACTGCTGGCCAGATTTTTGACTTGTTGGAAAGCCTTGAGCCTGAGGAGCGAGAGTTTCAATGCACTTTTTGCGAGGTAATGGGTCTTGAGTTGGTCAAGTCCGTCGTACGCGATGGTTTGATTCACCTGGGCGACATAAGTAAACTCAGTGACCAAAATCGAAAGCACACTAATCGCCGCCATCACCATAAATAAAGCAATCCCGCTCGTATCTCGCTTAGAGCGATTTGCCGCCGAGTCTGGTTGCGTACCGAGCGTTTCGGTATCTGGATTTTCAGTATTTAGGGTCGAGGCCACGCAGTGGGATCTCCGGTCTGAATTTGTAAATGCCATCAAAACTGAGTTTATCAGCGGCTTGCGCCGTAATAGTGATCTCAACAATGTCGGGATATAGGTTTTTTTGATCTTCTTTGTCGCTGTCCCAACTGCGCTCCCAAGTGTCTTTATCTTTTCGATAATAGCGCATCGTCATCTTTTTGATACCGCGAAGGAGGGGGAACTTGCGACCGAATTTATCTTTGTGCTCGTCGTCTTCAAATGCATCTGGACTCTCGGATTTGACGAGGACGGACGTACCGTTGATCGCACTCTTGTCTTCATCGCGTTCGAGTTCATAGTTGATTTTAGCAAACTCGGATTCGGCCGAGTTTTTGTAGATACGAATATGCGAGAGCGAGATAAAACTTAATTTGCTATCCGTCCCCGTGAAGCGCGAAGGACGAATACCTGAAGGGTCAATGACGGGTTCCCAATATTTCGTGGTTTGGCCGAGATCCGTGACCAGGAGATTTTTCATGGCGATCGTGTCAGTCGGGCTCAAAGGTGGGGGTGCCACTCCCGGAGCTGACGGGGCGTTTTTAGGTGGTCCTGGAAGCATGATGACGGGCGTGTAGATGAGAGAGATATCTCTTTGAACAATCCCCATGGCTAAGCGAATATTATTATAAAAGTCACTCTCTACAGACAAGCTCTCGCGGAGTTTGAACGCCCCCGTGGTGGCATTGTAGATCCCTAGGCTGATAAAAGCCAAGATCGCCAGCGATATGAGCACCTCAATTAAGGTGAAGCCGTGCTCATTGTTCCGATAAATCGAAATCATGATTCAAGTCCACCCAATAGGTTGTGAGAGAGAATTTTTTTGTATCTTTGGCGAGTTTTCCGCCATTGGTATTTTTCCAAGAGACCGTGATCGTGACTTCGCGAAGGGATTTTGAGAGGTATTTTGTCAAAAGCTTCGTGATCGTCTCGGCGAATCCGCTGTTAGCATCAGCTCCTTGAGTTCCGTTGCCTGACGTGCTGGAGCCCCCTCCGCCGCTAGGAGATTGGCCGGCACTTTGGATCGAGGTGAGATTGGGGAACTCGATCTCTTTGACTTCCGTCAGCCATTTATAGTCTTGATACGGGGTCTCGAAGGTTCCATTCTCTTCCTTTTTGTATTCGTCGAAAGTTTTGCCCTCGATCTTATATTCGGTCTCGATCATTTTGTTACGTGCCAGCATGGCGACGATGTTCATCTCTTTGGCGTGGATCGAGGCTTGGATGCTGTTGGATTCGGCCATGATGATGGACGCAAAGGCGACGACCATGATCGCTAACGCGATGATGGTCTCGAGCAACGTAAAGCCGTCCGTACCGGCGTTATTTAAATATGTCTTTAGCATCGAGATATTTTTCATACAAATCGGTTCGACCCACGAGTGAGGAGATCGCCAAGGTGATGTGGTGACTGGAGGTGTCCTGCAAGTGGATCACCGTTTGTTCGGTAAACCCGTGTGGGAAAAAGTGAGTGTACGCGGTGCCTTCCTTAATGGGGTCGGTACTTTGTTGGGTGACGACATCTTCAAACGAAACTCCACGAGGGAGCGACCTTTTTTTGCGCGTAACGGACGTTGCAAGTTTGAACTCGGAGGGAGGAGGAGTGTCGGAGAGTTTTGCAAAACGTTTCCGACGCTCTTCCTTTTCCCGAGTTTCCTTGGTTTCAAGTAGGACAGTGGGCGGGCCGGACTCTACCCAATAGGTCCCTTCTTTGAGATCATAAACCAATCGATAGACATTCCCCGTGACGACCGTTCCGTTATAAGCCTCTTTGATGGTGCTTGCTAACTCGCGCGCCGTCGTGTGAATAGAAATCTGGAAATAGCTGGAAATAGTCGGTAGCGCAAACGCAGATAAAAGCGCGATCAGCGCTACGACCACTATCAGTTCGATCAGTGTAAATCCAGATTGCCATTCTGAATCAGAGTGATGGGAAGTCGGATTGTCTTTTGGCATTATAAGTCGTCAGTGCTGATATCCTTATCATATTTTTCACCACCCGGTTTGCCGTCGGCTCCGAATGATTTGATGACGTATTTGTTGCCGTCTGACGTGTATTCGAAGTCGTTGCCCCATGGATCTTGAGGTACTTTGCTGTCTTTGATGAAAGGGTCCCAGTTTTTACATTCGCGACCGACTGGGGGTTTGATCAAAGCATCAAGCCCTTGTTCTTGAGTGGGATAAAATCCACAAACGCGGCGGAAATCGTCGAGCACTCGACCGAGTTCTCGCAACTGAATCTTCGCGGCGTCGACCTTTGCGGCCTCATACTTACCGATCACGTTCTGCGCAACGAAAGTACCGACGAGCGCCATCAGGGCGATGACGATCAGCATTTCGATGAGCGAAAAGCCTTCATGATTTTTGATGATTTTATTTTTATGTTCCATTTTGTTTTCTCCTTCTGATCTTAATGCGTATTGATGTCTGAAATGCTTAACAACGGGATAAAGACTGAAATCACGATAAATCCGACGGCAATGCCCATGCCGATGATCATGGCCGGTTCAAGAAGTGCAGTCATCCCCGTGATGCGGGTGTCGACCTGCTCTTCATAAGTTTCGGCGACGTTTTTGAGCATATCTGGGAGTTCGCCAGTTTTTTCACCGATGGATACCATGTGGATCATCAAGGGAGGGAACTCGCCACTCTTGCGAAGAGGTTCCGCGATGGATTGACCTTCGGTGATATTCTCTCTCGCGTCGCCAATCGCTTTTGCGATTGGGATATTGCCCACCAGATTCTTAGCAATATTCATACTGGTGAGAATCGGCACCCCGCTGCTCAGGAGCGTTGCCATCGTGCTCGAAAATCGGGTGACGGCGATCATCCTCACCAAAGGGCCGACGACCGGTACTCGCAACTTAAAGGCGTCCCACTTTGGGGCACCTTTTTTCGAGGAGATGTAACTGCGAAAAAAACCAACCCCCACGAATCCTGCGATGCCGATTAACCACCAATAGTTCACAATGAAGTCGCTCAAAATCATGAGGAACTTCGTCGTTGGCGGAATCGGTTTGTTCATCGAGTCAAAAATTTTCGTAAGCTTAGGGATGACGAACGTGAAGATCGCGATCATCAAAAATCCAGCGACTCCCATCATCAGAGCTGGATAGGTCATGGCGCTAACGATTTTGCTTCGAAGTCGCATTTGAGCTTCCTTGAGGTCGGCTAAACGCAAGAGCACAAGGCTGAGGTTACCGGAACTCTCACCAGCCTCGATCATGTTCACAGAGATGTTGTCGAAGACGTTGGCATGTTTTCCCGTTGCTTTGGCGAGACTTGAACCTTCGTTCACATCCTCCATGACTTGACGGAGCACGACCCGGAGTCTTTGGTTTTCTGTCTGTGCAACAAGTGCGTTGAGCGCTTGAACGAGCGGGATGTTTGCTTTTACGAGACTGGCAAGCTGGCGGGTCATGAGAGCGACATCTCGGATACCCACGCGATTGCCCATGAACGGGAGTCCTCCTGAGAGGTTGGGCTTCTCGGCTGTTTTTTCGGTGATGTCGGTGACGGTGATCCCCTGCTTTTTGAGCTGAAGACGAGCTGATTTTTGATTTTCAGCTTCGACAGTTCCCTTGGCGGGTTTCCCGTCTGTTGTAAATGCTTTGTAGTCGAAAATAGGTGCCATTTAACTTTATACCTCTGAATGCGTTGCGCGCATGAGCTCATCGACGGTCGTAAAACCTTGAAGTACTTTGGCGACGCCGTCCTCGCGGAGTGTGCCCATCCCAGCCTCGACAGCTGCTTTTTTGATGGTGCCCGCGTCGGCATTGCGAATGATGAGGGCTCGCACCTTATCATCAACGACGAGAAGCTCATGAATCACGGTACGGCCTGAGTATCCGCTTTGCGCGCAACTTGGGCAGCCGACGGCTTTGTAGATTTTCGCATCTGCGGGTATGGACGTGAGAGCTAGCTCATTCATTTCAAAATCAGTCGGAGTGTGCGGTATGCGACACTTCGTGCAAACTCGACGGATCAAACGTTGCGCGATAATACCGAGAACCGAACTGGCCACTAGAAACGGTTCGACTCCCATATCGATCAATCGGGTTGCCGCACCCGCTGCATCGTTGGTGTGAAGGGTGGAGAGAACCAAGTGACCTGTGAGAGAAGCATTGATGGCGATCTCGGCGGTTTCTTTATCGCGGATTTCGCCGACCATAATGATATCTGGGTTTTGACGAAGGAAGGCGCGCAGCGCGCGAGCGAATGTCAGTTCGATCTTCGCATTGACTTGAACCTGGTTGATGCCGGCGATTTGGTATTCGATAGGATCTTCGACGGTCAGGATATTGCGTTCGGGACTATTGAGCTTAACCAGACAAGCGGAGAGGGTGGTGGATTTACCGCTGCCAGTAGGTCCAGTGACGAGAATGATGCCGTATTTTCGGAAGATCAGTTTTTCGACATGGGCAGTACTTTTTTCGGAGAAGCCAAGCTGCTGAAGCTGCAAAACAGTTCCTGTTTGTTCCAAAATACGCATAACGATACGTTCGCCCCAATGAGTTGGAACGGTCGATAGACGGATATCGATATCTTTGCCTGCAATTTTGATTTTGATACGGCCGTCTTGAGGAAGGCGTTTTTCGGCAATATCGAGAGAGCCCATGACTTTGATTCGAGACGAGATCGCTGAATGGGCTTTTTTAGGTTGCCGAATAATATCGTACAACACGCCGTCGATTCGAAAACGAACGACGAATTCTTTTTCGAAGGGTTCAATGTGAATATCGGAGGCCTTCTCTTTTACGGCTCGAAAAATGAGCGAATTCACGAATTTTTTAACGGGGGCGTCGTCTTCCGTTGCTTCCAGAATATCGATGGGGCCCTCAAGATCGTAGGCGTCCTCGTCGAATTCGCCTTCGATTTTCTCCACCATATTGGAGGTGGAGCGTTCGTAGACCCGATTGATCGCGTCTTGAATGCGCATACTGGTGCTGACGACAGGGCGGATATTAAGTCCCGTGAGCACGCGCAAATCTTCGAATGTGGATTCGTTAAACGGATCAGAAACGGCAATGACCAGCGTATCGCCTTTTTCGGATTGCTCCCGCGCCATCGGGATGACTTCTTTTGCTTTGGCGTAATTGATCGGGATCTCGGCGACTAACTTCGGATCGATGTCGGCAGCTTTAAGATCCTCGACAAACTGAACGCCAATCTGAACACACAAGGCGCGCATCACTTCGTGAGGAAGGATGAAATTCTTGCGAATCAGAATCTCCCCGAGGGGAGTTCCATCCTTTTCTTGAAGTTTCAAAGCCTCTTCAAGTTGCTTTGCAGTGAGAGAGGTGTGCTTGAGTAGGATCTCTCCAAGCTTGGGTGAGGTCATTTAGAGTCCCCACTTGTCGGAGGAGCCGGTGGCGCTGCTTCTGGTGCAGGAGCTGGTGCGACTGGAGGAGTAACGGCCGGTGCTGTCGGTGGAACAGCTGGTGCCGCCGGTGGGGGGACTGGAACCGGAGGTGCGACCGCTTGCGGAGTTGAATCCAGCGGAGGAACTGCGGGTTCCGGCGAAATCAACGGAGCTTGCGAGCCATTATTCGCAGGAGCAGCGGGAGCGGGTGCCGCCGGTGCGGGCTGCGCAGGTGCCGCCTGCTGCGATTGCCCTTGTCCCGTTTGAGAGCCCGTAAACGGATTATATCTGCCGTTATTATTGGGTGAGAGGGGGGCTGCGTCCTCGTCGACGGTGACAGTCGTTTGCATCTTTTGATTTTTGATCTCATTGATATCTGGCAGGGAGCGAATGATGTCATCGCGATGTACACGATGAGGGTCTTCGCCGCCTTCATTGGCTTCAATGAATTGATCGCGTTCCTGAAGTTTCTTATCGAGGATGGCGCGGACTTTTTCATACTGCTTCACAATATGAGGAGTCATGAAGATGAGGAGATTGGTTTTTTCCGTCTTCACGTTCTTTGCTTTAAAGAGCCATCCGAGGAGTGGGATATCTCCCAAGATCGGAATCTTGGACGTCAGTTCAGTGATATTGTCTCGCGCAAGCCCACCGATCACGACCGTGTCGGAGTCTGCAACGACCACGGAAGTTTGAGCTGTACGCTCAATCGTGGCGAAAGCGAGGCCTTGAACTTGCGCGGGCGGCGCTCTTCCGCTGACGTCGGCCAATTTAGCGGTCAGATCAAGTTTAACGAAATTCGCGATTTTATTGATCTGAGGCTTAATTTTGATCGACAGCGATACGCTTTGAGTTCCAGTTGAATTCGAAACAACGCCTTGAACCGCGGTCGATTGAAGGACTGGGATTTTTTCGGCAGATTCAAAATTCGCTTCCGTATTATCGAGCGCGATCACTTGCGGAGTAGCAAGGATGTTTGCGTTCGAGTTGGTTTGGATGAACTTGATCAGACCTTGGACGTTCGAAACGGTGACGCTTTTGCCGCCGACCGTGAGGGTGGTATTACCCCCGGCTCCGAACCCCAAGATCGCGCCCTTAGATGCGAGCGGATTTTGGATGAAGTCGTAAAGATCCGAGTTGGTCGTAAAGCCAAGCGGAGGCGTTGAGCCCGGCGAGATTAAATTGGCCGAGAAATCAAATTCGCGATTGAGTGCGATTTCCATGATGACGACTTCAACGAACACTTCGTCACGTGGAATATCGAGCAAATTGATCACGCGTTGGACGGTTCCAAAGTCAGTCGGCGAAGCGGTGATCACCAAGGAGTTAGTCGGGGTATCAGGCGCGATTTTGATCTGCCCCTCGAAGAGAGACGAAGAGACGGGATTGGCCCCTGTTCCACCAGCTGGCCCAGCCGGACGATTGGGCGTGGATTGAGAGAGATTATTGAGAGTAGCGCTAATTTTGTCGGCGTCAGCGAACTGTAAATACACGACGTGAACTTTGCCACCTCCGGTTTGCGCGGGAACGCGTTGATCGAGTTTGTTCACCAGTTCGCGAACTTGATCGGCACCCTTTGTGTTTGCGTGCACGATGAGAGTGTTCGTGCGCTCGTCCGAGATGATGGTATTGATGATCCCGCCTTCTTTGGTTCGGCGAGAGGTGAATTTTCCACCGGCGGCGCCCCCAAAACGAGCCCCTCCGGGCGGAGTCGTACCCGCAGCGGTACCAGGGAGAAGGCCGTCGATGAGTTTCGAGAGTTCTGTCGCCGATGCGTATCGAACGGGGATAACTTCGATCCCGGCGTCGTAGCCTTCGACGTCTAGGAGTTCGAGCATTTTCGCTAGTTTTGCGATGTTTGCTCCGGTGTCAGTGACGATCACCGTATTGGTTTGTTCGTAAGACAGAATTCGAGAATTAGGTGGCACCAAAGGACGAAACGTACGAGTCACTTCTTCGGCATTGATGTATTTGAGAGAGAAGACTCGAGTGATCAAGGCGTCCGTGTCCGGCGAAGTCTCTCCGGTGTAGGTTCGAAGCTGTTTGTCGCGCGCATCCCGTTGGCGAGCAATGCGGATGTACTTACCGGATGGAATCAGCGCAAAGTTATTCATATCCAGGGCCGTCAAAAAAGCCCTCCAAGCGTCACCCACCGATATCGGCGAATTCGAAACGATGCTCACACGTCCTTTGACGTCTTTATCGAAGATGAAGTTTTTCCCCGTTAATTTTCCGAGAGTTTTAGCGATATCCATGATGTCGGCATCAGGAAAATTAAAATCCGTCACCATTTCTTTAGAGCCATCGCCCGTTTCGTCGTCAATACGTACAGTGTCGATCTGTCCGTGACTGATCACACCCCCGGCCGTGCCTCCGCCCACGGAGACGCCTTGTTTGCCCATCGAGACTGGGTTGCCGGTAGGCGAGTTAGAGGCAGACGAATTGCCGGCTGTCCCGGGCGCTGTCGAAGTTTTTGTAGATCCCAGCTGCGGATCATCTTCGTTGTCATCGTCGTCAAAATAATTAGGGGGCGTGGCGGTTTTAACTTGTCCGCCCGTAGGGGCAGCAGCACCTGGAGTGTTAGCAAAAGGATTGGTGAAAGAGCGCACACCCGGCGGGAATCCTGGTTTCGCGGTGCCATTGTCAGCGCCCCAAGCGGTTCCATCAGACATCAGTGCCAGAAGACCGGCGATCCCAATTAGGGTTGCGAGGCCGGCGCTGATTTCAATCCAGCGAAGTTCGACTTGTTCGCTTCTAACTACTTTTTCGGGGCTCTTCATCATCATATTTCGTCTTCCGTTCCCGCTTAGTTAATATCGTAAGAGAAAGGCATGGGTTTGCCGTCTCTTTTGATTGAAAGTTCAAGATGCTTTGCAGATTTTAACTGCGATAATAATTCGAAGGCTTTGCCTGGGTCGTTAATCGTTTCGCCGTTGAGGCCCGTAATCACATCCCCATTTTTGAGACCGAGTTTGTCGTAGATGCTATCCGGGACGATTTGAAAAAGTTTATAACCTGCTGCCACGCCGTTTTCGATGTTAGGCACGGCACGCGCTTGGGTGAGAATCGTGTTAATGTCTCCCATGTCTTTGTCTACTTCGGCTCGAGATATATTATATTGGGTTGGCGAAGACTGAATGATCCCCTGCGATTTGGTCATGCTCACTTTTTGTCCGGGTTGTTCTACTTCTTCTGGCAAATCAATATACTCGCGGCGCCCGCTGCTCGTGTTGACGAAGGTCACCCGACGCGCTTCGATTTTCACAATTCGAGCTTTGGATGGGATTTCATCGCCCACGATGACGGGATAAACCATCGAGTTCGATTTATCTTCTATGGTTGCAATGGATCGTACTTCGTCTCGTAAAACCATGGTTCCGACGAGATTTAGGGGGAGGGCTGACTTTACGGGTGTCCCACCCATATCTGTGAGTTCGTTGGGGCCATGATCCTCGCCCGGAATGATGCCCGCGCTATTAAAAAGGTTTCGAGTGAAGATAACGTTATATTCGTCCAGGGACTTTCTCCCGTTTTGATTGGAAGCGCCTTTTACCAAGCGCAATGCGGGAGGCTCAGGGATGAGTCGTTCAATCGAGAGAGAAGCGAGATCGGCTAAGAA
>Ga0206856_10277_pt1 | contig 13968 bp, 12 predicted proteins | sample Alteio_BWOrgCont_48_FD_152630 | JGI IMG/M metagenome (GOLD analysis project Ga0206856, IMG submission 152630) | Enriched cells from forest soil in Barre Woods Harvard Forest LTER site, Petersham, Massachusetts, United States -... | ecosystem: Environmental > Terrestrial > Soil > Temperate forest >...
TTCCAGATTTACGTGAATCTCATGCTTCCTTTGTGCGCTCTGTCGTAACCGACATGAATGCCTTGAATCTTTATTCGATTTTACTCGAAATCCATCCTGCCGTGTATGCAATGCGCTATTGTGCTGATCCCGATTTCACTGCCAAAGAATGGCAGGCAGTACTGCCAGGCGATGTCATCCCCGTACATGAAGCATCTCCTGCGGCAGGGGAATTGTCTGGACTCATGTATCCCCCTTTATCTAGGCAAGTCTTTCCTCGGGATGCAAAAGGGCTTGATTTACGTACCATAAGAGTGGGAGACCGTATTTACTCTCCTATTTTTATTGACCTTTTTCCACAAGAATTAAAATCATTTATAGCCTTATTTGCACGTACCTTACCCACACGCATCCCCTGGCGTATGTCTTTCTTGATAGAAAGCGGTGGTTTGGCAACGCTCACTTATAAATCCATGATGGCAGGTGTCCTCAGTGTGACTTCTAAACAAAATGCATTGATTCATGATGCCATCAAGTTGTTACGCAACATTGAAACAAATACTGACGATGCGGTCGTCAAGCTGCAAGTGTCGCTCGCCACTTGGGCGCCCGAAGGTAATTTGCGATTATTGCGGACTAGAACCGCAGAACTTTCTAAAGCAGTCGAAGGGTGGGGTACGGTTGGTGTTTCTGAGGTATCAGGAGATGTTTTTGCAGGTATCGCCTCAAGTTTACTTGGCTTTACGGCTAATAGTGTTGCCACCCCGTCTGTTGCGCCATTGACTGATGTTGTGTATATGCTGCCATTCACACGTCCTGCCTCTGCATGGGAATATGGCGCTTTATTATTGCGTTCCCCCGATGGTAAACCTTGGCCTTACCAACCAGGCTCATCACAGCAAACGACCTGGATCGACTTAATGTATGCGCGCCCAGGCTCGGGTAAATCCGTTTTGTCTAATGCGATTAATCTCGCGCTTTGTCTCTCAGCTGGTATTTTGCGTTTACCGCGAATTGCCATCATTGATATTGGTCCTTCAAGTAGCGGATTAATTTCCCTGTTGAGAGAAGCGCTTCCGCCTGATCAACAGCATTATGTCGCTTATCACCGTCTCCGTATGACGCCAGAATATGCAATCAATCCTTTTGATACCCAATTAGGCTGCCGTTATCCATCACCCCAAGAGCGAGGCTTTTTAGTCAACTTTGTCACCTTACTCGCAACACCATTAGGCGCTGAAAGGCCCTATGATGGTGTGTCAGACATGGCGGGTCTTGTGGTTGATGAAATGTATAAATATCTTACAGATGAAGGCAAGGCTCATCCTTATACCCAGGGAATCGAAGGGATAGTCGATGATATTTTATCTGAAATTGGTTTTGTATTTGATGAGCGCACCACTTGGTGGGAAATCACAGATGCTTTATTTTTAGCAGGCTTTCACCATGAAGCCATGTTAGCACAGCGTTATGCAATGCCGTTGCTCGCGGATGCTGCCGCTATTTGCCGTACGCAAGTGATAGAAGACTTATATGGGCAAGTTCGTGCCCCTACGGGTGAACCTTTAATTCAAGCATTTGGGCGAATGATATCAAGCGCTGTGCGCGAATATCCAATTTTATCAAATATCACCAAATTTGATATTGGTGATGCACGCATAGTCTCATTGGATTTAGACGAAGTCGCTAAAAGTGGTGGAGATGCGGCTGAACGTCAAACAGCCGTCATGTATATGCTGGCGCGCTATGCACTTGCCCGTCATTATTATCTAACAGAAGATGCCTTAGGCGACATCCCTGAATCTTACCGTGAATATCATAGACATCGCATTGGAGAAATCCGTGAAGATGCTAAGCGTATTGTTTATGATGAATTTCACCGTACATCAAAAGCCCGGGCAGTAAGGGACCAAGTTATTTTAGATATGCGCGAAGGTCGTAAATGGAATGTACAAATTGCCCTAATCTCGCAATCACTTGATGATTTTGATTCAGTCATGGTTGAATTTGGTACTTCTATTTTTATTATGGATGCAGGCCCGGAGCAGGCTATCCGGCGGTCGACGGAAATTTTTGGCTTATCTGAAACCGCGCGCATTGCTTTGAAAACACGGGTACATGGCCCGCGAGAAGGAGGTGCTACTTTTCTTGCCCAATTCTCTACCAAGAATGGTATGAATACCCAATTACTAACAAATACCTTGGGCCCCATAGAATTATGGGCATTTAGTACGACGGCTGAGGATGCACGCTTGCGTAATAAATTGTATTTAAAACTTGGCCCTTCCGAAGCCAGAAGATTGCTGGCTAATTTATTCCCATCAGGTTCAGTAAAGAGTTTGATCGAAAAGCGGTTAGCGATACTGAAAGAAAATCAAGGCGTGATCGAAGAAGGTTCAGGCTTAAGCATTGCCGATCAATTGCTGGAAGAAATTTTAGAGGCTTATACGAAAAATCCAGATGTACGCAATTTATCAAAATAAATAAAGAAATTGCTGTCAAAGACAGTTTTCGTTAGCATGCCTTAGTTTTAGCGCTCCATCAATCCGCAATAAAAGGTATTCATCATGCTTAAGCAATTGCGACAACGTATTGTTCAATCCCTGTGGATCAAGTATCGCCAAAATAACCGATCAATGCAGACGGTTGAAAAAGCGCTGCGCCAGTGCGGCATCAATCAACTTGTGCTTGATCACTTTGCCATCATAGATTTACCTGGCCCTCATTCGGGTATCCCTCAATTGAAAGCCATTTTTAAAACCCTGGGTTTTGAACAGCGGGGCAGCGATTATTTGGTTGAGAAGCAAAATGATTTCTTATGGATGGCAGAAAGGGACAGTGCGGAAAGTAAAGCGACGGATGCCTTGCCGCAAGTTGTGATCGCTGATTTTCGTCTCGACCAAATGCCGGTTGAAGTAAGCAATATCATCAAAAAATATGCAAAGCATACCACGCCCTTTCCCATAGAAAAATTACAACAAATGGAACAAGGTTCCATTTTAGCAATAGAAGCTGCACTTATTCACTATTTTAGGGGAAGAGATTGGCCAATGCCGACGGTCAAAGAGTTTAAAACTGTGCAGGATTTCAATAAATTACTTGCATGGGTTCTTGTATTTGGGCGTCAACCCAACCACTTTACTTTGTCAGTGCATTTACTCAATCATTTTGCAGATTTGAACGATTTCCATTGTTTTATCAGAAAACAAACCCAATTAGCTTTAAATGATGATGGCGGTTTAATTAAAGGGGGTGAAAAAACCGGCATTGCCCAAGGATCGACGCGAGATATTGTTGAAAAAATTAACCTGCATGACGGGGCGATTGAGCTCCCCACTGGCTTTGTAGAATTTGTTTGGCGATACCCGGTAAAACCATCCTCCCATCACCAGCCTATCTGGTGGAATGATTATTTTACTGGATTCATTGCCCAACATGCAGATCATGTGATTGAGTCTTTGTATGTATAGAATCGACGCTTAATTCTTTTCTTTTAAGCGCGTAGCCACGATAAAATATCTTCACAAACATCGCGTACCGATCGATTATCCGTGACCACGGTAAAATCAGCGATTTCTTCATAAAAAGGTTCACGTTCTTCCCACAATTTTATCAAGACTTCTTGCGGGTTTTCGCCTTGAAGCAAGGGGCGCTTCTTATCGCGTTTTAAGCGGTTTAATTGGGTTTGTAGAGAGACTTCCATATATATTACTGTTCCGCGATGGCGCAAAATATCTCTTACCTCGGGACTTTCCACACAGCCGCCGCCTGTTGATAAAACGATATTGGATAAGGAGCTCATAGATTCAATGATTTTCATTTCCCGTTCGCGGTAGCCGGTCATCCCTTCTAAATCAAAAATCCAACTTAAGCTGACCCCGGTCTTTTTTTCGATTTCTTCATCTGTATCATAAAAGTCCTTATTAAGTTGTTTTGCCAAATATCGTCCAGCACTGGTTTTACCAGCGCCCATGGGCCCAATTAGAAAAATATTTGTTCGACCGGTCTTCATAGCTTCTTTAATTAATTGTAGGGGTCACAAAAATAAATAACTCTCGTTTACTTGTACGCGTATTTTGCTTTTTAAACAACCATCCAATCAATGGTATTTTACCGAGAAAAGGCAAACCTTGCTCTGTTTTTTCTTGATTATTTTCATAAATACCACCCAATACCACCGTTTGGCCAGTTTTGACTAAGACACTGGTCGTAATCTGCCGTGTACTAATTGTGGGTACGCCTAAGACCATTTTGGTACTGGGCCTATCTTGATTAATTTGTAAATGCAGCAACACGTTATTGCCTGGTAAAACTTGCGGCGTGACTCTCAAGCCTAACACGGCTTTTTTAAAAGTCACCGCTGTACCGCCCCCTTCACTCACCTCTTGATATGGGACTTCTTCGCCCGCTTCTATCAATGCAGTCTGTTGATTTTGAGTAAACAAACTGGGGCTTGAAATCAGTTCTGCATGGCCTGCATTTTCTAATGCCGATAATTTCACATCGAGCAACGATCCATCAGCAAGTTTTGCGACCGCCAAGCTATATCCGCGTCTATCGTTATTTAAAAATGTTGCCCCCATCTTGCCTTGTTTACTACCTTGAGCAGCGGATAAAACAGAAAAATCAAAGCCTAACTCCCGTTCAAAATCATGATCAATACTCACAAGACGCGCTTCAATTAAAATTTGTTTAACAGGGACATCAAGACGCTTAATAAGTGCATCCACTTCGCGTAATCTTTCCGCCACATCGCGAATGCAAAGTAAATTAGTACGCATATCAACGCGAACTTTGCCGCGTTTAGAAACCAATGAGGCTTGCTCATCTTGCAGTATTTTTCCAATCTCACTCGCTTTGCCATATTTAATTTGCCAAACGGCTGTGATTAACGGCTTGTCTTCTTCTAATAAATGCTGCCATTTTATTTCTGCTTGTTTGTATTTCATCAATTCATCGCGCGGTGCAATATATAAAATATTGTCCGCTTGCCATTTTGCCAATCCAGTTGATGCAAGCAATACATGTAATGCATGAGCGGGGGTGACTGCTTTTAAATTCAAAGTCACATTACCTGTAATAGTCGGACTTAAGATGACATTCCTATGTTCATACTGGACAATCATACGGATAGCATCGGCAAGATCTGCATTGTCCAATTTAAAAGATAAACGTTTACTATCTGCAAACCCCGTTACAGCTATGCACAATAAGAAAAATAGCCACTTTCTGCCAAGCAAAAACATTTCAATGACTCCTTGTTTTTTTATGATTTAATAAATTCTTTTTGTTGATTAGGCAGCAGAAGGTGAACACAATGCGGTTCAATCTTAATTATTTTTGCTTGCTCTTTACCAATGAATCTCTCTTTGACGACGCTTTTCATTGTGCCATCTGGTAATTGCAAAATAGCGTATTTCTCGTGATCATAATCGGCATATCCCAGTAATTTTAATTGTTTCAATGGAACCGTATTCAGCAATAATGGTTTTTTTCTAATAGTTTTACTGGCGGATAAACAAAATGGATTGTGGATACTTGTCGTTTTGATAGGAGATAAAAAGCGAGAAGTCATCTCCTTGTCCACAATCATTATTTGCAAGGCAAAAGAAATAGACGACGCTTCATTGACGCGTAAATGTAAATTTAACATTTCAACCGGGTAAGACCAATTCATTAGTAATAACAGAAATTGCGTTATTTGCTGAAAATGGCCTTCTCCTTGCAAATCGATGACAGCATTGAAAGGCACATCGATGTTGACGGATGGAATAAAATTTAGGGCGCGCAGTGTCACGCCGCTTTGCAAAAGATGTGATCGCATCTCTTGCAGTATCCGTTGGTGAAGATACCTTTGGGGAAAAGGTTGATTATGTGTCGCACTGTCTAAAGCATATTGATCATTAAGTTTATTAGCAAGCTTCATTTTTTTTTCATGTTGTTTCTTTGCCACCTTTATGGTTAACGTTTGCAGTTCTGCAATATCTTGCTGCAAATAACAAAAATAATTGGCGCCACTTGTCAGCAACCCAATCATGGCAGCTAATAAATAACGATAGGGGTAGAGTAGATTTATTAACATTAGGGCCCTCTCTTTATGGGCAAATTATTTTTTTGGTATGGCTGTGAATTGAAATTTTACAATGGGAAATTCAGTGATTATTTTTTTTATTTTTATCTCATCAAACAATAATGCCAACGGCCATTTTTCTAGGAACAAGGTGAAATCATAAATCGAATAGGCATTGCCAGAGAAAATGATATTATCTTTTTGGTAAGTCAATTCGGTAAAACAAATATTGTCATCATTTTCTTTGCTAAGTTGCGCAAATAATATTTGCAAGTTCCTTTGTTGTTGCTGTATTTCTTTTACTAACGTCAATACAGGTGGATATTTTTCTTGTCGTGTCTTTTGTTGCAAGTGAAAATTTTTTATTACTGCCTGTGCTTTTTTTTCTTTTATCGATAAGGCATGGACTTGCTTTTGAATCATCCAATGTGCGAAGTAACTTAGTATCATTGCGAGCAAGCATGCAATGATACTTAAAGAGAGTAACAAGTTTGTTTGATAGCGTTTTTGATGATGCCGCCACGGTAATAAATTAAATACTACCATGCAGTGACCATGCGTTTTACTGCACCACAAGCAAAGGCAAAATCTGCTGCGCGGGTAGAAAAAAAATTTTCATCAACACTGGGTGATAACGTAAATAAAGTAGACAATTGCAAATTACTCAATTCATTTTCTGAAAATAATTTTTTTTCTATGATTTGCTGTTGATATTTTTCCTCACAACAAATAAACCATTTTCTTATGACACGGACTCCCAATGCGGCATAACAAAGTGCAAGCTGTTGAGGCAATTGTTCAATGACATTTCCAGGCATAGTCATTGTCCATTGCTTATGAAAAATAATTTCAGCTTCGCTACAAACCATCAAGGTAGCTTGCTGATTGCTAATATGCAGACAAGCCGATATCGTTTTTTCAATTGGCAATAATCGTTTAAGACAATGCACATCAACATCAATGACTTTCAAACGTAAACCAGCGGCGGTGATGCAATCATTCATATTGGTTATATAGTCTTTGCGCGTTGCCGCAAAACTGACCTCAATCAAATGGTCACTCATTTTCCCAGCCTCAGTAAAATCGATGGCGAGATTTTCATTGCGCTGCGGTAAATCGCGTTGCACATAATTGCAAATTAACGCTTCCATTGCTTCTACGGATAATCCTGCAGGCAGGGATAATTTTTCCATGCGCACGATAGCAGCCGGTAGATTAATCATGGCAGGCAAATTGTTTAAACCATAATGGCTTATTTGTTCTGCTAAGAAGGCGCTTAAGACATCAAATCGTTTAACGAGACCCTCTTGAAAAATACCCGCGGGACAATTTAATGTAACTGCTTGTTCTATAATACATTTATCTTTTTTTTGCCAGGCGGTGATGAATTTTAGTTGGTTGGGTTGTACATCTAAGCTGACCCATCTCAGCTTAGAAAATGGATGGTGTTTCACTACAAAGTCCTTAATGTTGTTAGAGGATAAAATGAAATAAAAAAGGTAAATGGGCCCACTTGAGTGATTTATAGTCACTTAATGGTTAAAAAGTGATACAATATTGGGAATTGGGGAAAAGACAGTTGATAATAGGGAAGGCATGTTAATATACTGCATGACTTTTAAATTGCAAGATATTTTATATCATGAATCGATTCCTTAGCCTCATCCGTAATTTAATTATATTGTCTCTTTTGTTTTGCGGCTTAAGTGTGGGTGCCGTAATTTATTACATCGAATATGAATTGCCTGATATCGATGCTTTAAATACCGTCCAGTTGCAAGTGCCTTTACAAATCTTTACTAAAGACAACCAGTTAATTGCCACCTTTGGTGAAAAACGCCGCGTTCCCGTCCCTTACAATGAAATTCCGCAACCGCTTATTCAAGCGGTATTAGCGACGGAAGACCAACGTTATTTCCAACATAATGGTGTTGATCTCCCTGGTCTTGGCCGTGCGGCAGTTCAACTTATGTTGACGGGGAAGAAATTACAAGGCGGCAGTACGATCACGATGCAAGTCGCGCGCAGTTTTTATCTCACCCGGAATAAAACTTTCGGCCGTAAATTACGTGAAATCTTATTGGCCATTAAAATCGAACATAAATTAAAAAAAGAAAAAATCCTCGAACTCTATTTGAATAAAGTTTTTCTCGGTAATCGCGCCTATGGGGTGGAAGCAGCGTCTGAGGTTTATTTCGGTAGACACTTAAATGAATTGAATTTAGATGAATATGCCATGTTAGCAGGATTACCAAAAGCGCCATCCATGCTAAATCCGCTTGCGAATCCAGTTGCAGCTAAAAAGCGCCGTGATCACGTACTATCACGTATGTATGATCAAGGCTATATTACTGCCGAACAATACAAGAAAGCCATTCAGGCACCCTTGGTCGCGAGTTATCATGATTTGCAAACGGAAGTGAAAGCACCCTATGCTGCGGAATTAGTGCGTGAGCAACTCGAGCAAATGTATGGTGATAGTATTTATACGGATGGTTTCCGCGTTTATACCACCATCGATAGTAAATTGCAGCATAACGCTAATCTCTCTGTTCATGATCATCTAATTAAATATGATCAACGTCATGGTTATCGCGGCCCTATGACTAATTTCGGGCGGCCTGATCTTGATAATATGGAAGAGTGGCAAGCTAAATTACGTAAAATACCTTCCCTTGATAACTTGGAACCAGCAGCTGTCATTGATATGACGCCAAAAACCTTGACGGTAATGCGGGCGACGGGTGATCTCGTTATTCTTCCTTGGCCAGGACTTGCCTGGGCGCGTAAACAGATTAATGCAGATTATTTAGGCCCTATGCCATCGCGTACCAACCAAATCGCCCAGTTAGGCGACGTCGTCCGCATCATGCTAGTCGATAAGGATTACCAGTTAGCCCAGCAACCGAAAGCGGAAGCAGGGTTAATTGCCATCAACCCACAAAATGGGGCGATCCTTGCAATGGTGGGCGGGTTTGATTATCACGCTAGTAAGTTTAACCGCATGACCAGTGCGGAGCGACAACCCGGTTCTAGTTTTAAACCGTTTATCTATTCGGCAGCACTTGAAAAAGGATTTACCTTAGCAACTGTCATTAACGATGCGCCTATTGTTGTGGAAAATCCCACGGACAATAGTTTATGGCGTCCGCAAAATGACAATCACAAATTTTATGGGCCTACCCGTTTGCGCACGGCTATTATTAATTCGCGTAACTTAGTGTCTATCCGTTTATTGGCGATGATAGGCGTACCTTATTCCGTTAATTATTTGCAGCGCTTTGGTTTTGTTCCCTCGCAATTACCAGCAGGCTTATCGCTCGCTTTAGGTACAGCGTTAGTGACACCTTTACAAATGTCGCAAGCCTATGCGGTATTTGCAAACGGTGGAATGAAAGTCGTCCCCTTTATCATAGACAATATCCGCAATACGGCAGGTGATTTCATTTATCAAGCGAAGCCTTTAGTTGCTTGTGATGACCACTGCGGCAAAGATACGGTGCCAGCGCAACGGGTCTTATCAGCACAAAATGCCTATCTTATTACTTCTGCTTTACGCGACGTCATCCAGCTTGGTACCGCGAAACTTGCCAAAAATTTAGGCCGCACAGATCTCGCTGGCAAAACAGGTACCACGCAAAATCAAGTGGATGCTTGGTTTGCAGGCTATAATCCAGATATTGTTGCTATTACCTGGGTTGGTTTTGATCAGCCGCAATCTTTACACGAATTTGGTTCGCAAGCGGCTTTGCCCATGTGGATGCAATTTATTGAAAATGCATTGAAAGGTAAACCTGATCATCCGTTTTTACAACCGACCGGGATTGTCAGCGTGCGTATCGATCCGTTGACTGGTAAACGTGCTTCTGCCACCGATCCGACCGCTATGTTTGAATCCTTCATGCTGCCTTACGTCCCAGATGATGAGGCACCCGTAGATTCCGATATTATCGCGCCAGAAGATAATCCTGACGATCATATCGGCCAACCTTATGAGAATGATATGCAAGAGAGCCAGATTTTATATTAGTGAGGCTAATCAAACACCATCCCCAGCTTTTCTAAAAATAGTTGGTCTTTGGCTGCTAATTGATAGCTACTTACTTTGGTGTAAGCAAACTCATAACGATAATTAAATTGATTGCGCATTTCGTCAAATAAAGGGCCATGCTCAGTGGCATTTAAAAGCGTCGAGCGCATCATGGTGGTAATGAGTAAAGGGTTGAATATGCCTAGCACAATATCTTCCCAGGTAGGCGTTTTGGCTGCAAAGCGTAAAGTTTGTTGTGGCATTTCTATGGGGTTGATGGCTTTTGGGGTGATAATGCCTTGTTCGCAGGCAATGCGATAGATCATGTCTACCCCACGAATTTTACTTTGCCTTGAGTAGCCAGCAATATGAGGCGTTGCAATAAGGGACTTAGCTAAAATAGTTTGATTAATTCCCGGTTCTTTTTCAAAGACATCAAAACACCAGTTAAGATGGGCGCCATATTGTAGTAAATCATCAGAATTGATGACTGCACCCCGGCTTGCATTCAGTAATATACAGCCAGGTTTTTGCCTTTGCAAAAAAGCTTTATTAATAAAATGATAGGTTGGATTATCCCCGCCACGGACTAAAGGGACATGCAAAGAAATAAGGTCTAAATCAGACAAATCGTCAAGATCAACAGAGGTAAAATCCTGCTCTTTTTGTGCGCGTAGGGGATCACATAAAAAAATATCACAATCAAATAATTTGAGGCGGTCAACCACTAGCCGCCCCACGTTACCAATGCCAATGACCCCCACTTTGAATGTTGACTTTGGTAACAAGTCTTTTTTAATCAGTGCTGCCATTACGCTGATTATATAATCAGCAACGGGCGGGGCATTAAATCCAGAAGCGACACTATAGCGAATGCCTACTTCATCTAGCCACTTTGTGTCTAAATGGTCCGCGCCAGCTGTCACACTACCGACAAAGTTGACTGTGGAATCTTTTAGTAACTGAGCATCAACTGGCGTAATGGAACGTACTAATAAAATGTCTGCATTTTTAGTATCCGCTTGTGTGATCAGACGGCCAGGCTTTAAGATTAAGTCACCATAACCGGCAAAATAATCTTTGAGATAAGGAATGTGAGAATCGGCAATAATTCGCATTACTTTTCCCGTCTATCCTGCCATAGCGCTGACAGTTGAATATCGTGTTGCTTGATATTGGCGCAAATGGTGTTGGCTCGGTCTGCCAAGTGGAAACAATCGCCGCAATTTCCCACATAAGAATAAGGATGGGGACATAGGTAATTCAATAAAATACCCATAAAAATAATAAAGCCGACCCAATTATTATTTAAAAAAGCACGAAAACATTTTTGCGGGTCACGTTGTTTAATTAACCATTGCTGGTAAAGAAATAATAAGGCAACGATCACTAAACTTAGGTAATAAAGGAGATGCATGCGAAAAATAAGACCGACAATGACAAGCATGGCAAGAAACAAATTTTGCAATAAACCGATGATCAATTTGTCCATATGATCAAATAAAATAGCTGTAGATTTGACGCCAATTTTAAGATCATCTGTGCGGTCAACCATAGCGTACATGGTGTCATAGATGATGGGCCACACTATCCCCGTCCCATATAAAACCCAAGCACCAAAACGTACTTCACCTGTTTCTGCTGCAAAAGCCATAGGGATGCCCCAAGTGAAAGCAAGTCCTAAACCCAATTGTGGAAAATAAGTAAAACGTTTCATAAATGGGTAGAAAAAAGCAAGAATGGCCCCGATGAAGGCTAATTTGATAGTCAGGATATTGCACATTAACACTAAAGCAAATGCGCATAAGGTAAGCAGTGCTGCTAAAAGCAAAGCTTCTTTTGCGGAAACTTTACCGCTTGCAAAGGGACGGTCTTTGGTGCGGGTAATATAAGCATCAATATGACGGTCAGCAAAATCATTAACGACGCAACCGGCCGAGCGCATCAGCAATACGCCCAGGATAAAAATAATGAGAATTTTATTATCAGGAGAGCCGTGGCTTGCAAGCCATAATGCCCATAATGTTGGCCAAAGTAGCAACATAATGCCAATTGGCTTATGTAGCCGCATCAAATGAATGTAATGAGGTAATTGTTGGCGTATTATCATAATACCGGCGATTATACCAATAATCAGAAGAATTACTTATATTCTATAGAAGAGAAATGAGCATCATGACACTCACTTCGGCAACAATAACATTAATTTTTGTAATGGACCCGTTGGGTAATGTACCCTTATTCTTATCGGTATTAAATCCAGTTGAAGCAAAAAAACGCCAATGGATTATTTTACGCGAATCTTTTATAGCATATATTATTTTGGTTATTTTTTTACTGTTCGGTCAGTATTTGCTCGAAGCCATGCACATTTCGCAACCAGCTCTTGCGATTGCTGGCGGGATTATTTTGTTCTTAATTGCACTGCGTATGATTTTTCCTCATCCTGATCAAGAAACACGGCAAACGACGGAACCCTTCATTGTCCCACTCGCCGTCCCTTTGATTGCAGGCCCCTCTACCATGACGATGGTCATGCTAATTGCCAATCATCAACCATTTGAGCGGGTACGCTGGCTGGGGGCATTAACGATTGCTTGGTTTATCACCACACTTATTTTGGTATTTGCCGAGAATTTCCGGAAAATTTTACGTCAACGGGGATTGACTGCCATTGAGCGCTTAATGGGCATGATTTTAACCACCATGGCAGTGCAAATGTTCCTAACAGGTTATGAGCAATTTCTTCATCTTTAACACAATTTGTAATATCTTTATTACTTAAGGAGAGAAAATGTCTAATTTGGAACAGTTATATTTATGAGCTTCGCAATAACTGCAAGTACGACTGAAAAAATAGCTTACGCCCGTCAATTAGCCAAGAATCTGGATCTTGTTTATGTTGACCCACTCTCTCCTAAAGTTGATTATCATTATTTGATTGTTGTCACTAATGAATATATTGGCATACAGCCTGCTATTGAAACCAAAGCGGCCCCCTTTTACATTGATTTTAACAACAATAAGTTATTGTATCGATTACAGCATATTAGCCTACGGAAAGAATTAATCGCGCGGGCGATTGGTGCTAAGCCGCGAGAACAATGCCGGATTATTGATGCGACCGCAGGGCTTGGCCGGGATGGTTTGATTTTAGCTGCCTTGGGATTTAAAGTGGCCCTACTTGAACGTTCTCCTATCTTATATCTCATGCTTAAAGATGGCATGGATAGGGCAAAACAGGTGGCACAACTTACCTCCATCATCAAACGGATGGAACTCATTCATGCCGATGCTATCCATTGGCTAAGTAAGCTTGCGCCTGCTGAGCGTCCCGATATTATTTATTTAGACCCTATGTTCCCAGAAAGGCAAAAATCAGCGCTGGTTAAAAAGGAAATGGTTCTATTGCAAAATATAATCGGAAAAGATATAGATGCTGAGGCCCTTCTTAAAACGGCATTAACTTGTGCCGTAAAACGAGTTGTGGTAAAAAGATCAAGATTGTCGCCTAACATCGGAGATATTACCCCAAACTTTACTATAACGGGTAAGAAAAACCGTTTTGATGTTTACCTAACTTAAGCAGACCATGAATACTTTAGAACATATATTACAATACATCTTAAGCATTGATACTTATTTGCTCAGCTTTGTAGCTCATTACGGTGTATGGGCTTATGTTGCTTTATTTTTGATTATATTTTGTGAAACTGGCTTAGTCGTGACCCCATTTCTTCCCGGTGATTCTTTACTTTTTGCCGCGGGCAGTATCGCAGCTAACAATAACCAGCCTTTAAACATACAATTGTTGTTTGTTCTTCTCACGATCGCCTCCATTCTTGGCTGCTCAACCTACTGCGATTATGGCTGAAAAAATATCCTGCAC
>Ga0206856_10315_pt1 | contig 13755 bp, 11 predicted proteins | sample Alteio_BWOrgCont_48_FD_152630 | JGI IMG/M metagenome (GOLD analysis project Ga0206856, IMG submission 152630) | Enriched cells from forest soil in Barre Woods Harvard Forest LTER site, Petersham, Massachusetts, United States -... | ecosystem: Environmental > Terrestrial > Soil > Temperate forest >...
GTACACCAAGGTGCCACGCGCCAAGGACGATGAGCACGGAGATGCAAAAGAGATCCCACGAGCTTTGCCACCAACTGAGGCGGGTGAAATAGCGCGGGTAGTGGTGATGGACGATGTTGGCGCGGGCAACGAGAGGGCCGAGGATGGGCGTGTCTTCGCGGGCGTAGGCGTCTTCGACCCAGTGGATGAAGCCCGCGACGAAGTCGGCGAGCAGCACGGTAGCGAGAATTTTGAGAAGGACGAGGAGGAGCGTTTGCATGAGGATGGTTCCGGTTGGGGTTTGCCATCCCTTTATCATCCGTCGTGCCAAGGGCTAAAATTTGTGCATAACTCGTTGATTTATAAGGCAAAATAAAAATGTCGCATTCGGAGCTTAGTTTTCGCCCGACAGAAAATGGACGGCGGGGCGAACATTTCATGTGCGGCATTTTCGCAGGCTGAATCTTTTCCCTTGGCCCGGGGCGGATTTCCGACTTACTTCGACAGACCATGGAAGACGTTTTGATTTTAGGCACGGGGTGCGCGGGATTAACGGCGGCGATTTACGCGGCGCGGGCGAACCTGCGCCCATTGGTCATCGAAGGCGTGCAGCCCGGCGGCCAGTTGACGACGACGTCGGAGGTGGAAAATTTTCCCGGCTTTCCGGAAGGCGTGGATGGCTTTGAGTTGATGGACCGGCTGCGCAAGCAGGCGGCAAAATTCGGCACGCGGTTCCAGAGCGATTTAATCGAGCGCGTGGAATTGAACGGGCCGGTGAAGACACTGCATTCCGCGACGCAGAAATACGAGGCGCGGGCGGTGATTGTGGCGACCGGGGCGTCGCCGAAGATGATTGGTGTGCCGGGCGAGATGGAAATGTTTGGCGGCAAAGGCGTGACGACCTGCGCGACGTGCGACGGGGCGTTTTACCGCGGAATGGAAGTGGCGGTGGTGGGCGGGGGAGACTCGGCTTGCGAAGAGGCGCTGTTCCTGACGCGTTTTTGCACGAAAATTTATTTGATTCATCGGCGCGATGCCTTGCGGGCGTCGGACATCATGGCCAAGCGGACGGTCGAGCACCCGAAAATTCAAATGGTATGGGACACGGTGGTGGAGCGCGTGCTGGCGGACGAGAAGGGGCATGTGCGCGGGCTGGCGATTAAAAATAATAAAACCGGCGAGGCGGGAGAACTGGCGGTGAAGGGCGTGTTTGTGGCGATTGGGCACCACCCGAATACGCAGGCGTTTGTGGGCGCGCTGCCGCTGGATGAACTTGGCTATTTTATTACTGAACCACACAGCCAGGTGCGCACGAAGGTGCCGGGGGTGTTTGTGGCGGGGGACTGCGCAGACCATGTGTTTCGCCAGGCGATCACCGCGGCGGGGATGGGTTGCCAGGCGGCGATTGAGGCGGAGCGATGGCTGGCGGAACAGGAGTAGGAAAAGGCACTAAGGGACTGAGGCACTAAGGCACTGAGGAGAGCAAACGTTCAACATCGAACATTGAACGCCCAACATCCAATGGATGAAGAAGGCAGTCCTATAGTGCTTGGTTCTTCGTACTTGGTTGTCTGAACGGAGACGTTAAAAGCCAAACCAAGAACCAAGCACGCAGAACTAGAGCACTTCTTATTGCCGTTTCTTATTCAAAATCTCACGGGCGCGTTCGAGTTGATCGCGTTCGGATTGGGAGAGGCTGGCGAAACCTTTTTGGGCGATTTTGTCGAGGATGGCGTCGACGGATTGGCCGGGGCTAGAGTCGGTCGCCGAGCTAGGGTCGGGCCTTTCAGGCGAGGGGAGGACGCGGAATTTGGGACGGCGGCGAAAGGGGTTGAGGTTGCGGGCGACGGCGGGAATTTCCAATGAACCGCCGAGTTTTTTGTAACGAGTGTAGCCGAAGGCGGTGCCGCAAATGGCGAGCAGGACGGAAAGGCCCGGCCAATCGTGCGTCGGAAAATAACTGAGGGCGGAGATGGCGAGGCAGGCGAAGGCGACGTATTTCAGTGGAATCCAACCGAAGTATTCGAGGTTGGGATAGAGGGTGGTGTAGGCGATGAACATGCCGATGGTGATTTCACCCATTCCGGCAAAACCACCTGGGGTGCCCGCCAGTTGCCAGAGGCCGAGTGCAGATACGAGCGCGACCAGAAGCAGAGCGTAAAGCGTGAGAAAAACACGGCGGCCGAGGTATTGTTCGATTTCGACGCTCGACCAATAAAAAAAGATGACGCTGAAGAGAAAAAAGAAATTAGGGGCGTTTATAAAAACACAGGTGAAGGGCTGCCAGAGCCAGCCGTGCCGATAAAAATCATCCGTCGAGAAAGCGAAAAGGTGCAGCGGGCCGCCAGCGGTTTCGAGCATGACCGTCAAGACCATGCCGACCACGAAAAGAGCCGAGATGATGGTGGCGGCAAAGACCGGCACGCGGCCGACGTGGCCGAGTGGTTGGTGGTCGGGGTCGCCGGGATAGAAACGCATCGAAGCGGCAACTTAGCACAGGCGCGTGAGGCGTGCAATGCCGGAGGGGACACCGAAACAATTGCGGACGCCTCGGGGAGGCGTCCCTACCATCAAGCAAGCTTACTTCGCGGCAGGGGCGTTTAGTTTCGCCAACAGATCCAGCATGCGTTTCCAGGAATCTTCGGCGGCTTTTTTGTTGGCGCGGTAGGCATCGTTATCAGCGGGGTCCATCACGCCTGCGCGCATAAAACCGTGGCCAGCGCCGGCGTAGGTGACTGGCTCAAAGGTTTTACCCGCAGTTTTCATATCCGCCGCTGTGCGCACCGTAGAAGGGGTGATGTTAGTGTCCATTTCGCCGTAAAAGCCATAGACGGGGCAATTGATTTTGGTCAGGTCGCTGGTGGCGGCGGGCCGGCCGTAAAACACGAAGGCGGCTTGGAGGTCTTTGTTGGTTGCAGCGTAGTCAAAGGTTTTGCCGCCGCCCCAACAGAAACCGCCCACGGAGATCTTGCCATTGCAGGCGTCGAGCTTTTTGAGATAGTCAAAAGTCGCATTTAAGTCAGCAGTGACTTGTGCGGCGGGCAAGCCGGAGACGGCGCGGGTGACGGCATCCAAGCCGGGGTAGGAACTCGAACCACCGCCATTGGGGCCGGTACCGGACAACAAATCGGGCTCAATGACGATGTAGCCGTTTTCGGCCAATTGGTCAGCGGTGGCGCGCATCCAATCGCTGAGGCCGAAGATTTCATGAATGAGAATGGCAGCGGGCGCCTTGCCTTTAACTTCGGGATAGACGATGAAGCACTGTACCTTGCGGCCGTCGTGCTCAACGGTAATGAATTCCCGGTGGCGGGGGGATTTTTCCAGTCGATCAGCAACAAGTTTGGAGGTTTGTGGAGTGTTGGCCATGCCACCACCGCCACCACGGCGGGCAGGGGCGGGCGCGGCAGGAGCAGCAGAGGCTGAAGCGGCAGCTGGCGCAGGTGACGATGTTTGGGCGAGGGTGACAGCGGCGGTCGCCCCGAGGGCGATACCCAAAATAATTTTTAAGAAGGAGTTTTTCATAGGGGGAAGGGGGCAATAAAGCACGGATTTATGCTTTTGCCAACTCCTGAAGGAGGATTATGGTTGGGGTCTTACCCCATGAAAATTCGATATCTTTGCCTCGCAATAATAAGTCTTTTGGCTGGTTGCAGTGGTTTGTCCGGCCCGCTGGCTGACTACAGCAAAAACACGCAGGTGCAATACCTGTCCGGCCATGGCAATACCGATATGGTGGCGTGGGACTTTCTGTGCACCGGCGGACAAAACTCCGGAGTGTGGACGAAGATTGGCGTACCGTCGTGTTGGGAACTGCAGGGCTTTGGCACTTACCAATACGGCTACGATATCAAGCAGGCAGCGCGGACCCAGCCGATAAAAATTGCGGATGAGCAGGGGTTGTACCGCTACGATTTTAAGGTGCCAGGGGATTGGAAGGACAAGACGGTGCGCATCGTGTTCGGCGGGGTGATGGCAGACGCGGAGGTGAAGATCAACGGACAGTCCGCCGGGCCAGTGCACCAGGGGGCGTTTTATGAATTCAAATATGACATCACGCCGCTGCTGAAGTTTGGCGACACGAACCGGCTGGAAGTGACGGTGAGCAAGGAGTCCGCCAATGCGAGTGTGAACCGAACGGAGCGCCGGGCGGATTACTGGAACTACGGTGGGATTTTCCGTCCAGTGTATTTGGAGGCGATGCCGCACGCTTATATAGATTGGACGGGCATTGATGCGAAGGCGGATGGAAGCTTTACGGCGCAGGTGCATTTGGGCACGAAGGCGATCGAGCGGGAAATGGTAACGGCAAAAATTTATTATGGGACGGACCAGGCTTTAAGTGCGCCGATGACGGCGGTAGTCGAGCCCGGGTCGGACACTGCGACGGTGCACGGAAGTTTCCCCGACGCAAAATTATGGAATGCCGAGATACCGAATTTGTACCAGGTGCGATTTTCGCTGGACGGGGACAACATCCCGGAACACACGGTCACGGAAACTTTCGGGTTCCGCACGATTGAGTTGCGCGAGGGCGACGGGTTCTATGTGAACGGCACGAAAGTGATTCTCAAAGGCGTGAACCGGCATAGTTTTTGGCCGGAGTCGGGGCGAACGCTGAGCCGGCAGATTTGCTATGACGACGTGAAGATGCTCAAGGACCTGAATATGAATGCGGTGCGGATGTCGCACTACCCGCCGGACGTGGATTTCCTGAATGCGTGCGACGAGCTGGGCATTTATGTGCTGGATGAATTGGGCGGCTGGCAGGGCAGCTATGACACGCCGACGGGCCAGAAGCTCATTGGCGAAATGGTGCGGCGCGACGTGAACCACCCGAGTGTTTTATTCTGGGACAATGGCAATGAAGGCGGCTGGAACACGGCTAACGACGGCGAGTTTGACAAGTGGGATGTCCAGCAACGGCGGGTGTTTCATCCGCGCTCGACGGACCACGGCGTCAATGATCCGCATTATCCGTCGTACAATCAAGTTGTGGCGGCGGTGAATGGGCCACAGGTATATTTCCCGACGGAATTTTTGCATGGCTTGTATGATGGTGGTGGGGGCACCGGATTTCATGATTACTGGGCGGCGATGAAAAACGGGAAGACTTTTGGCGGCGCGATGTTCTGGGCGTTTTTGGATGAATCGGTGGTGCGCACGGATGAAGGCGGCAAACTGGATTCGCGCGGGAACTATGCGCCGGATGGCATCGTCGGCCCGCACCGGGAAAAAGAAGGCAGCTATTTTACGATCAAACAAATTTGGTCGCCGGTGCAGGTGCCGAACATGGTGCCGTCGAACGACGCACCGTATTTTCCGGTGGTGGAAAACGATTACGACTTTAACAATTTGAACCAATGCACGTTTGCGTGGGAATTAGCGACACTGCCAACGGCGGCGGAAGGAACAACGGCACATCATGTTATTGCATCGGGCGTAGTGCCGGGGCCGGATGTGCCGCCGCATGCGTCGGGCACTCTACGGTTGCCGGTGGATATCGGGCCCAACCAAAAAGCGGAAGTGCTCTATGTGACGGCCAAGGGGCCGGATGGGCACGAGTTGTGGACGTGGTCTTATCCATTGCGCGAGGTCAACACGCCGACGGCGGTGGCGTCGCCTCCGCCCGCAGATCTGCGGGCCTCGACGGGGGTGTTGATCGACAGCGATGCCGCGACAGAGTTGGTTGTGGAAACCGCACACGGACGTGAATTTCATTTCAGCAAGGCGACGGGTCGGTTGGCCTCGGTGAATACGCTGGTGTCGAGTATCAGTCATCCGTTTATGTCTTTGGGCAACGGCCCGCGGTTTATTGCCGCGCGGCACATGGCGCCCGGGCGTGGAGGCAGCCCGACGACCCAGTACGAAGATATTTCCGGCGAGAGCAAACTCACGAATCTTACCACTCATCCCGACGGCGGGGACATGCTGGTGGAAGCGACCTATGACGGGCCACTGAAAAAAACAACGTGGCGCATTGCGCCGGATGGCCAGGCGCGGCTGGATTATACTTATGCGTTCGATGGCGCCGTGGATTTGATGGGCGTCCAGTTCGATTATCCCGAGAGCAAGGTGAAGGCGATAACTTGGGCGGGCTGGGGGCCGTATCGCTCGTGGCAAAACCGCATCGAGGGTACCACGCTGGGCGTATGGCACAACAATTACAATGACACGATTCCAGCGGAGACGTGGATTTTCCCGGAGTTCAAGGGTTACTTCCGCGGCTGGCGCTGGGCGGTGCTGGAGACGAGCGAAGGGAAAATCACGATGACCAACGCGCTGGGTGGAGACGAGGCGTACCTGGGCATTTATACACCGCATGATGGCACGGTGGGGCCGTTGATGAATCTGCCTCAAACCGGGCTGGCGTTTTTTGATGTTATACCGGCGAACCGCGACAAATCCGGCGGGCAGGAGCGGCTGGGCCCACAATCGCAGACGCGCACGGTGAGCGGGGAGAAGAGCGGGGCGGTGGTGTTCCAATTTGGAACGCCGTGAGGGGGATGGGGCGGAAGATTTTCACCGCAAAGGCGCAAAGAAGAGAATGGAACCACGGAGTATACAGAGAACACGGAGGCGAGTTTTCCGAAAAAATCTGTTCTCCGTGTTCTCTGTGAACTCCGTGGTTCATTGTTTTATTTCCCGTAGAGACGTTTGCGTTCGGGACGGCGGATGAGGCAATAGAGGATGCTGCCGATAAAGTGGAAAAACAGCACGAGGATGAGCCAGACGAGTTTGTCGTTACCCTCGGAGGGTTCCTTGGTGAGTATCTCGATTAGCGTCCAGATCCAAAAGATAAAGAGCAGGAGAAGGATCGGGAGGGCAAACAGAATTAATATAAAGGGCATGGCAGTCGGATTTGAGGGGTGAGGATTTGGACGGAGTTAGTATAACAGATTGAAGCCATCCTCGACGGGTTTTAAGGGCCGGGGGGCCGGGGTTGAGTGGCGGCGCTGGAGGTAGCGATAAAGCAGGGCGCCGGGGAATTGCAGGCTGAGTAAAAGGAGGACCCAAGTCAACCGGTGGTGGTTTGCGGAGGGTTCGGTTTTAATCACTTCGACGAGGGTTTGCGCCCAATAGAGAGTCGCGAAGATCGCGCCCAAGGCGAACAACGGAAATAGGGTGAGGAAGATGACAGTGGGCATGGCAGGTGGAATTTAGGATTGTGGTTTGGATTGTCCCGCCAATGTAGCGCAAGTTGAGCGGGCGTGATATTATAATTGGCTGGTTTGTTTGTAATGTTTAACCCTCCTGAATTTGGATAAAGTGAATGCGTTGCAGCTTGCGTGAGGAAGGTTTCTCGCCTGCAATTAATCCTCATGGGTACCCCGCTCAAAATCCCTTCCAGCCTGGACCACCGCGGACCGTTGGTGACGCTGGGGGTGTTTGCGTCGCTGTTTCTGGGCGGCGGCTTGGTGATGGCGAATGGCGTCTTTCTCCAGCCGTGGCTGGAAAATCGCGCTGGGCAAACGTGGGTGGAGACGCCGTGCAAGATTGTGTCCACGGGAGTTTCGCACCGTTCGGGCCGAAGTACGGACGATGTCATCTATCAATATCAAGTGGGCGGCCAAAATTTTCAGGGACAGCGCTACGACTTCTCCAACGTCTCGGCGAACGGCCATGGCTGGCTGATGCAAGTTGAGCAAAAATATCGCAACGAAACGACCGACGTTTGTTATGTGAATCCGCTAAATCCCAGCGAGGCCGTGTTGAACCGCGGGGTGGTGAATAATTCAATCGGCTGGATATTCTCGGCGATACTGGGTTTGATTGGCGCGCTCATGTTTTTGGGCATGGCGCGCGGGTTCATCCGCCGCGCCAAATTTGGCCAATCGGTTTTTGAGTTGCAGGACGCGCCGGCGCGGATTGGCGGGGTGCTGGCGGGCACGGTGACGTCGGAGCGCATGGTCGAGGTGGTGGACGGCTTCGCCATGACGCTGACCTGCATTCACCGCGTGGTGACGAACACGAGCAAGGGCACCGCGACCAATGATCGGGTGGTGTGGAAGAATAAAATGCAAGTGATGGCGAACCTGGGCGGCACGATACCCGTTAATTTCGCGCTGCCGGAAGAGGGGATGGAAACGAGCGCCGCGAGCGGGGGCGACAAGATTTTTTGGAAGTTGGATATTTCCGCGAAAGTGCCCGGCGTGGATTATGAATCGCAGTTTGAAGTACCGGTGGCGAAGGCGGTAGTCAGTGCGGCACAAGTGGCTGCCGAATACAAAATCCAGGCGGAGGAAGTAAAGGCCGATGAGCGCGCAGACGAAACGTATGAACTGCCCGCGCATTCACGGATTCGGGTACAGGACGCGGAGGCCGGCAAGGAATTTTATTTTCCGGCGATGCGCAATCCTGGGATAGTCATCTGGCTGACGTGCGTTACCCCGATTTGGACGGCGGCGACCTGGGCCGTTTTTCACTTTGGCGGATGGATGACTTTCCCGATTTGGTTGATTTTCGGATTTCTGGACTTGGTATTTATCCAGAATTGGTTGACGAGTTGTTTTGGCAGCTCGCGCGTGGTGGGGGGCGGTGACGGCCTGACCCTGACCAAGCACCTGTTTGGGCTGGGTTGGACGCAGAAGATTCCGGCGGCGGAAATCAAGGAAATCCAGGTGACACTCGGCACGGCGATGAACCAAAACAAGTTTTACAACGTGACGTTAGTGCGCCGGAACAACGTCACGCAGATTGTGGCTGCCAACATACCGGATACACATGAGGCGCACTGGCTGGCGCTGGAGATGGCGAGGTGCGCGGGGATGGGGAAGTGAGTGCGAGGGAAGTCAATTATCCTAAGAGCAATTTTTTATGGCACAACATTCTCAAAGTAGAATAAGCAACAGTATGCTATGTGTTGCGACGATCTTGTTTGCGGGTGCTTTATGGATGACCTATACACAAGAGATTCACCCGAGATGGCAGATGTATCTTGCGCGAGATTGGACGAAGACGGCTTGCGTAATTGAAGCAAGTCAAGTCCGGCAACATTACGAAAGCGCGGGACATGGCTTGCAGGATCTAATTTATACGGTGTTCGTCAGCTACTCTTATCATGTTAATGGGCACCAGTATGGCTCAGAGCGTTATGATTTCACTGCTGGCGAGTCCGGACCTCAGGAATGGGTTACAGCGACAGTTGCGCAATACCATCCAAAGCAGGAGACGTTTTGCTATGTAGACCCCTTGGACTCAACGCAGGCGGTACTCAGTCCGACGGTGAAATTCTACAATGGAGGCATTTTGCCGGTCTTTTTGATTTTGTCGGGAGCAGTGTTTATTATCCTATTTTATCTGCGTTACCGAAATAGCTAGAATAGGTTGATTAAAAAAGGCTTTCCACCCGCTGCCAGAGCGGGCAGTTAATAGGGGCTTATGGCAACTGGATTGCTTTTTTCGGGGCAGGGGGCGCAACGCGTGGGCATGGGGCGCTCGCTTTACGACAACTCCGCCAGCGCGCGGGCACTGTATGACGAGGCGAACGACGTCTTGGGCTACGATTTTAAGAAAATCTGCTTTGAGGGACCCGAGGAGGAATTGACGCAGACGCGAGTGTGCCAGCCCGCGCTGTATGTGGTCGGGCTGGCGGCGGCGAAAATTTTGGAGGAGAAGGGAAAACTGGCTGATTGCCAGGCGGCGCTGGGGTTGAGTCTCGGCGAATTGACGGCGTTGGCGGCGGCGGGGGTGTTTGATTTCGCGACGGGGCTGCGGCTGGTGGCGGCGCGCGGGGAATTGATGCAGAAGGCCTGCGAGGCGACGCAGGGAGGCATGGCGGCGCTGATTGGCGGGGATCGGGCGCTGGCGGAAGCGTTGGCGAGGGATTGCGATATTGATTTGGCGAATCTGAATTGTCCGGGGCAGATTGTGGTGTCGGGCGAAGCGGACAAAGTGACCAGGGCGGCGGGATTGGCCAAGGAGCGCGGGTTCAAGATGGCGATGCCGTTGAAGGTCGCGGGGGCGTATCACAGTCGGCTGATGGCGACAGCCAGCGCGGCGTATGCGGGGGTGCTCAAGGATGCGGTGTTCAAAGAGCCGCGTTTTACGGTTTATACCAATGTGACCGGCAAGGCGGTGAGTAAGCCCGAGGACATCAAAGCGGCGTTGGTGCGGCAGATAGTGTCGCCGGTGTTGTGGGAGGACTGCCAGCGGGCGGCGCAGACGCAGGGTATAACGGAGTTTTACGAATGTGGGCCCGGGGCGGTGCTGGCCGGCTTTGCCAAGCGGATTGATAAAGCGCTGGTCATCAAGCAGGCGTATGAGTGGGGGGATTTTTAAAAATTACAACGAGTTGAACTCTTCCACGCTCAGGCCACATTCCTGAATGATGGTGCGGAGGGTGCCTTTGGCTTGGTGATTGGGTTCTCGGGGAGCGCGGGACGCTGGCCCGCAGCCATCGGTTTCTCGCCGGTGGCGTATCCAACTCCCGAAGGGCTGGGCGAGACGCTCAGCCCGGCGACCGGGACGGTCGCGCTCCCCGAGACCAAAGCAGTTCACATCCGTAGCACCAAGAAACCAGCGAATGGCTCCATTGCCAAATTCAAATCGCGCTAAATTTCTGCCAAGCAACAGCCATAATCATCCGATTTTCGCCCGTGCTTCGAGGCAGCTTTCGATGGCGTCCACCGCATTTTGGTAGGTTTCGCGCAGGGTCTTGCCCCAAGCCACGCAGCCCCGGATAGCGGGCACTTCGGCAGTGAAATGGCCATCCTCATCCTGGAAGTAATTGATCTCAAACTCCTGGTAGCGCTTCATGGTGATAGTATCGGAATTTGTCGTTCGCCAGACAAACTCAAAATTCCATTGCCTTCCCGCTCGGGAAATGGTCTTTTGTTCGGTTTCCAATGCCCGATTTGGCGCATATCCGCAACTTTTGTATCATCGCGCACGTGGACCACGGCAAGACGACGCTGTCCGACCGCCTGCTGGAGACCACGCGCACGGTCGCGCAGCGTGAAATGACGGCGCAGCATCTGGACGCGATGGACCTGGAGCGCGAGCGGGGCATCACCATCAAGTGCCATCCGGTGGCCATGCAGTACCGCGCGAAGAACGGGGAGATGTACCTGCTGAACCTCATCGACACGCCCGGGCATGTGGATTTTTCGTACGAAGTTTCGCGCAGCCTGGCGGCTTGCGAGGGCGCATTACTGTTGGTGGATGCGTCGCAGGGTGTCGAGGCGCAGACGGTGGCGAATGCGCAATTGGCGCTAGGGCAGAACCTGACGATTATTCCGGTCATCAACAAAGTAGATATGCCGAGCGCGCGCGTGGAGCATTCGCGCAAGCAGATTGAGGATGTTTTGCAGATTCCCGGCGACGAGGCGATTCTGGCCTCGGGCAAGGCGGGCATCGGGATCGACGATATTTTGGAAGCAATTGTCCACCGGCTGCCGCCGCCGCGCTGGGCGGATTATCCGGCGACGCGCGCGCTGGTGTTCGACAGCGCGTACGACAGCTACCAGGGCGTGATTTGCTACGTGCGGATGTTCTCGGGCAGCTTTAAGGCCGGGGATGAAATTTTCTTGATGTCGCAAGGTACGCGCGCGCAGATTAAGGAAGTCGGCCAGTTTGAGCCGGGCCCGAGGGTGGTGAAGTCGCTGGAGGCTGGTTGCACGGGATATTTGGTGACGAATATCAAAGCCGTGCATGAAGTGAAAACTGGCGACACATTAACACAGAATTTCGAACGGGCCAAAGATGCGCTGCCTGGCTACAAGGAAGTTCGTCCAATGGTGTTCAGCGGGCTGTATCCGCTCGACACTGGTGACCACGAAAAATTAAAGGTCAGTCTGTCGAAGTTACAGCTCAACGACGCGGCCCTGGTGTACACGCCGGAAAGCTCGGCGGCGCTGGGCTTTGGGTTCCGCGCGGGGTTCCTGGGCTTGTTGCACATGGAAATCGTGCAGGAGCGCATCCGCCGTGAATACGATGTGGACATTATCTCGACCTACCCGAGCGTGGTTTACAAGGTGATGAAGTCCAACGGCGAAGTGGTGGAAATCGACAACCCGGTGCAGTTACCCGACCCGTCGACAATTTTGACGATTGCGGAGCCGACCATCCGCGCGACGATTCTCACGCCGAACGCCTGCATCGGCGATTTGCTTGCGCTCATTGCCGAAAAACGCGGCCTCTGCGATAAGACGGAGACGCTCGATGAAGAACGCATTTTGCTGCACGCGAAATTGCCGTTGAATGAAATCCTGGTGGATTTTAACGACCGATTGAAGAGCATCACGCGCGGCTATGGTTCGATGGACTACGAAGTGGGCGAGTACGAAGTGGCCGACCTCGTGAAATTGGATATCATGGTCAACACCGACCCAGTGGACGCGTTTGCGTCGATTGTGCACCGCACCAAGGCGGAAGGCCGCGGGCGGGCGTTGTGTGAAAAGCTGAAGGAAATTTTGCCGCAGCAATTGTTCAAGGTCGCAATCCAGGCGGCGATTGGTGGCAAAGTAGTGGCACGCGAAACGGTGTCGGCCCTGCGCAAGGACGTGACGGCGAAGTGCTATGGCGGCGACATCACGCGCAAGCGCAAGCTGCTGGAAAAGCAGAAGGAAGGCAAAAAGCGCATGAAGCAAATCGGCAAGGTGGAGATCCCGCAGGATGCGTTTGTGAAAATCCTGCACACCAATGCCAGCGCGAAATAGCGCGGAATTGTGCTGAATATTTCCCTAAAAACCGATTTATTCACGATTCCGATGTTTCCTTTTCCCAAATCCGGTTTGGCGGCAGCGCGCGAGCAGGCGGAGAATTTACTGCGGCTGGCGGACAAGGTGGATTGCTACCGGCGGGATGTAGTGCCTGCAGCAGCGCTGGAGAAAATGCGCGCGGCCTCAGCCAAATTGCAAAAAATGTGGGAGGACAAGAAAAGTTCGACCCCGCAGGAAATCGAGCAAGCCTGCGTGGAATTGCACGAGGCAATGCTGCCCTGCGGTGGGGACATTTATCCGCTGACCGTGCTGGGTGAGTACACGGAGATGCTGATTGGCGCGGCAATTCTGGTCATTGGCATCCGCACGTTTTTCCTGCAGCCGTTCAAAATCCCGACGAACTCAATGTATCCGACGTACTATGGCATGACGCCGTATGTATATAAGATCGATGATCCGGGGCCGAATCCGTTGGCGCAGGTGGCCAATTTCGTAATCCAAGGGGCGACACATTATGATGTGCGGGCGCCGGCGGATGGCGAGGTGATGCTGCCGATGAACGACAACATGACGGCAGAATTCAAAACGATGCAAGGGCGGGCGTGGTCGCGGCTGTGGCTGATGAACGAGGACAAGCGCGAATACACACTGCAGGTAGGAGATGCGGCAGTGACGGTGACGGTGCCGTATGATTTTGACCGGGGCTTTGACGAAGCGTTTTTTGAGACGTATTTTCCGGATCTTTACCAGGCTGCGTGGAAGGACCCGCAGGCGTTTTATGGACTTCTGCAAAAGAGCGGGCACCTGAAGACTGATGTGTTGGGCCACATGCTGGTTGCCACCGGGCGGCAGGTGAAGAAAGGCGACCGCATTCTGGATTTTGACCTGCGCACCGGCGACATGCTGTTTGTGGACCGGATTTCGTACAACTTTATCGCGCCCAAACCGGGCGACCCGTTTGTGTTCCATACGGGTGGCATTGACGATCTGTGGACGCAGTTGCCCGATGGGCGCTCGGTTCATGAAGACCAGTACTATATCAAGCGGCTGGTCGGCGCGCCGGGCGACGTGCTGGAAGTCAGGCCGCCGGTGTTATACCGGAATGGCCAGCCAA
>Ga0206856_10316_pt1 | contig 13654 bp, 11 predicted proteins | sample Alteio_BWOrgCont_48_FD_152630 | JGI IMG/M metagenome (GOLD analysis project Ga0206856, IMG submission 152630) | Enriched cells from forest soil in Barre Woods Harvard Forest LTER site, Petersham, Massachusetts, United States -... | ecosystem: Environmental > Terrestrial > Soil > Temperate forest >...
ATTGGCCGCCCGCAAACCTACGGCACGACGCCGATGTTCCTTGAGTACTTTGGCCTTCGCAGCCTCGAAGGTTTGCCCGCCGCGGACGAACTCCGCCGCATTCCGCTGGAAAGGCCGCCCGCACCCGTCACGGCAGACCCCGGTTTGGCAACCACGCCGCCGGATCAGTTGAAAGAAGAAATGAAAACGCCCGAAGAATTGCAAAACCCGCAAGGCGAGGCTAAGAAGGAAGAAAATCCGGCATCATGAAAACCATCACGGCCACAATCATTTTGTTCGCAGTGGCTATGGGTACCCATGCCCAATTGACGACCAATGAGCCTGCCCATTGGCAGTACAAATTAACCCGGTTTGACGGGAAAATAGATTCCAGCGTGCCCACCAGTTCAGACACCTGTAGCACACCAGAAGTGGAAACGATAGGAACCAGTCACGAAGACAAAGAGACTACCCCGGGTCACGAATGCGATTTGAAATGGGAATTTATTGGAAGAAATAAAGACAAGGACGTCTATCATTTTACTTTCACTCGCATGACCAAAAGCGGCTCTTCTGACAGAACGACAACTTTCAAAGATATCCAATTCGATGGAAAGCAAGTCGTAGTATTTGAAGATGCTCTCCATACCGTGGTCATGAAAACACCTGAGCCGGAAGATTTAAAAACGGCCGGACAGACACAATAATTTTGGCAGCGTTATCTTCTTAATTCAACCCCGGCGGGCGCGGCTCGAAGATCTTCAGATCAAGCCCGTTGGCGCTGGAGCTGCCGCCATAGACGGTGAAGCTAAAATACTTCGCAACAGCGCCGTAATCCGGCAACAACGAGAAATTTGCCAAATCCCGCAAGCTGCCCCCCGACGGTGCAACCGGCAAACCTGACAGCGAGTTAAAGGCCATCGCCGCGGAAGCCGGATCATTCTTTAACGCGGAAAAAAGCACGCGCGCGGATTCGCGCTGGTTTTGGTAGCCAAACAAGCCGTTGCCCATGCCGCCGACATGCTGGGCGGCTTCCACCAGGCCCGGCGTCACATTCAACGGTTTGGTTTTGCCGTCGTTGCTCCGCAAATAATTTTCAATCATGGAAACGTCTGTGGTAATGGCCACGTAACCGCCGCTGGCGGTGCAATAAATCGAACGCTTCGGCGCGGCGGGCGCACCGGCAGCCGGAGTGCGACCGGAAGGCAGCGTGATGGTGTAAATTTTGCGCCCGAGAAAATCCCGCGACTGCGGCGTGCCTCCGGACATCATTCCGCCGACGGTCTTCAACGCAAAGATCGCCTGGTCCGGATTATTGGCCGCGAACAGGAACAGGTACGGTTGCGCATTCAAATCGGCCAGCGTACGGCCTGGCGGCGCTTTTGAGAACTTGATCCAATCATCGCCCAGGTTCCCGATGAGGTCTTTGCGGAGGTCAAAGCTCGGGTTCTGTTGCTGCGCCGTGGCATTGGCCATCAAAATGAGAGAGTTGATATAGCCAATTGCCCCCGGCGAAAGCGAGGTAAGCGTTTTTTCCAGTTCATCCCAGGAACGTTGCCCGTCCACGCGCCAGCGGAAAAATTGGATGGCATCGGCCGGCACAAACGGCGGCGGATTGGCGTCCTTGGAATCGGCCGTCAGAATTTTTAACAAGCCCCGGCGCGCCGTTTCAGGCGCGGCCGCAAATAATTCAATTTGCGAACCTTCGTGAGATTCGTGATAGCTGAAACTGACGCTCTTCAGGCCTCCCGCCCCCGATGCCAGCAGGAGACTGTTCATCGACGGCATGAGCCCCGAGCTATCTCCGGATTGCATTCCCGCAAGCACGCTGAAAAAAGTTTTTGCATTAAACCAGCCGTAGTAAAGCGGCGCGTTATGAAATTGCGACAACTGGTCGGAGGCAAACTGCGCGTTCTGGACCAGGGTAGGATTGGCGCCGCCATTCAGGTGCGCCGCCACGCCCTCGACCGCCTTCATCGAAGTGCCCGCGATGAGCAACGATTTGAATTGCCCAATGTATAAGGTGTTTGAAGAAGACGTGCCGTTTGCGCCTTTAGCCATGGCCGAAGCGAACGGCATGGGTGCGTTGCTGGGAAAACTAACGACCGAAAATTTGATGTCCTGGATGGTGACGGTCCGCACGGGTTTGCCTGAATTTTTCCATTGCTGCTTGAGGTCGGCCAGGTTGCTCGCCAGCAAATCGCTTTTGTCCTTCGCATCCAGCAGCAACAGCATCGCGGGCGAAGTGCCATCGGAACCGTCCCAGCCGTTTTGTGTGATGGCCAAAGTGAACTGGCCCTGCAACATGGAAAAATAATCGGACACTTTTATGCCAAGGCTTTGCTCCAGGGGCGCCATGAATTTTGTGTTCCACTTGGCCATGAAATCATCATGAAAAGGCTTCATGGCCGGGTCTTCCCACAAAAGATATTGCGGGGACCGGTGCCAGGAGGCGCTCAGCGTGGAATAATCCGGCACGGTAAACATCGCCAGCGTGTCTGACGGCAAAAGATTCTCGGCTGACGGAATGGCGGCGGAAACGGAAGCAGCGACCAATAAGCAGGCAGCAACTATGACAGCATGAATTTTGAGTTTCATTGATTTGATTAAATGGCGCCTGCGGTGAAAAGTTGCACGCAAATCGTGTTTACTTTGCCGGCGTCTTTTCCTTGGTCAATCCCGGCGGGGCGAGATAACGATAAGGGTTATTCGGATTATCGGCGGAATAAGCAAAGGCGTCGCGATGATCCAGGAAATTTTTCACCAGTTCCACGGGAATCGCAAAGCCCAGGCCTTCGCCAAAAAGAATCTTCATGTTCGTTACCCCCACCACTTCACCGGACAGGTTAAACAAAGGACCGCCGCTGTTGCCGGGATTGATTTGCGCCGTGGTTTGCAAATAAAGCTCGCCCTCCAGCTCGCGCGTCTTGGTGCTTAAAATGCCCTCAGTCATCGTGCGTTCGAGGCCCAGCGGACTGCCAATGGCAAAAACCGAATCGCCCACGTTCAGCGCGTCCGAGCTGCCCAGCGTCACGTACTTAAACTTCGGCGTGTTTTTGTCCTCGATGTGCAACAGTGCGAGGTCGTGAAATTTATTGATGGCGATGATGCGGACCTGCTTGTAAGTCTCGCGGTCAAGCTGGCCGTTCACCTGGCTGTAAACTTCCACGGAGATTTCCGTTTCGCCTTCGATGACGTGAAAATTCGTTATCAGGTAGCCGTCCGCATTGACGAAAAATCCCGAACCCAGGCCGCCCGGTGTGCGCACCTGCACCACCGCCTGCCCGAGTTGTTTCACGAGATCCTGGACATTGTGAGCCGGCGCGTTCTGGACGCCCGCGGTATAAAACTGCGGCGTTACATCCAGCAATGAACCTCCCGGGGATGCCACCGATAAAACACTGCCCGTCTTGGTAATGCCGGCTATGGCCGTCCGAGGAATCACTAGCACAGTATAGCCCACGTCCACGACCACGGAATCCGGTTTTTCAGTAAGAATTTTACCGGTTACGGCGGATAAATCCTTAAGCTGGACGGTATCGGCCGAGGCAAAATGCGCAGCGCAAACAATCAGCGCCCAGGCAAAATATTTCTTAAACGACATTAGGTAATATTAGTTGAACCTGCACATTTTGACAAGCGGGTTCAAATTGCGTTCAGCTGACAACTTCAAACGCAAATCCCTTGAGATACTCCGTTTCGGGAATCATGGGGATGATGGGATGATCCGGTGATTGTGAATACGTCGCCACGCGACGTAACAGCTTCCGCGTATCAAACGCCGCGGACAGCAGGGAGTCCTGAAACAACTCAGCACTCACGTGATGGGAACAGCAAAACGTCGCCAGCGTACCGCCGGGTTTCAACAGTTTCAACGCCCGCAAATGGATCTCCTTATACCCGCGCAACGCATCCGGCACGGACGCCCGATTGCGCGTGAACGACGGCGGGTCGAGGATAATTAAATCAAAGCGAGGAATGACCTTCTCATGCGGTTTGACGGCCGTGTTCGCCTTGAGCCAGTCAAAAACATTGATGGTTTCAAACGAACATTTTTCCATCAATCCATTGGCCAAGGCATTTCGTTTCGAGGCTTCGATCGCCTGCGCGCTTTGGTCTAAAAAATGCACGTGGGCTGCTCCAGCCCGCGCTGAGTGCAATCCGAAGCCGCCCAGAAAGCTGAAGCAATCCAGCACTTGCCCGCCTTTGGCAAAACGCGACACAGCCTGGTAATTGGCCTGCTGGTCCAGGTACATGCCGGTCTTGTGGCCTTCCCGAAGGTCCGTTTCGAACTTCAAGCCATTCAAATTTACGAAACATTCCCCGTCAAATTCCCCACTGATGACTTCGTTCACCTCGGTTAGTCCTTCAAACTTGCGCGAGGCCGCGTCACTGCGCTCCACGATCGCGCGCGGCGAAAAGATTTTTTGCAACGCCGCCACGATTTGCGCCTTTCGCTGGTCCATGCCCAGCGAGGAAATTTGCAAAACCAAAACGTCCCCGTATTTGTCCACAATCAGGCCGCTCAGAAAATCGCTCTCGGCATTGACAACGCGAAACGACGTCGCTTCCGGCAAATGCCTGCGCCGCACTTCCAGAGCTGCGCGAATGCGTCCTTCAAAAAAAGCTTCGTTTATTTCAATGCGTTCGGGCGAGAGGATGCGGACGTTGATTTTGGATTTGGAATTGAAAAAACCAACGCCCAAAAAACGCTGGCGATGGTCCTTTACCTGGACGATTTCACCGTCAGCAGGCGGTTTGGTCGCGCGCAGAATTTCACCCGCATAAATCCACGGGTGACCGGCCAGCGCGCGGTCCGCTTCGCCGGGTCTTAATAGTACAGTTGATGTTGAATCCATTATTTTGATAACAGTTTACGCCTTAAAAAAGATAAAGATAGAACAGTCGGCCTCCTCCTCTACCCTGCCCTCGCACCGCTTACCACATTCCTTCCGCGAGCAATTGAGTCACGTTTTGCGCCAGGTCATTCGCCAGCGTAGGCATCGCCTGGCGTTCGGCGCTCACCAAATCCGAGCCCACGTGGACGAGCGTGGAACCTTTCACATTTTTGTCCAGCAAAACTTTGCCGGTATTCCGGTCCCGCGCCACGACATGTACTTCAATGGTCACGTTGTAGTTGTTTGCCGTCAACACGTCCGAACTTAAAAAACTCAAACCCTGCCGGCTGTAATTGATGATTTCTCCACTCAATTCAATATCACCCGGCCCTCGGGCCAACCGAAATGTGGCGTCCGCCTGGAGGCGTTCTCTCATCGCCTGCGTTACGGCGTCGCCGAGCCTTGGTTCCAGCGTTTTGTTATTGAAGGGTATAACCTGGACGGATTTGTCCCCGGCCACCTGATCATTCACCGGCCCAAGATGGTAACCGGCACAACCGCCCAGAAGAAAAGCGGCGGCACAAATCGCCGGAAGTTTCAGGAAACGCATTTTCAATTATCGGACAGATGCAGGCGCGGTTTGAGCGCTTCGATTCGCTGGCGCGCCTGCTCGGCGTAGGACGAATTGGGATCCAGTTGCAAAACCTCGTTGTAATAAATCGCCGCCCCGTTCCATTGTTTGCTGTTCTCGTAAAATTGCGCCACCAGGAAGGCCCCGCGCACCTGCTCGGCCTTCATCGCCACGATGGCCTGTTGCGCCTGCGGCACACGTTTGTCGTCCGGATACAGCGTCATAAAATCCGTGAAGGTCTCGATGGCCTGTTGCGCCGTGCCCTGGTCATACTCGGCACTGGACGCCTCTTTGCGATAGCATTGCGCCGCGCGGAACAAAGCGTCCGCGCTGATGTTTGGCTGGTCATGGTACCGGTCGGCGGCCTTCAAATATTCCTTAACCGCAGTTGGGTAATCTTTCTGTTTCTCGCGTGCGGCGCCTACCCGCAATTGCGCGTGCGGCGCGACATCGCTATAAGGACCGTTCGTGACGACTCCGCCAAACATATTGGCCGCCGTGTCCATCGAGGGAAAGAACGGCACAATATTCCATAACTTTGTCCATTCACCTCCCAAAAAACGATTGGCAATAATATACTGCCGCCAAAGCACGTCTTCGTAGTGGTTGCTCCGCGGATATTTATCAATGAGGTTCTGGTAAGCCGTATATGCCGCCTCGTCCTTGCCCTTGGCCTCCAGGCAGCGGCCCACTAAATATTGCGCGTCCGGCGCATAATCCGACAGCGGCCAGACCAGCACCACACGATAGGCTGCGCGCAAGGCATTCGAGTAATCGCGTTCCTTGAAATATTCCTCCGCCACCGCCAATTGCTCTTTGGCCCGCGACCGTTGCCAGTTCTGCACTTCTCCTGGAAGCTCATAATACCAGCCTTCGCCCGGGGTATAAATCAATGGCGCAGGCGAGCGGAACGGCAACAGCATCATAAATGCAATCGCTGATATTAGGAGAACTCTCCGACAAAGCATAGGAGCACGGTAAACAGATGAAATCTACAAGTCAAGGCGACGGAATATCCGGCAATGTCCTCATTCCAAAAGTTTGTTCCCAGACACCATAGAAGCAACAGTGCGGATCAGCCCGTTGCTAAGAAGCATGAAAGAGATATGAAGTGGGAAAAGCCGCTACATCCGCTACACTGTTGTCAGTCAATAATTTAACCCACTACATTTGGGGCTACAGGTCCGCTACAGTCCGCTACATTATCGTTAGCGTATTCCGAGGTTGCGACCCCTTCCAATGGCAATCAGGACACTACCCGCCGCTACCCCTTGTAAATAATAATTACTCCGAAATCCACCATGACCTTCTGTGTTCCCACGTCAAAAATCTCGTAGCTGATGGGATGAATACCGATGATGTTCGGCTCGCCCACTTCGTTCAGGTAAGCCGTCACTTTTTCGTCAAACTTGTCATGGCCTGATTCTATGCACTGGGCGCGGCGCATCGTGTGGATGCGGATCTTCTTGTCAGCGCCCTTGGCGACCGCATCAATCGTCGGCTTGGGCTTTTCAATCAGCGGCGCAGCCGGCGATTGGTGTACCGGCACCTTCAGGCGGAGTTCCACTTTTGCTGCGGCAGACGTGGAGATGGCATTGACCGGCCCGCTCCCGGGCGTTCCGATAGGCGTCGAATCCACTGTGGGTTTAGTGGATTTCTGCGGGATGGTCAGGGTCTCGCCGCAGGTCGGACATTTGATTTGCTCGCCCGCTCCATCGGCATCTACTGACAACTCCTGTTCACAGTTTGGGCAGTTAAAGATGATTTCCATAAGCTGAAAAAGTTGGCTGCGCAGTCAAACTACCGCTCCGTCGTGTTTCTAACCAGTAAAAAAATTACTTAAAATCCTTTCTGCGGCCTGGTCCAAATCATTGGCCACCACCGCCCGCGAAACCGGTTCCGGCGATTCCTTTTCGGTTTTCGCGCCATAACCGGTTCGCACCAAAATACTCTTCTTCACCCCCGCATTCCAGCCGCATTCCAAATCAATCAATTTGTCTCCAATCATAAAACTCTGCGCCAAATCCAAACCAAACTCGTCCCGCGCATCGAATAAAAATTGCGGTGACGGCTTGCGTCCCCGGCTGGGATCTTCCGGCTTTTCCGGCGCGACGTAAATCTTCTCGATGCGGATGCCGTCGTGCGCCAGTTCGCCTAGCAACCTCTCGTTCACTTTCTCCACGTCCTCCATCGTAAAATAACCGCGTCCCACGCCCGATTGGTTTGAAACAATGAATAACTTGAAGCCGGCATCGCCGAGCTTTTTCAAACCCACTCGCGTCGCCGGAAAAATTTTGACCTGGTCCGGATCGCGCAAATAATTTGCTTCCGCAATCATCGTCCCGTCGCGATCAAGAAAAATGGCCCGTTGCATCACGGCGATTGTGAATTTTTTGCCGCATGAATGGAATTCATTTTTGCAGGCATCCTATTTCATTATGCCGAAAACAATCTTGAATCTTTCCCCCGTTCGCGTATTCTCCATGCGCGTTTCGTTTTAACTTTTTATAAATTATCAAATGAGCAAAGGAAGACTTGGTATTTTAGTCGGTGGCGGTCCCGCCCCGGGCATCAACGGCGTTATCGCTGCGGCCACCATCGAAGGCATCAACAATGGCTTTGAGGTCATCGGTTTTCGCGATGGCTTTAAATGGCTGTCCGCCGGCGAATCACAGCACAGCAAGCCTCTCGCCATCCGCGATGTCACCGGTATTGCCCTCCGCGGTGGATCCATCCTGGGCACTGCACGCACCAATCCCACCAAGTCCGAAGAGCACATGAAAAACCTCTTCCGGGTGTTTGAAGAAATGGGCATCACCGCCCTCGTCACCATCGGTGGTGATGACACTGCTTTCTCGGCCAGCCACGTCGCGCGCCGCAGCAACGGAAAAATCCGCGTGGCCCACGTGCCCAAGACGATTGATAACGACTTGCCCCTGCCTGGTTCAACGCCCACCTTCGGATTTGAGACCGCGCGCCATAACGGCGTTTATATCGTCCGTAACCTGGCAGAAGACGCACGCACGACTTCCCGCTGGTATATTATTATTAGCATGGGACGCGCCGCCGGCCATCTGGCTCTGGGCATCGCCAAAGCTTCTGCTTCCACACTTTGTATCATCCCTGAAGAATTTCAAAATCGGCAGGCCACCGTGGATGAAGTCTGTGACATCATCATCGGCTCCATTATCAAGCGCCGCGCTGAAGGCCTGCAATACGGAGTCGCAGTGCTGGCGGAAGGCCTCGTCGAATCCCTTGGCGAACAGGGCCTCATCAAGGCTGTTCCCGATGGCCAATTGGAACGCTTCGGCAAAGTGATGCGTGACGACCACGGCCATTTGCGCCTCGGCGAAATTGAATTTGGCCGTTTGATGAAAGAACTTTTGACCCAGCGCCTCGAAAAGCTCGGCATCAAGATGACCTTCATCGACAAAGACCTCGGTTACGAACTTCGTTGTGCCGACCCCGTCCCATTCGATGCCGAATACACGCGCGACCTCGGTTACGGTGCCGTGAAATTCCTGCTCTCGCCCGAATCGCAAAAATTCGGCGCAGTCATCAGCTTTGTTGACGGTAAAATGATTCCATTGCCTTTCGAACAAATGCTCGACCCCAAGACGAACCGCATGCAAAACCGCAAGGTCAATGTCTCGGGCGAGGCCTACGAATGCGCCTGTGCCTACATGATTCGCCTCGAGCGCGAAGACTTTGAAGACGAACGCAAGCTCGCCAAGCTGGCCAGCGTCGTCTCCATGAAGCCGCAGGAATTTCGCACCCGCTTCGGCTATGTCGCCGGGATAAAATAATTCCTTTGAATCTAATCATCAAGGCCGCGCGCAAGCGCGGCCTGTTTAGTTTTGGGGCTTTCTCATTTTCGATTTTTCATCTTTAATTTTCAAGGATGCAACTTCATTTCAAGCAACTGGGCCGGGGCGAACCGCTCATTCTTCTACACGGCCTCTTCGGCTCATCGGACAACTGGCTCGGCGTCGCCTCCAAACTCGCGCAAAACTTCCATCTCTTTCTTGTAGACCTTCGCAATCACGGTCAATCCCCACACAGCGATGAAACGAGTTTTTCTCTCATGGCTGCCGACGTTGTGGAATTTATGGACGCGCAAAAATTGGATCGCGCAAATGTCCTCGGCCATTCGCTGGGTGGAAAAACGGCAATGCAGTTAGCACTGGATTTTCCCTCCCGCGCGGAAAAACTCATTGTCGTGGACATTGCGCTGCGCGCCTATTCGCCCTCCGAGCATGAAAAAATTTTCCAGGCCCTGCTCGCGCTGGACTTGAAAAAATTTCAGACACGGACGCAATTGGAAGAAGCCCTGGCATCTGAAATCCCTGATTTAAGTTTGCGACGATTCCTGCTCAAAAATCTTAAGACGCCTGCTTCACCTGATTCCTCCTTCACCTGGAAAATGAACCTCAGCGGACTCTTCAAAAATTACCCAAAAATTTATGAACCGATTATTGCTCGAACGCCGTTTCCGGGTCCTGCTCTCTTCCTGCGCGGCGGCAAATCCCGCTATGTTTTAGACTCGGATATTCCGCAAATCCAGACCCTGTTCCCGCACTCAAAAATCGAAATGATAACGCAGGCCGGGCATTGGGTTCACGCCGATGCGCCGGAAGAATTCATGTTCCACATCTCCGCATTTTTGTCAGGCAGCACCCTATAGACCCTATAGACCGCTCTTCTTTGGAGGCATCCTGTCTGAATTGAACAGGAAACGCTATCAGTGCACTTTTTTCAATTCCATTTGCAAATGCAGCCTGTTGGCAGGCATCGCCAATAAGTGGTATGTTCCTCCTAACAAGCCCGTCAAATATATGCTGAATACGCGAGTGTCCCACACAGCCCGTAAAGGCTTTACCCTCATAGAGCTATTGGTGGTTATTGCTATTATCGCCATTCTGGCTGCCATGCTGTTACCAGTTCTTAATGCCGCCAAAGAGTCCGCCTTGCGTACATCTTGCGAAAACAACATGAAGCAAGTAGGCATTGGGGCAAATGTATATGCGAGCGATAATAATGATTATCCCCCCATAATTAATATACCCGGAGCCAGCGAGAATGCCTATCAAACGAGCCTGGCTTGCCGTATGCCTTCTGGACAAGTCCCTGCTACGCAGATTAGTGCCGGACCCTATGGTCTGGGTTCCTTGTATTTCTACGCCGGCGTCAATAACCCGCAAGTTTTCTATTGCCCGGCCGTCGTGACCGGAGAGTACGCGTTCACCACTTATTCGGCCCCTGGATATCCGTGGCCAGCCATTCCGCCGGGCTATCTATACGGGCCCAATGACTTTGTCCGTTGCGGCTTTAATTATTTTCCCCAACCTAAAGCGACCCAGGCGGTTTCAACCCCTGCCGGCACTTTGAATCTTCCAGCCGTCAACTTTTCCACAACACCATACACATTTACCCCTCCCACTCCTCCCGGCGGCACCGCATACAATGCAACGCAACCGATACCTGTTAAAATGACAGACCTGAATATGAATAAGGCGATGGCCGTGGATTCATTAAAGACCTGGGCGCTGATTAACCATCAACGCCGGGGCCAGCCGTATGGATTGGATGTCGTTTTTCCCGATGGTCATGCACGCTTTGCGACTGTTAATGGTAATAACAAGAAGAATTCTTATATGCCATTTGACCAATATGCTTTGTGGGACCCGAATATCACAGGTGGCCCCGGGGAAACCACAATGACGGCCAGCACTCCTGCTTTCCGGATCATCATGAACGGATTCCAACCCTGATTTTCGACCGCGACATATAATTTAACTGACCGTACACGTTTCTGCCAACTGTAGCTGTAACCTTAACCATCAAATCATCATGAAAAAGAACTTTCATCTTCGGCTTTTGAGCGGGCTTTTAATAGCAGCTGCGCCATTGGCGTGCAGTGCGCAAACTACTTTTTTTGACGACAATTTCAATAATGGCAGTACGACCAACGGGATTAGCATCCCCGGGGGCACGCCTACTGCATCATTTACCAGTTACGACATCGCCTCCACCAAGGCCGCAACGACTAACGGCATCACCCCCGGCCAATTCCGCCTGGCTTTAAATTCGGGCACCACTTCCGGGTTTGTCGAGGCGCAAGCCCTATTCACCACCAATCCGGTTTCATTGAATGTCCCTGGTGATTACATTGATATTGCCGTCGTTTTTACTAATACCACTGGCACTGTTCTTTCCGGCGGAACCAGTTCAGCTCTTTGGATAGGCCTATATAATTCTGAGGCCGCTCCAGGAACGACTAATCCTCCTGTTCCTTTTGCAGCATTGGCCAATTCCGGTTTGTCTGCCACCGCTAGTCCTACTTTTGCCACAGGCAATTGTGCAAATTGGCTGGGATATTTCGCCCAACTTTTCAGCACGCCCAAAATCATCACCCGTCCGCAGCAAACTGGTGCAACCCAGGACTCCGCCAACCAGGATTTGTTGGGCAATAACGTTGGCGGCGGCGCTTTTGATAATCCGGCGGGCAATGCGATCACACCGCTTGCGAATACCACCCCGCCCGCCTCGCTGGTCACTGGCGGTACTTACACTTTGGATTTCCGGATTACGTTGAGTTCACAAACTATTTTGACCATCAGCAATGCCCTTTACCAGGGTAATAGCACCGCTGGAACTTCGGTCTTCTCCATGGTTACGACCAATGCTTCCGGGGCGAACTTTTTAACTACTTCCTTTGACGGCATGGGCATAGGCATCAGAAATTCTGGCACCAGCCAGAATCCTTTAATGGACATCTCCACTGTTTTAATTACTGGACAAAGCACCATCCCGACTGGGCCTCCCACAATTGTTTCCCAACCTTCGCCAGTTCTGGTCGCTACGAATGGCTCCTGCGCATTTACCATCACCGCCGTTGGTGATAGTGTCACCTACCAATGGAAACGCAATAATACGAACCTGACCGATAACGGCAATATTTCCGGCGCCAAGAGCAGTCTGCTCGTTATTTCCCCGGCCACCACCACCGATCAGCTTGCTGTCGCCAATGGCTACTATTGCGCCGTCAGCGGTGCCGGCAATTTCACCACCAACTCGATGACTAACTCACTCACTTTGATAACTGCCACCAATCTGATTTGGACGGATTTGAGTGCTAACAACGCCTGGATCGTCAATGACCCGTCCACCAGTAATTGGCAGGACACTAATGGCAATGCAGCCGTATTTAATTATGGTGACCCTGTCACCTTTGATGATACGGGAGCAGGCGGATTTGTGAATCTGTCAAACAATTACCTGAGCGCCGCCTCAGTCACCGTCAGCAGCAGCGGCCTTAACGCCTATACTTTCCAGGGGACTGGTAGCATCGCTGGCCCCGGCCCGCTGGACTACATTGGCTCAGCCCGCTTGATCCTTAATTGTAACAATACCTACACCGGCGGTACGCTCGTTAGCAACGCTACCGCTTATGTTTATCTTCAAAATTATGCTGGCTTGGGTGCCGGTCCAGTCACCTTCGGGTTAAACGGCGGCCAAATGGAAATTGTTAACTCTGGCACGGCCACCCTCGGCATTCAGGGAGACCTTGTTACCGCAGACAACTTCAACGTATTGGTCGATGTACCAAGCACTTTCGGCGCGGTCTTCCTCGGCAATCTCGCTGGCACAACGGGCAAGACTCTTACCATCAGCCTTGGTCCAACGAACACAGCTTTGACCCGTGTTCGCGCTTATGGGCAAAATACCGTGGACAACGCCAACTTGAACCTGTCCAGCAGCCAAATCCTTTTTGCCTCATATCAATCCTCCGGTTCCCAAACTTATAACGGTATAGTTTCTGGTCCCGGTGCGTTCATGCAAAAAGGCACCTTGACCATCTTTAACAACCAAAACACCTATGGCGGCGGCACCACTCCCGCTCAAGGCGCCATTGGCCTCGGCGTGAGTTCCGTGGGTAACGCAGGTTCGCCCACATCGGGCCCTATCGGCACTAACGCGTTATTCCTGGTACCTGATTCCACCACCAGCTTGACTGGCAGCGGACAAATCCTTGCCTCTGCTAACAATATTATCCTCGGCAACGCGATCCAATACCCCAGCGGCACCAACAATCTCACTTTGATTGTCGGCGGCACTAACAACCTGACGCTGGCTGGACCGTATAACTTGAACGGTAACGACGGCCTCACGACCAACACCATCACCTCAAGGACTCTTCAAAATA
>Ga0206856_10317_pt1 | contig 13627 bp, 16 predicted proteins | sample Alteio_BWOrgCont_48_FD_152630 | JGI IMG/M metagenome (GOLD analysis project Ga0206856, IMG submission 152630) | Enriched cells from forest soil in Barre Woods Harvard Forest LTER site, Petersham, Massachusetts, United States -... | ecosystem: Environmental > Terrestrial > Soil > Temperate forest >...
CACACCCGCTGCACTACTTCTCTGCAAATAGCCTTTGAAAGAGGAGTTTTTATGAAGTTCTCAAAACGGAACGCTTTGGCGCTCACACTGATGACGGGAGTTCTGGCCACCTCTACCACTACTCTCGCGGATGATGATCATGCCATTGATCGCTGTTCTATCCATATCTCCGTGGCCAATAAATTGGTCGCAGACCTCGGGAGTCTTGCTCTGGCGACGCAGCCCAACTTTTAAAAACACAATCATGTAACCGAACAGGGAAACCCATATGAGAATTTTAATGTCGCTCCCAACAGCCGCAATCCTCACTCTCTTGACTCTCCCCTCCCTCGCGCACGCGGACAATAAAATCCAGGTGCGAGGAGATTACCAGAAGCCTAACAACGGTGTAAACGTATCGTCGAGGAAAGATAAAGGCGCGTATCTTCAAGCCGTGACCGACGATAAGTGCGCCAGTCAGAACCTCAACTCTGTTTTAGATCTGGCAAATGACGAAAGCGCACAAAAAACAATCTTGGGGATTCAACAGTCTTTGAATACGCTGGATCCGAAGCTCGATATTAGCGTCAAAATAGATTATTCTTTCACGACTAGCACGAATGGGTCGGGCGAGACCATTTATTTTTTCAGCCTCGTTTGGAACCTCATTGATAATAAAACGGGAGAAGTTCCGAAAGGATTCGAAGATCTTTCCGCCGGCAAGTTCGATTCGCACGCTATACCAGGGAGTGACAACTGTTCCATTACGACCGACACATTTCCAGGATTGAAAGACTTTCCTGGTGCACTCGAAACGACACTGAAGAAGCTGCTTGAGGACGTTAAGATCAAGGAGAACATCTTGAAACGTGCCGACCAGCTTTCCAAACTCAATACCCCTGTGCGAACCGCGCCAGATAGCGGCGCTGTGGCGGACCAAAAAACGGAGGCGCGCACTACTGACTCAAGCGCACTAAAAGATCCGAGTGCAAACATCAACGCCCAAGCACAATCGGCGGATTAATGAATATGAAAAGGAAGGCCCGATTTATGAAAACGAAAAAATCAAATATGGCACTCATCGCTTTGACGACGTTCCTTGCAATATCTTCGAGTCTCGCTTCTGCGGAAGACATCGTCATCGTTCACTCGATCGTTCCGCCTGGGCAGGAGAGCCCGTTGAGCAGCACGGATACCGACACCGAAGCTCGTGCCCAATATCGAGCGAAACTCGACCAAGACTCCTGTGCTTCAAACAACCTACGCTCCGCTGAAGAAATGGCCCAAAAGAACCGCACTACAATCCAAAAAGATTTTGATCGGATCGTATCCGACATGGCGTCGATTGCGCCGGGTGTAGTGCCTGAGGTCAGACTCCATGTCGTGTACGGTAAAGACACTGAAAACGCCGCGATTTTTTACGGTGTTTGGGAAGTGACCGACAAAAAAACTGGCGCACCAATAGAAGCTTTATTGAATAGCGACACTCGATACGATTCTTCGCTCTATCCATTATCGATTGCAGACGGATGCAAAGTTTCATCAGAGGCGACCCAGCAACTTCTCGTCGATCTCCACGAGTTCACAGCGAGAATCGACCGCGAGAGAACGGAGGCTGACGACAACGCCACTCAAAATGATAACGGTCAGTTTCACAAACGTCCCCCAGTAGGGATCTTCGTCAATACCAAGAGTCTTTCAAATCGTGCATCCGCTCAAGGACCGAAATTTTAACCCAGAAAAACAGGCCAAAAATACAGGAATGAACCGAGACTCGTCGTGAAAATCAATGCGTTGCTCTCCCAAATCAACGAAGAGTCCCACAATCCGGCACCGTCAAAAAATCTTCAAATGGCTGGGCATTTTTTTCACCTATCCGGCCTAGCTCCTCCTGTTTTATAATGGAAACTGGAATCATTATTCTTTCGCCGAAGGGAGGGGTCACTTGAGACGATCGACGTCTTTCATCATTGTTTTTTGGGTAGCGTCGCTTCAACTGGGAATATCTTCGTTCGCCCTCGCTGAGGATATTCCGCTCAGCGCCAATATCGACGTCCCCGGAGTGGGGCTTACCTCTCGGGATAACCCCTCGGAAACTACAGTTTATGCAGACTTTCTCGCCTCAAATCCTTGTGCCACACGCAACCTCAAAACCGTGACCGAGATGCTCGGTAACGTTACCGTCCAATCTGACATCAACGTGTTGTCGGGTAACGTGGCGTACTCGATGAAGTCCATCGACTCCACCGTCGGGGCACGCATGCAACTACACCTCACCTTCAAAGAATCGGACGACCCAAGTGTCCCTTCGTCCTATACCTTGTTTTGGGAGATGATCGATCCGACAACTCACCAACCCCCGGACATTCACGGAGAGATTCACCCGCCACTTCAAACACGCCCCCTCACAATTAAATTTTTAAAAGGGGAAGAAAATGATCCCCACGGCTGCGGCCTCTCCACCGACCACGACAAAAAGGACTCCGATGGCAAAGAGCCCCGTGTTCAATCCGAAATCATCGATAGCCTCCGTAGTTACGCACGGATGATGCGGCAGTATCAAAAAGAAGCCGATGAAGAGAATGAAAGAGAAGCACCCGAGAGAAAACGATGGGCCGAGATTCTCGCAAATATTAATAAAAAGCCGACGCCGGCGGGCGAAGCTGCGGGGTCGACGTATTCGGATCGCACACCGAATGCGTCTCCTAAAGACGCCCTCACCGACACCGCTACCGGTGCTGCTACCGCCTCTGGCGAGAACGCGACTGTGCTTGCTCACTGAGCTCCGTGATTGGCTAAACCTCCTCGCTTTTCCTTCGACTCCTGACATTTTTTGTACAGGTGTCTAAAACTTGGACACTTAAAAACACCTCAAAAGAACGCTCAATCGCGCTGTTTTCAAACTACTGCTTTAATTTCTTGGCGCCACATTGACCCTACCCTCTTGGCACAGAGCTTGGATTAACGGCCTCGGGAAGGTTGCGTTTTATTTTATGGTCGGTATGAAGGGTTCAATCGTTTATCACCGTTTTTTGCTGACGATCGTCGGATGCGTAAGCGCGACGATGCTATTCGTTCGCTGCAGCCCTCTTTCTCCGAGTCTCATCATCTCTCCTATCTCCACGCAAAAAGCCGCTGTGAATAGCGCCCCAAAAATAGCGGGCGTTCCGAACACTCCTCGTGCTGCCACAACACCTGATCCTACTACATCGGCAGCAGCTCCAGCGAACTCTCCGCTCGGTTCAGCGCCTCAGTCGACCTCCGAGTCGAGCAATGATCTGGACTCTTCGTTGCCGGCGCAATCGGCTCTACCCAGTTTTGTTTATAGTAGTAAACTGCATTTCGCAGACGATGACAGCGAACTCGCGCTCTCGGCCGATACCAAGTCGTCATTCGCGGCCGCAGTGACTGCTGCGGGGTCTACTTCTGTGCCGAGTAGCGACGCATTGCTTACGGCCACCACACCCCAAGTAGCGCCTCGAGCAACCGCGACGCAAACCGTTTCGTTCTCGGGCATGGATCTCGACTCAAGTCTCAGTCCGACAAGCCTAAGCCCAAATCCAAGTAATGAAACATCGGCTTCGCTTTCGATCACCCCGTTTCAACAATTTGTAAACACCGGCAGTGTGACTTTCAGCATGAGCGGTACGCCGATCTCTGGACAAGGCGTGTTTGAACTGACACTTCTCCACAACGATATGGAGTCCGCGAGTTTAGTGGCTGATTTCCAAACAGTACTCAAACCCGCCGCGCAAGCGGGTCAATGGACACTCTCTGTCGCACCCGGCGTTAGCAAAGACGTCTCGACTGAAGTACTCACGCACTTACTCGAGATTGATATTAATTTTGCTTATCCAACGCCGAGCGTGGCGCCTTCAAATTAGCTGCGAAGTTCTGGCGGCAAAAAATCTTTGTGTTGCGTGATAAAGCGCTTCAGCGCCGTATTCGTGAGTTCGCCGCGCGTGAGCTTGGTAAACTTCTCCATCGCAAGGAGTAACTCGGCTACCGTTTTTTCAACTTCAAGTTCAACTTTGGTTGTTGGGTTGGTCATTTTATAATCATCGCGCATTGAAATTCCCCTCTCAAAAAGAAACCCTTTTTTACCGCGAGCCGCGGGCGACAGCAAGCAATAACGCGATCAACTGAGCGAGCGACCGCGAAGGAGATCTTTCACCACACCGTACATGACCGACGGAAGCGCTTCGAGTTCACCGACTTCGCGCAGGGCCCCATTGCCTTTTTGTGCAAGTTCGCGACAAAGCTCAAGACTCGCGCGCTCTGTCCCCATTTTAAGCACCACGAGGTGCGGAAACCGGGGCGCCAAATAGGCCGGGTCTCGACCCGCCGTGTATTTTCCATCGGTTAATAACACCGTCGAGGGGGGCCTTGATTGACCCGCACTCGCCGCACTCCGAACCAATTGGAGCGCACCCTTCAGACCATCCTCCAGATGCGTGTAGCCCTGAGCAGGCACGTCTAAGAAGCGCTCAATCAACTGCTGGAGAGAGATTCGTTCGAGCGGATACTTCAAAACCGTGGACTCATTTTCAAAAGCGACGATCCCGACGGGATCTTCTGGAAATTGAAGCAGCACCACCGCTAGTGCGACTGCCGTCAACGCAAGCTTCTCACCTGTCATCGACAAACTGGTATCTACACTCAAAACGACGGGTTGTTTACGATGGACACGGTAGTTCATCCAAAGGTCCTGCTCCGTCAACGGGAAATCCGTACGCCCCTCCGTCAGTGCTGTCGCCGAGTTCTCCAGTGTTTCATCTAGATCCAGCTCCGCCTCAATCCCCCCAGGAACTTCCGGCCAAGGCGCGCTTCGTTCCTCGATCGGATGAACGACAGAACCCATCACACTTTGCGCACGTTCCAAAATCGCCGCAGCCGAGAGGGCTCGAAGTTGACGCAGGGATTTTTTCAAAGAGGGCTTCGCCTTGAACTCATGATAACGAGTCGCCACGTCCCAAGCACTCGCGCTTGAGAGCTCGGCATCCGCATCCATCTCTCCGAGTTCCGCTGCGGAGCTAAAATACGATTCTGGTGCCTGAAAAACTGGCACCTTCTTCGTCTGATTTTGGCTGGGGCCTTGAGAAAAAATACTTCTAAAATTCTTATTCGGCTCGGGACTCAGGTCTTTTTTTTTACGCCACCCGAAGTCAATCCCTCAAGAACCTCTTTTGCCCATTCTGCCACGAGCGCATCGACTTCGGATCGCGCATCGCGATCGCCATCGGCTTCTCGCTCGATCTCGATCCGCGTTGGCAATGCCATGCGAACGGCTGCTAAAAAAGCCACCTCAAAAGTCGCGCCGTCTTTCATCATCACTGCGGTGATCTCACCAATACTAATCGCTGCACGAACCGATGCTCCACGGCGAACGCGCGGATGTTCACGTGTGAGACGTGCTACGCGAACAGCTGCGAGAGGGAGAAGCTTGTTCTCGATCTTGCTCCCGTTTGAGCGAAGCTTAGCCGTCACGATCGCAATCTCGTCGTCTTCCTTTTGATAACCTAAAACAACGAGCTCAAAACGATCCAAGATCGCTTCGCTCAGATGAGAAGTCGCTACAAATTCTTTCGGATTTTGGGTGGCAATCACGAGGAACCCCTCATGCGCACGAACCTCGCCAAATCTCGGCACGATAATCACACGCTCATCAATAGCTGGCAGCAAAACATTTTGCACGCCTTCGGGCAGACGATTGAGCTCGTTGATAAACAGAACGCCCCCCGCGCGCATCGCTTCAACCAATGGGCCAGGGATAAACGCATCGGCACTAAACCCTTTTTTAACCACCGTGACGGGGTCAAACCATCCTGAAAGTTTTTGTTCCGTATACCGGCTGTCACCGTCCACGCGAAAAACGGGACATCCCAAATCCCGTGTAACGGCCAAAGCAAGATGCGTCTTCCCCACTCCGACGGGGCCCTCAAGTAAAACGTTGCGCTTCGCTTTCAGGCACGCCTGAATCTGCGAAAGCTCAAGACTGCGGCCGATAAGTTCGAGGGATTCGGGCTTCGCTGCGGGACTCACTTTGATTTTCCTTTTTTAGCGGGTTTCTTTGCACCGAGCTTACTGTGCTTCGCTTGCCGACGCAAATACTCATCCACGATATAACTCGCCACTTCCGATGGCTTCGTCCCCACTCCGAATCCTGCGTCAAACCCGCACTCAAGCGACATCGGATGGGTCACGCGGGGACCGCCGGCGACAAAAATCATTTTTTCCTTCAGACCTAACTGGTCTGCGCGCTTCATTAGATCCTTCATATCCTTGAGGTGAATATTATGTTGTGTGACAACCTTGGACACCAAGACGGCATCAGCCTTTGTTTTAAGCGCCAGCTGCAAGAGATCTTCGTTCTGCACTTGCGCACCCAGATTGCGAGCATCAAGCCATTGATAGCGCTCCAGCCCATAATCCCCGGCAAAACCCTTCATATTAAAAATGGCGTCGACACCCACCGTGTGGGCATCAAAGCCCGTACATGCGCCCAAAACTACGAGCTTGCGACCAATCTGCGTGCGAATGATCTCGTCGATCTCCTCGCGCGAATGTTTTTCAGCCTCCACTTTGAGAACTTCAATCTGGGTAAAATCCACGCTGTGCCGCGTGTTTGCATAAACCACAAAAAGAGCAAACCCGACGGCGGCCTTTTCCATGGTCGCGATTTTGATCTGATCAAAACCCATCTTCGAAACGAGTTGGATCGCCGCCTCACGCGCCTCGGGCGAGGGCTCAACAGGCAAAGTAAACGCCAGCTGAACAGTCCCATCATCCATGATGTCGCCGTAGGGCTTTAGCTTTTTTAAATTCACTTCCGCGACTTGTTGGTTTGACTTTGCGCTCATAGCAACTCAAAGAAGGGGTTCAGATATCCAGCCGCGCGCTTGATCACGCCGTCATGTCCCTTCCCTCCGGTTTCGGTGCGGCTCACTTCTGCAAACGCACGCTCTTCGATCGCTTTAAAGAGGCCCTTGTGAGTGATCATCTCCATATGTTTCACGGTCTCTCGGAGTACTTTGTCTCCCCATTGATCAATGATACCGCCCTTTTTATATTCGATATCCGCGCCGAGGGATCGAGCGCCGTTGAAAATGTATTTCGCATTCTTAATCGACATCCACCGGTCCTGAAGCAGTGGCGTATGCATCGCCTCCGTCGGCATCCCGAGCAGCTGAATCGTCTGTCCCGTCAAAACTCCCACAAAATTGAACATCGCGTCCATCAGATGGCTATAAAAAATATCTCCGCACTTGAACCGCGTCGGTGGCATGAACTTAATCGGCGACTCAGGGAAAATATCCCGAGTCATCTGCGCCCGCGCGATCTCTTTTAAAAACACGTCCGGGTGTTCCGGATCCATCTCTTGCGCATGACCGAGACCCATCAGATCACGTGTCATACGAGCGTGAAGCGCGAAGCGTTCATTGATGAACTGGGAAGCCAGCACCTGGTGCCCGTTCTCAATTGCATCTGCGGTCGTGAGATAATTATCTTCGCCCGTGTGGATCACGATTCGCGAGAGCGCGATAATTCGACGGGAAAAATGCTGATCAATCAGCGTTCGCTTCATATTGATGTCGCGAAACAAAATCCCATACATCGCGTCGTTTAGTAAAAAATCCAATCTCTCCATCGCGCCCAATGCCGCGATCTCCGGCATACAAAGTCCCGAACAATAGTTCGTGAGCCTGATATATCGCCCCAGCTTCAAACTGTGCTCATCCAAGGCTGCGCGCATGATCTTGAAGTTTTCTTGGGTCGCATAGGTCCCACCGAATCCTTCAGTCGTCGCCCCATGAGGGACAAAGTCTAAGAGCGACTGTGCCGTAGAGCGAATCACCGCGATCGCATCCGCACCGGCTTCTGCCGCAGCCTTGGCCTGGATCACATCTTCGTAAATATTTCCGGTGGCGACGATCACATAAAGCAAGGGTCCGTTGCGACCTGTGGGGTCGAATGGGTCTTTCACTTTCGTGCGAAGTTTGTCGCGAAAATCTCTCTGACTCACTAAGTATGCATGCGCTTTTTTGCAAAGTAAGGAGGCCTTCGCCGCCACCTCTGATTCGTCTGCACGTGGCAATTTGACTAAACTGATTTTGCGTGACGCCACTTGAGCCGCAAGTTCACGCGCAGGCATCTTCTTTTGGATCATCCCGTTCACAAACCAATGAAGCACACCGCGATCCAAAACGCCTTCGCGGTTGAGGTCTTCGACGATAACGTTTACTTCGGGAAACCACTGCTGACTCTGCTGAACGGCACCGTCGACCCCCAAGAGCCGCAAAACAGAGCGCTCAATCGCCACCGTCGTGTGTGTCTCGATCAATGTCTCAACCGGACGAGCGATCGTCGAAGCCATCTCTCGACAGTGTGCAATTGCTTTAGAATTTAGGTTTAGATGTGCCATTCGAAGTCCTCACTCCTGACTTAGGAGTAGCTCTCCATAAAAATTTTGCGAAGTTCTTCGCTCTCGCGAACCAGATCAAGCGCAAGATCTGCATGGCCTTCCGTGTAGCCGTTACCAATTCGAAGATCCACTTCCGCACCAATCCCCTCAGCTCCCAAAGCAGCACGCGCAAAATTCGTTGCCATGCTAAAAAAGTAAACAATCCCTTTTTGACGTGCCGAGAGGATGCTCGACATCTCCGTCTCCGGGATGTTTGCAACATTGATCACGACGTCTGCCATATGTCCTTTGGTGACGTTCCAAACTTGATTCATCACCTCGACCGCATTGCGAGCATCGACCTGTATCACTTCGTCCACGAACGAAAGCGCGTCCAGCCGATTGACCGCTTCTTGCGAATATTCCACAGCGACGGTTCGTACTCCAGGTTTCTTCTTCGCTTCATACAGACAGAGCATCCCGGACTTTCCACCGCCTCCGATCACGACGACAGTCTGTCCGTCTTGAACAAGCTGACGTGTCTGCGCAGGTGCTCCCGCCACGTCGAGAACGGCCAAGGCAACGGCCTCGGGGAGATCCTTGGGTAACTTTGCAAAAATCCCGGAGCTAAAAAGAATCGCATGACCTTCAACATCCACTCGATCCGTTTTAGGGTGAATCTTTTTGATCTTTCGTAACTCGAGCGGCGTGAGTGAAAGCGAAACCAACGTCGCAATCCGATCTCCGACTAGGACGGGCTTCTGCACGACCGGATATTGAGGGCCAATCTCAACAACTCGACCAATAAGCATCCCTCCCGAACCCGTCACCGGATTGTGCTGTTTGCCCCGGCGGGCCACGAGATCCAAAATATGCTTTTCGATTTTAGCCAAATCATCCCCACAAGCCTTTGAAATCTGATGGAAACTGGCCGAATCAATATTGAGACTTTCGACTTCAATGAGGAGTTCGTCTTGAGCGATCGGGAGCGACGTATCGAGCTGATCCGCCTGCTGTGGCAGCACCCCTTTGGGGGCCAGCACCCTTTGAATTCCTAATGAATCCGATGGCTTAAAGTCCTTTTTAAGAGTCACGACTCCTCCTGTCTAAGCTTTGATCAAGTGCACTAGCCACCTGACAGCATCGATTTTTAGGCTAGACCAAAAGTGATGAACAAACCACATGAAAGGATAGGAAAAAACCCATTCGTGACCCACTGTGTCGCATTGGCCCACCCCTTGCTTTATCTCCTCGTAAGAGAAATATGCTGCCCGCGGATTCGGGCAGCCCCGAGGAGAAAAGTATGAAAAAGAGAACGAAGAAAAATATAGTGATCGGCGCTTTAGTCATCGCGGGATTTGCACCCAGCCTGGCCTTCGCCGGCTTTAACGACAACGTCCCGGCCAGCTCCAGCGCTCTTGGCGACCCACACGCAGAAGATACATACGTCGCGTCGGAGTGGCTCAAACAACATCCTTCGAGTGATTACATCAGCCCAGAGGACATGAAGAATATCCTCGCCGATGGAAGCGTTCCAGACGCGTCCATTGACGAAGACGAAAAAGGCACGGGCGAGGTTTACTTAAGCGGAAAAATTTTCGCGAACTGCTCCGGACTTTTCGAAGTTTCCAACACGTCCGATCCATCCAATCCTGTCGCGCAAAAACTCGCCCAGGAAAAACGCCACCGAATGCCCACATTCAATGCACAAGTGGATGACAAATCCGTCGACCTCCCTACCGCTGGATTCATCATCACAGACCCGAAAGGCAAAGGTCGTGAGTGAATGAAGGCTCATAAAGACGCCGGCGACAAGTGTGATGGAACCGAGACCGGCCCAACCGGCTGTAAAGACCTCAGCTCTTATCAGTTCGGCAGTATGTTTCTAAAAGACGTCAAAAAGACGTCCGTGATCGGCTTGATGGGCGTCGACCCTAACAAACCCGATTCATCAAGCTTCGTGTTCACTCCTTTCAAAGTCGAAGCTGCCGATGGCAAATCCAACGATATGGTTCACAAATCCGCGGAGGACATCGCGGCTGCAACGTGGGCCGCTGACAAGGCCGAAAGAGACAAAGCCGCAGCCGAGGCTGCCGCAAAATATAAATCCGATGTTGCCGATGCAATTAAGTTAGCGAACTATCAAGTCGCCAATTGCAAAGACGAATCGACCGTTCGAAACGCTTGGGCAGTTCTCCAAAAGCTCAATCACGAGAAAGGTGATATCGAAAGCATCGTTGCAAAAATGAAAACTGATTCTGAGTCCGATGATCTCAAAGCGATCAGTGACGAACTGCGAACCGCGAAAGATGTAGATGCCGTGTCTGCTGCTGGAGATGAAGTGATCGCTCTGGACGGCAAGTACGGCGGGTTGCCGAACTGCACGGACGCTCGTAAAGCAGGCGCCAAATTCTGCGCAGGCAAACTCATCCTCGCGATTGTTAGCAAACTTGAGAACATGAGAACAGAAGCGTCGTGTGTCGCCGCACAGAACCTCATTGCTTCAGCAACGGGCCTCTCTGCGATCGATGAAAAGCAGCAAAAGACATTGGACGATGCGACTAAGCACATCAACCTTGAGCTTTCCAATATCGAAATCGCTGATCTGAAAAAATCCGTGCAAAAAGGGTTTCGCAACAACCCAAATGCTTTGGAAAAATATAACGACAAGGTCGAAGCCCTGAATGATTCCATTCAGAGTGATTGCGACACGACGGCTGATGATTTCAACGCCGACACTTGCTCGATGGACTACTCCACCGCTTCGCAGCTCAATCAGATCGGTGCATACGGTCAGCAAATCGATAGCTCGATGCCAATGCAATCGAACATGTATGGTTACAACCCTGGGATGCAAATGTACCCAACGATGCCTGGGATGCCGCAGTACTCGGGTGTCCCTATGTACTCCTCGCAGCAGATGTATCCTGCTTATGGCCAATATGGAGTGACCCCTGGTTATGCTCCCCAAGGCCAAATGTACGGCGGCGGTATGATGGCCGGTGCTTACGGCAATGTCGGAATGTTTTAAGATCTCTCTCGGGTTTTACATGTAGAGTCAAACCCTGGAGAGTGCGGATGCTGCGTCGAATAATCGCTCTCACGCCGCAAGTCGTTTTCATCAAAAAGTACCTCTAAATAGGCTCATTTAGTTCCCCTCGCAAAGAAGGAAGCCACACTTGCCCCTCACAAGTGTGGCTTCCTTCAATTTAATAGAACCGACTTTTTCTTGACGCCCGCTCCATCCCCGTTTACTCCTGGAGAAAGTTGCTCTTTTTATTTTTTTTTAGGGGGTACTCGCATGGCAACAGGTTCTGTAAAATGGTTCAACGATAGCAAAGGTTATGGCTTTATTCAGGCAGATGGAACTGAACGCGATGTGTTCGTTCACTATACTGCTATTCAAGGCGACGGCTTCAAAACTCTCGCTGAAGGCCAAAAAGTTGAGTTCGAATTGATTGAAGGCCCGAAGGGTCCTCAGGCTGCGAATGTTAACAAGCCGATGACTCAGTAACGATTTCGCATTTGTGAAATTTAGAAGGCAAGGGAGCATTTAAGGCCCCTTGCCTTTTTTGTTGGTTGCTTCCTGTTCGATTCGAATTATATTCGAGCAATGAAAACTCTCTCCCTACAAGTTTTGTTTCTTGCGATCCTCGGAACCTGTCATTCGATGAGTGCGGCTTCGGCTGGAGATTTCACCGGTCAATGGACCGGTACCGGGACGATGACCACTCGGACGATGGGTACTGGCACGCCCCCCACGACGACCGATTGCGGATCCATTGAGATCGACATCGATCAACAGCCCGATCACATCACCATTCAGAAATATAGCGCCTCTTGCGGCTACACTTCCTCAGATTGGGGCCCGGACGTCATGACCATCAACAATGGCAAGATCTCCGAAGACGGCGAAGAGGACGGAACGTTTGATGGAACGACTCTCTTGACCAATCAACCCGACATGGACGTGATCTACGCTTTCAATCTCAAGCTCATTGTCGGCTCAGACGGCAAACCCGTCCTCGAAAGTTATTACGGCGTAAAAAACTACATCGGCGCATCCGTTATCGAAGCGAATCTCACCAAAAAGTGAGGCCCAACCAAAAGGTGAGCCTCACCTTTTGGTTAAAGTTCGCGTTAATTTGCGGCGGCTGTAGTCGTGATCTGTGACACTGTTGCGAGCGGCAGTCCTTGATAGGCACCGAGCTGAAGCGCGGAGATCATGTTCGCTGCACTGGCGCTGAGCGACTGGTGGTTGACCAAGGAGTCCACGCCAATAGCAATCAGCTGAGCCTCCAGGTTCGTGGCTGAATACGTCCCATTCGCAATCCCCTGAAGCTGCGTCGCACTCGTAATCCCGAGCGCCTGCAACCAAGGTTCAAAGGTCGGCTCTGAACTCGCGACATCGTAGGCTATCTGAAATAACGTCGTTTGAGTCGTTAAGCTCGATGGGTTTTTCAGCGCGGTTAAAACATCGGTGAACGTTTGAGCACCGATGTTATTCAAAACCGTCGCGGTTTTCGGATCTTTTTGACCGATTTCAATAATCAAATAGGCCACGACGTTTTTAATATTGATCCCGCTCGTGTCGCCCGCAAGAAGAGCCTCGACGTCAGACGCACTGTGAATGTTCAAGGCTGCCAAAACGGGCGCGTAGTGAGGATCCGTCTCCGCATAATCAATTGCCACATCAAGCGCGAGTGTCTCGAGAGATGACAGAACTGTTCCCGCGGTACTCGTCGTCGAAGCGCTCGGAGCAGCCTTTGCGAAAGCATGGACCGTCGAGCTATTGAGTGAAACGAGAAACAGACCGACCAGTCCAAAAACAACGAATTGATTCGATTTCATTTGAGTCTCCTCTTTGCTGGGTGTGGGCACAGCTATTACTTTAGCGGACGGCTCAGGGTAATTCAATATAAAAATTAATAATATTTATTTATCTTAACAATATGGCCGGCAAAAACTTATTCCTCAATTATTTCAACCTCTTTTAACCATTCAGGCCGGGATAGTTACCCCCCACAACAGGGGCAGACACCTCAAGGGAGGCGATGGGTGAAGCACAATAAAGCGTCGCACTGAGAGCCGTCGGCATGTGATTGCCGCTCTTTTTGAACCCACCAAAAGGCAGACGCGAAGAAGCGCCAACCGTCGACTTGTTCCAATTCACGAGACCCATCTCGAGAGAGTCGAAACACTTCTCATAAACCATCTTGTCGCGCGAAAACACACTGGCGACCAAAC
>Ga0206856_10284_pt1 | contig 13574 bp, 10 predicted proteins | sample Alteio_BWOrgCont_48_FD_152630 | JGI IMG/M metagenome (GOLD analysis project Ga0206856, IMG submission 152630) | Enriched cells from forest soil in Barre Woods Harvard Forest LTER site, Petersham, Massachusetts, United States -... | ecosystem: Environmental > Terrestrial > Soil > Temperate forest >...
TATCACCTCCCTTGGAATAACCGATGGCGAACCCTTGGAAGAAAGGAAAGTATTTACTCCTATAATAGGATATTCTCCGGTGTGTTTTAGCTTTTCGTAGTAAAGACTTTCTTCCTGTATTTTGCTACGCTGATACATAGTTTCCATGGCACCTAAAACACCGCCTCTTTCGGTGATACGGTCAAACTCCGCCATAATAGCCTCTTCCACCAAATCTGTTAATTTTTCAATTACAAATGAGCCTTGTATAGGATTTTCATTTTTGGCCAGACCTAGTTCGCGGTTAATAATAAGTTGAATAGCAATGGCACGGCGCACGCTCTCTTCAGTAGGCGTGGTTATAGCCTCATCGTATGCATTCGTGTGCAAGGAATTGCAATTATCATATATGGCATACAGGGCCTGCAAAGTAGTGCGTATGTCATTAAAGTCTATTTCTTGTGCATGCAATGAACGGCCAGAGGTTTGTATATGATACTTGAGCATTTGAGAACGCTCATCACCTCCGTACTTTATTTTCATGGCTTTAGACCATATTCTTCTGGCAACTCTACCTATTACTGCATATTCAGGATCAATACCATTGGAGAAAAAGAAAGAAAGATTAGGCGCGAAATCATTAATATTCATTCCACGCGATAGGTAATACTCCACGTAAGTAAACCCATTTGATAAAGTAAGCGCAACTTGTGTAATGGGATTAGCACCTGCTTCTGCAATATGATAGCCGGAAATAGAAACCGAGTAAAAATTACGGACCTTGTGATTAGTGAAATATTGCTGCACATCACCCATAAGGCGGAGCGAGAATTCTGTAGAGAAAATACAAGTGTTCTGCGCCTGGTCTTCTTTTAAAATATCTGCTTGTACGGTTCCACGAACTTGTGTTAATGTAAATGCTTTTATTTTTTCGTAAACATCTTTAGGAAGCACCTGATCGCCTGTAGTACCTAGTAACATAAGCCCAAGCCCATTATTGCCCTCGGGTAATTTGCCTTGGTAAACAGGACGTTTTATTCCTTTCTTTTTATACTGTTCATCTATCTTTTTCTGAACCTGCTTTTCCAAGCCATGTTCCTTTATATAAAGTTCGCATTGCTGGTCTACGGCAGCATTCATAAAGAAACCTGTGATGATAGATGCAGGTCCGTTGATGGTCATAGATACAGAAGTCTTAGGATCACAAAGATTAAACCCTGAATAAAGTTTTTTTGCTGCGTCCAGGTTCCAGATGGAAACACCGGCATTACCAATCTTTCCATAAATATCGGGTCTGTGGTCAGGATCACGCCCGTATAAGGTAACTGAATCAAAAGCAGTAGAAAGCCTTTTGGCAGGCATGCCCATGCTTACATAGTGAAAGCGCTTATTAGTACGCTCTGGTCCACCCTCACCGGCGAACATACGCGTAGGATCTTCTTCAGAACGCTTGAATGGGTATACGCCAGCGGTGTATGGGAATTTACCCGGAAAGTTCTCCTGCAAAGTCCAGTGCAAAATTTCGCCCCAAGCCTTATAAGTGGGCACAGCTATTTTTGGAATCTGGGTGTGTGATAAAGATTCTGTATGCGTTTTTACTTTTATATCTTTCCCACGAACGTTGTATATATAATACTCATCAACATATTGCTGTATCTCCTTTTCCCAGCTTGTAAGTATTTTCTTGTTCTCGGGAGTCAGCTTTTCTTCCAACTCCTTTTTCTTCTTTTCTATATCCTTTTGTGAATCTCCTTTGGCAAGCATCTTCTCGACCAAATGCAGTGCGTATAGTTTTTCAGCTATTTCAGATTGATCTTCTGCCCAGTCGTCGTATTTGCGTATAGTCTCCGTTATTTCAGATAAATAGCGTACCCTATCAGGCGGAATGATAAATATTTTCTCCGATTGTTCTTCGCTATGCTTATAGGATGAATGCAGATCAGCCTTGGTCTTGTCTGCTATCTTATCCATTAAGGATTTATACAGCGTATTCATCCCCGGATCGTTAAATTGCGATGCTATGGTACCAAACACTGGCAGCTTATCATCACTTACATTGAACAATGTATGATTTCTCTTATACTGTTTCTTTACATCTCGTATAGCATCCGATGCGCCACGTTTATCAAATTTGTTAATGGCTATGGCGTCTGCAAAATCGAGCATATCAATTTTCTCAAGTTGTGTAGCGGCACCATATTCAGGCGTCATCACATAAAGAGAAACATCCGAGCAATCCACCACTTCTGTATCCGATTGGCCAATACCTGAAGTTTCCAAAAGGACCATGTCAAAACCGGCTGCTTTTAATATCTCTACTGCCCTGCCAATACTTTGAGAAAGCGCTAAGTGGCTTTGCCTTGTGGCAAGTGAGCGCATATAAACACGGGAGTTAGATATGGAGTTCATCCTTATCCGGTCTCCCAACAACGCACCGCCTGTTTTGCGTTTCGACGGATCTACACAAAGAATAGCAATGGTTTTCCCTGTCTCTGCTTTCTTGCCTTTAGTTGTAAAGTCTATTAAATAACGGCGAACAAACTCATCAATTAAAGATGACTTGCCTGCTCCACCCACGCCAGTAACTCCAAGTATAGGAATGACTTTTTTGCCTTGTAAGCCTTTGATTTTATTGTGTACTTCTTTGGCCTTATCGGGGAAATCTTCTACAAGGGAAATGAGAGCTGCAATGTCTTTAGGATTTTTTTCTTTAAGCCCTTTGATATGTTTATCTATAGCCGTAACAACCGGAGGGGTATCACATTTTTTAAGAATGTCGTTTATCATCCCTTGCAAGCCCATTTTACGGCCATCGTCGGGAGCATAAATGCGGGTAATGCCATACTTATGCAAGGCTTCTATTTCATTAGGAAGTATAACACCTCCTCCTCCTCCAAATATTTTAATGTGCCCGCATCCACGTTCTTTAAGCAGGTCATACATGTACTTAAAATACTCGTTATGCCCACCCTGGTATGATGTCATGGCAATGGCATTGGCATCTTCTTGTATGGCACAGGTAACTACATCTAATGCGCTGCGGTCATGCCCGAGGTGAATCACTTCGGCACCGCTTGCTTGCATAATGCGCCTCATTATATTTATAGCTGCATCGTGTCCATCGAACAATGAGGCAGCAGTAACTATCCGTATCTTATTTTTGGGTATGTATGGCTTAACCTCTTCTTGCATTATCTTTTACTTTATGCCACAAAGGTACTTGGAAATTATTTCCTTATCACCCATGGGGCATTCTATAACCCTAAAAGTAATATTTTTGGTGGAAATACTAATACTTATAGAATATGCTGACCATTACTCCAGGGGAAATAGCCCAGAACCTTTTTCACGGATACCTTGTTGGGGCTGTGGGTCCGAGGCCTATTTGCTTTGCCAGCACCATAGATGAAAATGGTAAACCCAACCTGGCTCCTTTTAGCTTTTTCAATATATTCAGCTCTAACCCACCTGTTGCTGTATTTTCTCCGGCCCGTTCCGGTAGATTAGGGACAACAAAAAACACCCACGACAATGTAAAAAAGATAGCCGAAGTAGTTATCAATGTAGTTAGCTATAATATGGTGCAACAAACTTCTGTGGCCAGCGGAGAGTTTCCAAAGGAAATAAACGAATTTGAAAAATCCGGTTTCACTCCCTTGCCCTCTGTTAAAGTTAAACCCTTTAGAGTTAAAGAATCGCCAGTGCAAATGGAATGCAGGGTTATGGAAGTAAAAGAGCTTGGTACAGCCGGAGGCGCAGGTAACCTTATCATTTGCGAAATCCTATTGATACACATAAATGAAGATATTTTGGATGCTGACAAAAAAATAGACCCACGCAAAATAGACCTGGTAGGGCGCATGGGAGGTAATTGGTATTGCAGGGCTTCTGGCGATAGTTTGTTCGAAGTAGTACAACCAGGACCAAACATTGGTATTGGAATAGACTCACTCCCAAAAAGCATAAAGGAAAGCCATATACTCACGGGCAATAATTTAGGGCAACTGGCAAGTCTCACTAAATTACCGGAAGCAGAAAAGGTGAATTCGTATAAGGCAAGCAAAGAATTTTCATCCTCAAAAAATACTGAACAAATTCATATTGAAGCAAAAAAAATGCTTGATAATAAACAGATAGAGGAAGCTATAACATTGTTGCTTGCCTACGAAAAATAAAATATGTTTGTACAAAATAATGACATCATGAAAAGAATACTATTATGCACCCTGTGTTTCTATACCTTGCTCCTAATGGCTTGCATGGGTATAGGCAGAAAAGAAAAATACACCCCCTTACCCGCAGAGGGCAAAACTATAGATGTTACGACCTTTAATGCAATAAAAGCAGAAGGTGTATTCAACATTATCCTCTCTCAAGGAGATAAGGAATCAGTGGTCATTAAAGGAGATATGCCTGAAGGTCTGGATATAAAAAATGAAGGAGAAACCCTTATGATAACCGATACCTTAAACGGGAAGCTGCAATTTTCCCGTCATGTTGTAAAAACAGACATTTATGTTACCATAATTGATGTCAATAGCATTTCCATAGAATCAGTTGGAACCACAGAATGCAAGGATACACTCAAACTTAAAAGGCTTGATTTTGGTTCTGAAGGAGTTGGCGCCAGCACTTTATGGTTGAATAGCGATAGCATAAACGTATCACAAGATGGGGTAGGTAAACTTACCTTAGCGGGTAATGCGGCCCTGGTTAAAATTGAGAGTTCTGGGGTAGGAGCCTTGGATGCTAAAGAACTTAAAGCAGATATATTGCATCTGGAAGCTACCGGTGTGGGCTCAGCAAAAGTTTATGCCATAAAGGAATTATACCTGCAATCTTCGGGAGTGGGAGGTGTTGAATATTATGGTCCTGCTAAAGTTATGGAGAACGTAAGTAGCGGTGTTGGAAAAGTAGAAAAGGAGAATTAAACTTCCTTCTGCACCTCATAATATACACTCCGTTCTTGGCTATAACTTATTGAAATTCAGTATAATACAACCGTTTATTATCACATTTAACCGAGTTATGCCAGAATTTAACAATAGATACAGGGGTTTTTCTTATTTTCGCCCTACAAATTTTAAATCAAACCAAAACATGAAAAAATTACTACCCTTGTTTATCGGTATCTTTCTTACCGGCGCACTTGTTGCACAATCTATCCCCGACGGAGGATTTGAAAACTGGACTTCAGCTACATGGATGGATCCAACCTATTTTAACACCTCTAACGACCAGATCTTTGGTAATGCCGGAACCGCTGGCATTGCAAACGTTACACAAGTTTCTGCAGGAGGCTGGGGATCTTTTGGTGTACAGCTCGAAACTTCTATTCTTTCTGTTGGATACATGATTGATGGCAATGCAAACGGTGGTGGGTTTACTGGTGGTATACCTTACAATCAACAAGCTACCGGAATAAGCTTCTATTACAAATATGCTCCTAACACCAGTGACACTGCAGCTGTGCTTGTTATTTTTAAGAAAGCAGGGCATCAAATAGATTCCTTCTTTATTAAAATCAGAACAGCTCAAACTAACTATACTCTATATACATATAGCCCCAGCAGTCTTCTCACAGCACCTGACACCATAATCTTAGGTGCAGTTTCTTCTATTGGAGCTTTAGGTGGTGGAAGCGGACACGTTGGCAGTATATTCACAATTGCTGATATTACCTTTACGGGCGTTGCAAACCAACCAGCAAACCTGAATGGTACCTTTGCAAACTGGATAACCAATAACCTATATATTCCAACCGAATGGTATGGAAACCTTGGTGCTGGTCGTACTACAGATGCCCAAAGCGGAACTTATGCTTTGGAATTACAAACCATTACTGACCAAGGCTCACCTTATGTTGGACAAGTAAGTACTGCAATCTACCCGAACAATTGCCAAAGCAATTGCATCCCAATTGGCGGTAAACCTTATGCTCAATTGGTAGATACACTGTATTTCTCTTATAAGTATGCCCCGGTTGGAACTGATACCGCAGGCATTAGTATGGATTTTTACAAAGGCCTTGGTGGTACAGGACATCAATTTTATGTTAACGGTAGTATCACAGGTGCAGCCAGCACTTATACTGATGTTTATATCCCTTTTGATTTAACTTCAATAGGATTTACCCCCGATAGCGTAATTGTTAGCATAGATCCAAGTGCACATAATCACTATAACAATGACGCACAGTATGCTCCATTCGTAGGTACTGTGTTTAAAGTAGATAATATCTACTTTGGATCGCAAAGGCTGGTTACTACGGGTATCAATACCCAATCATCCACAGCAACTGGAGTAAAGGTTTATCCTAACCCTGCTAAGGATGTACTCAACTTCCAATTTACAAACATCTCAGGCGCTGCTCATCTCTCTGTTTACGATATTACAGGCAGAGAAATACAGCAAAGTGACGTTACTGTAAATAATACCACTATACAAGTAAATACAGGCGGTATGAGTCCTGGTGTTTATTTCTATAAGGTAACTACAGGAAATGGTTCTTTTGAGAATAAGTTTATAAAAGAGTAATTCTGTTTTGACAGAAAAAGAAAAACCCCGGCAAATGCCGGGGTTTTTCTTTTTAACCATTGCTGGTTATTAAGTACTATAGATGTGCCGGTGACGTTATCCCTTAAATGAATTATTTTTGGATAACATGAAAAAGTATTTTGTCGTACTTCTTTTTTTATGGATATCGGTATACAATGTTAAGGCCCAGTTCTTAGATAGCATACAAACTGCTCTTGAGCGCAAAGGCAGGTTCACCTTTTCTTTAGATTCCTACAGTTCATTTATAGATAATAACGATGCCGATATTTCGGGCTTTTTGGTTGGAGTTTGTTTCGACAGAAGATTTACCATTGGCGGAGGCTATAATTTCCTCGATTCCTATTTAACACGAAACGAAGTAATTGAGGGCAATGTCATTTCCAGGCAATTGAATTTTGGTTTTCTGTGTTACTATATGCAGTACCAGTTTAAAATAACCAAACATTGGGAAATAGACATCCCTTTAACCATAGGGCTTGGCAGTTCAAGCTACTCGTATACTTTGCAAGGAAAAGAAATAACCCAGGACAAGCAATTTGTTATGCCAATTGAGCCATCTGTAGAAGTGGATTATGATTTCAACAAATATTGGGGTTTATATGTGCAGGTTGGGTTTCGTTGGATGCTTATAAATAACACTGCCATCAGTGCCGATTTCAATTCTCCTACTTACGATTTTGGAGTATTTATATGCCCATTTGAAATTTATGCAGGCCTTTTCCCTAAAACGAAACTGGCTCATATGATAGAAGACAATTGATTTTCCTATTTTTGCCAAGGTCACTATATTACCATGAACGAAAACCTGAATCCTGATCACGAAAACCTAAGCTCTGCCGAAAAAGAGCTGGAGAAAGTGCTTCGCCCAAAAGAGTTTGACGACTTTTCGGGACAGGAAAAGGTAATTGAAAACCTGCGCATATTTGTACAGGCAGCAAAACAGCGCGAGGAAGCATTAGATCACGTCTTGCTCCATGGCCCTCCGGGTTTAGGGAAAACAACACTGGCACATATCATCGCATCCGAGTTAGATGTGAATATACGCATCACCTCAGGCCCCGTGCTTGAAAAACCAGGCGACCTCGCAGGCTTGCTCACCAACCTGGAAAAATATGATGTTCTTTTTATTGATGAGATACACCGTTTGAGTCCGGTAGTAGAGGAGTACTTGTATTCCGCCATGGAGGACTACCGCATAGATATTATGCTCGATTCTGGCCCCAATGCAAGGTCAGTCCAATTGAAATTAAATCCTTTCACCCTAATTGGTGCTACCACACGCTCGGGACTACTTACCTCTCCATTACGTGCTCGCTTTGGCATCACCTTCAGGCTGGATTACTATACTTCTGATCTGCTGCAAAAAATTATTGAGCGCTCCTCCAGCATACTCAATATTAAAATAAGTGATGATGCAGCTCATGAAATTGCCAGGCGCAGCCGCGGAACCCCACGTATTGCCAATGCATTGCTCAGACGGGTGCGTGACTTTGCACAGGTAAAAGGCAAAGGACATATAGATATGGAGATAACCCAATACTCACTTAAGGCATTGAACGTTGATGCCAATGGTCTGGATGAAATGGATAACCGTATTTTGATGACTATCATTGAAAAATTCAAGGGTGGCCCTGTAGGAATATCAACTATAGCGATTGCAGTAGGTGAACAACCTGGCACAATAGAAGAAGTGTATGAACCCTTCCTGATACAAGAGGGATACCTGGTGCGCACACCGCGTGGAAGAGAGGTTACGGATAAAACCTATAAGCACCTCAAGCAGTTTCCTAATCCTAATTCGGGCAGGTTATTTTAAATTATATGACGGCGGAACTCCATTCGGCCATCATCAAACGCGAAGCCAAACGCCTGGGCTTTGATTATTGTGGCATTTCAAAAGCCGGCTTCCTCGAAGATGAAGCAAGGCGCTTTGAAGAATGGTTGCATAAAGGTATGCATGGACAAATGAAGTACATGGCCAATTATATGGATATGCGCCTCGATCCACGATTATTGGTTGAAGGATCCAAGTCGGTAATATCCCTTATGCTTAATTATTATCCGGAAGAAAAGCAAAATGAGAACGCTCCTAAAATTTCAAAATATGCATATGGAAAAGACTACCACAGGGTAATTAAGGATAAGTTATATGAGCTCCTATCGATTATGAACGCCGAAATAGGTGAAATACATGGAAGGGCATTTGTAGATTCAGCACCTGTGCTGGAGCGAGCCTGGGCAGCTAAAAGTGGCCTTGGGTGGATAGGTAAGAATGCTCAGTTAATACGACCACAAAATGGTTCTTTCTTTTTCCTAGCTGAATTGATAGTTGATATAGAATTGGAATGCGATGGACCTATTAAAGATTATTGCGGAAGCTGCACTCGCTGCATGGATGCTTGCCCAACCCAGGCTATTGTTGGCCCCAATGTTGTTGATGGGAGCAAGTGTATATCGTATTTTACTATTGAATTAAAAGAGGCCATACCCAAAGAAATGCAAGGGCAATTCAATGATTGGATGTTTGGATGCGATGTTTGCCAGGACGTTTGCCCATGGAATCGTTTTTCGCATCCACACAATGAAACTGAACTACAGCCCAAGCCTGAACTATTACAAATGAGCGAAAAAGAATGGACCGAAATAACAGAAGAAGTCTTTGCTAAATCGTTTTCAGACTCGCCTTTGCAAAGAACAGGATATAACGGGATAAAAAGGAACCTGAACTTTATCAGGTCTTAGTAACACTGCGGAAAGCTTCCAGGATAGCTTCCTTATATGTGTGGCCGAAGGTAGAAAGGCACCATACCTTTAATAATAATTTCTCATCGGGCTTAAGCCACTTGAGCGCTTTCATTAATTCCTTGGTAAAAAGTGCCTTATCAAAGCTAACTCTTTCAAGTATTTTTTTGCTCATTTCATACATAGACGACAACTTTACAAACGCTAATATAGCAATTCATTTTATTCTTTACAAGCCCTGTTAAAAAGTATTTTTTAGCCTCTGGTATTGTCCTTTATTACCAACCAGTTAGATGGTTGAAAACTAACCTTTATGAACAGGTGGCCAGGTAGTCATACTCATGTCCTTAAAAGGGCGGATGGCAGGTACTATGGTTGTAAGAGTAGAATCGTAAAGGCTTTTATTGTTGAGTACATCAACTGCTTTTGTTACTTCATCATCAAATCTCAGATCGAGCTGTATACGGCCCTTTTGATAGTAATACCTGGATATTATTTCAGACTCAAGCACTTCTTTTATTTCTTTCTTATTCTTGTAAAAGTCATTTTTCTTGGCTTCTTCAATATCACTTTTTATTTTGTTGTATGCATCTTTAAGGTCGTCAAAATATTTTTCGCTTTGAGTACTTTCTTTCAACTGGCCCAGCAACTGCTCACTTTTTGTAGTGTAAACAAACGACTGACTTTTTGCATAGGCCACAAACTTATCATACTCTTCATCACTTAAAGAAAATTTATCAGGCGAAGCTATAGTAGGATGTTCAAGCACATAAGAAGTTACATAATGAAAAATAGTATATTGAGGTGACGATTCAAGTTTAACCGTTATCACATTGAATTTAGGCGTTTCCATATTTAAGTCCGGGTCAATACCACCGCCATCATATACAACGCGTCCATGCCTTGTACGAAAAGCCATTTTGAGAGAATCTGCTACTTTGCTCACACTTCCGTCCGCATTGCGATGGCTGTAATCAAGGGCCTGTATGCACCTGCCACTTGGGATATAATATTTGGCAATGGTAAATTTAAGCTGGGCATCGTAGCTTAAGGGGCGCGTTTGCTGCACAAGTCCTTTCCCGTAGCTACGAGTTCCTATAATTACTCCCCTGTCAAGATCCTGAATTGTTCCAGTCACTATTTCAGAGGCTGACGCGGAGCCACTGTTTACAAGTACTGCCACAGGTATGGTAGTATCTATCGGATCGCCCGGAGTAAGATCAGTATGGTTCCATTCCTTCATGCGGCCTTTTGTATTTACTACAAGCTGGCCTTTGGGCTCAAATACATTCACAACCCCAATAGCCTCGTTAAGCAAGCCACCCGGGTTATTCCTGAGATCGAGTATAACACCTTTAAGGGCAGGATTCTTTTTTAATTCTACCAGTGCGTTCCTCACATTTTTTCCTGCATCTTCTGTAAATTCATTGAGACGTATGTATCCAATATCGTTTGATACCATACCATAATAAGGCACATTATCCACTTTTATCACTTCTCTGACTATTGTCTTTTCAACCGAGGCATTGCTCCCAGGATGAATTATTACCAACTTAACTGAAGTACCTGGGGCTCCTTTCAGCAATTTACCTATATCTGTAGTATTCTTTCCTTTGGTAGGAATACCATCAATACTCATTATCTTGTCTCCGGCTATAAGGCCTGCTTTGGCAGCCGGCGAACCTTCATAAGGCTCAGCCACTTCTATACAATCGCTGTCCTGTTGAATAAGGGAACCTACCCCACCGTATTCTCCTGTGGTCATAAATTTATAATCCTCAATTTCAGATTCAGGAATATAATCGGTATACGGATCTAAAGATGTGAGCATAGCATCTATACCCGTTCTAACAAGATCTGCAGGTCTTATACTATCTACATAATATAAGTCCAGTTCGCGCAATACTGTAGAGAAAATATCAAGGTTCTTTGATATTTCAAAATAATTATCGGTGAAACTGAAAGACAGAAAAGCGTATGTACCTAATGCAAGGAACACAATTAGAAAGCGTACTTTTTTGATCTTATTGAGAGCCCTTTTTATCATAAGGTTTAATATTATTATGGTACCGGATCGTAGCCATGACGGCCGCTAAACGGGTGACATGAAAGAATGCGCTTTAAAGAAAGATAAAAGCCTTTTGCAGCGCCGTGTTTTCTAATTGCCTCAATGCTGTATTGCGAACAACTTGGTGTATAACGACAGGCAGGCATAAGCCAGGGAGATATAGCACCCTGGTATATTCTTACCATTAAAATCAGGAATTTACTTATCACTTGCCTGCTGTGTTAAACGTTGTAAAGTTACTACTATTTTAGATTCTATTTCCGTATAACTGGTTATCCGCTTTTCTGTATAAATAAACATAATCAGGCATTCTGACTTCTTTTCTTGTATAACGTTTAAAAGCAATGTTTTATTTTTCCGGTAAGCTTCACGCATTCTTCTTTTAAGTAAGTTCCTGTCTACCGCGCGTTTAAAATTTTTAGAGGGCACTGCAAAAGCAGCTCTTACAGGTTCGGGCGACTCCTTAAAGTTGATCATCCATAACATACGTATGGGATGTTCCACGATTGATTTACCCTTGTCAAAAATATCTTCTATAGACTTTCTTTCAGAAAGACGTTCTTTCTTTCGCAAGGTATTCCTACGAGGATCGTGCTGCATGATAGTCTCTTTTTAATAAAGCCTATCTTTTGCGCTTATTCTTACCCTTTTTTGGTATAGTTTTTTTAGGCTTCGATGAGACTGAACTCTTTTTTACCTTTTTAGCCACAGGTTTGCTTTTAACCTTACTCTTTTTAACCTGCTTTTTTACTATGGGTTTAGGCTTAGCTTTTTTAACAGGCTTTGGCTTAACACTTAGCTTAGGTTTAGTTTTTATAATCTTTTTGCTTATTGGCTTGGCTTTTGCTACCGGTGCAGCTACCTTATTTTCTTTTTTAGGTGTTTCCTCTTTTTTGGGAGCAATTTTAGGTGCAGGCTTTATTATTGCTGCCTTTTTACTGCCAGGATACCTGGGTTGCGGGGTAGGTACGCTGCCAAAGGGAACTTGCTGCCAGGGCTTGTTTTGCAGCTCTCCTTTAAAGAACTGGTCAAGAGCCATTGCCATAGAAGGAGCCTGAGGTTGAGGAGCGTGAATATGCAGTTTAAAACCAGCCTGTAGAACTGCTTTGGCAGTTTGCTCGCCAAAAGCTGCTATCATAGTATTGTTCTGCTTAAAGTCGGGAAAATTATTTAGTAAAGAGGTAACACCTGCCGAGCTAAAAAGCACGAGCATATCGTACTCACTAAAATTAATATCAGTAAGATTAGAATACACAGCCCTGTATAAAGGCGCCTTTACATAACGTATGCCTTCCCTATCCAATACATCTGTATACTCTTCGTTAGCAGCGTCTGTACAAGGGAGCAAGAATTTTTCGTCTTTGTGTTTCTTTTTAATGATCTCAACTAAATCAGCAAAAGAAAAGTTGCTGAAGAATATTTTCCTCTTCCTAAACTGTATGTATTTCTGTAAATAGTAAGCCGTAGCCTCCGAAATACAGAAGTACTTCATTGTTTCGGGCACTATGATGCGCATTTCGTTACAAACCCTGAAGTAATGATCCACTGCATTTTTGCTTGTCATAATAACCGCGTTATATGACAATATATCTATACGGTTCTTTCGGAAATCTTTTGCCGGAATTCCTTCTACCTGTATAAAAGGCCTGAAGTTAACTTCTATGTTAAAATTCCTCGCTATATCAAAGTATGGCGAGCGCTCCAACTCGGGTTTGGGTTGAGAGATAAGTATTCTCTTTATTTTCATCCTGTGGTTTTTTACCCTTTTCTTTGCTTGTATTTATCTCTACAAGTTCATTATCCCGTACCTGATAAACAAGGCTAAGGGCAAGATTTCAAGGCCGCAAATATACAAAAATAAATACATCATCCGTAAACCTTTGTTTATCATAAAGATAAACATCTTTATCGTGCGGTACAAGAATAGAACTGCTATGCATCCTACTACCACCTCATCAAACAACTTATGGTCTATGTTACCCGCGTAAACATTGATGATCATTAAGGGAAGCAGTACTATTCCCAAGAAATGCGAATAAATATAGATTTCCGAAATATACTCCCAGGCCCTTGCCTGTTCTTCAAATATAAAACCCGAGAGAATTATAACCAGGGTCTTACCCGCATAAAAAACAAGTATGCCAAGAGATATTAAACCCAGCTCCTCTATTTGGTCTGCACGAAGTTTTATCCCGAAATTATGGATCAGTTCCACGCAAAGTAATAC
>Ga0206856_10320_pt1 | contig 13572 bp, 12 predicted proteins | sample Alteio_BWOrgCont_48_FD_152630 | JGI IMG/M metagenome (GOLD analysis project Ga0206856, IMG submission 152630) | Enriched cells from forest soil in Barre Woods Harvard Forest LTER site, Petersham, Massachusetts, United States -... | ecosystem: Environmental > Terrestrial > Soil > Temperate forest >...
GTGCCTCCCAGATGCCCGACGAGCATCCCGTTCTCTCCTTGCGTGAAGCGGGTTCGGCCGTCGTCGATGGGCTCGAGCTGAAAATAGTGTTCGCCATCAAAAAGGGCGGGGAAGAGCATGTGACCCAGCCAGCGCAACTCGCGCTCAGGGCGAACTGACAGAACAGCGGGCTTGAACCGCATGGCAGACTTACCCGGTGGCGCGATCTGAACCGAAAACCGACCACCTTTCACCGGGTTGCCAGAAATAGTCATTGTGAATGGATTCCGGCTTGGCATTGCAGCGAAGTCGGTGAGAGTCGCCCAAACCCGGGCCGCTGGGGCATCAATCTCGATGCTCGTTTCGATCCGACGCTCCGCCATTGCGTCACCTGTGGTACTCACCACGCTAAAGCTCGCACGCCCGGCCGACAGTTACGGAGAGCATCGATCGCGTCAATCGCGCCGCTTCCGAAGGTCTTGCGCGGGCCGATAAGAGCGCTTCCGCGACGCGACGATCATGAAAGTCCGCGAGACGCTCTCTGCCGATCGCCAGGGGGCTCGCCTAGTTTCGCGGACCTTGATCGCGTTCCTCCAGCGGGTGCCGAACATGATACGGAGCGTAATGGCGGCGATAGTAGTTCCAATGTCGGAAATGATGGCGCATCGACGTTGACGATGTGGCGCTCTTCGGTGCGGGCGTCTGAGTCTGAGGAACACGAGCGGGCGCAGACTTGACAGGAGATGGTGCCAAAGCAGGAGCCGACGGCGCGGGACCTGGTGCTGGAGCGTTGGGGGCGGTAGCGGGGACCGGTACGGCCGGTGTCGTCAAGGGAGGACCAGGAGGTTGGACCGGGGCGGGCGGCGAATTGACGTCCTCTGCAAAAGCCGCGACCGTCGCCACTGTGGTGGCCAGCGCGACGGTGGATAACAACGGCTTAATCATCCCCATTCTACGCAAACCCGGTTTTGGCTCTCGGGTTCCGGCCATGCCAAGCGATTTCCTTTGCCACGAGCTGCCAATGCCTCGCGTGTTGTTGGGGCCCGGCGCCCGTCGCGCGTTTGCGCGCCAGGCTTTCAGCTTCATTGCCGAACTGTCGCATTAAGATGGCAGCGTCAGTCTTCACGACCGCCGGCGTGGGCCGTCTCAGCTTGCCAAATAGCCAGGAAAGCATCCCCAGCCGCCTTGTCGAGGTGGGCCTGCGACAACATCGGAATGGTCAGATTGGCTGACGAGCCTTAGGAGCGACTTAGGATCGGTGCTGTCCGAATCCTATGTCGCTGCTAAGCACAGTGGCCTATCTTGCAAGGTGGCGCTTTGTCGCCTGCCCTGCCCAACCCACCGCTCCGCCACCAGCGGGGCCCATCGGGCTCGCTCAACGCGTGCAGTTGCGGCCGAGTAGAGCGCCACACGCAGTGGTCTCTGTTCATGGCCTTACTAGAGCACCCAAATCAAGCCCACGACGATGATGACGGCGTATTTGTTTGGTTGATCGTTATCGCTCTGGCGCTTGCCGTGCTCGTTATCGCGGATCGCCACGGCGCGTTGATCTTACTCTGAACCGGCAGTAACGGCTGCACCCCAAATCAGTTCCTCTGCCTTGAGGGCGGTGGAGCGACGAGGCTGGCTGAACAAAACATCAGCAATGGCGCCGGTCACAACTCGCCGTTGTCTGTTCTTCGCTACACGGTGGCGGAGATGCGCCTGTGAACCAGGCTGTCCGCCATACAACTGGCACGCGACGTCTCAGATAAGGGTGTTTCGCGCCGCGAACTCTTGGTCGCTCAAGCACCCGGCGGTCAATATACAGACCGCAGTGGTGGCCATGAGCCTGAACATCGCGGGGTCTCCCAACTGACCAATCTCACCAGTTAACAATAGCCTACTCCAAACAAATTAGCCCCGCCAGAAATGTCGACCAGTGAAGCGTCTTAGTTTGCCGAACTGAGCAATATGGTTAATCGGCGGAGCCGCGAACCGCTGGACTACGGAACGCGGCAATCAATCGATATCTTCAAACGCCCAATTGACGCGAAGCGCGATGCCCGCTGTCAAGCGAGAGGAAATCTTACCGTCACTCGCAATCCGGTCTCGCCTGCCGATGAAGCGTTCTCAAGGATGATCGACCCTTGATATTTGTGTACGATCCGCTGCACGATCGACAGGCCCAGCCCTGTACCGTCACCTCCAGACCGTCTGCCCCGATTGAAGGGTTCGAAAATGCGATCAAGGTCCGCCGCCTGGATTCCCGGACCACCGTCGTCGACCCGCAAGATCGCTTGATCGCCCTGGCGAAAGACAGAGACATCGACCCTTTTGCCCTCGGGGGAATAGCGAAGGGCGTTGTCAACAAGGTTCCTAACCAATGCGGCCAAACCCGTCGACTCGACCCGTACGGGCGTTTCCTCGACCCTTTTGAATCCTAAGTCGACTGATCGTGCCTGCGCCAAAGGCTGGAAGTCAGCGACGACAGCTTTCGCTACGAGGTCAAGACCGATTGCAGGAACGTCGAGCTGATTGCTCTCCTCATATTTGGCAAGCGCGAGAAGCTGTTCGAGTAGATGGGCGGTTCTCCGAATTCCGGACTTGAGGACCGCGAGCCGATTGCGCGTTTCGTCCGCCAGCTCTCCGCGCTCCAAATTCTCAGACTGAATACCAAGCGCCGTGATGGGAGTCCGAAGCTCGTGCGCGGCGTGGGCGATGAATCGACGTTGTTGGTCGAACATGATCGCAATCCGTTCGAGAAGTCGGTTAATCGCCGCGACGAAGGGACGCAACTCTTCTGGCACCACCGCGATCGGAAGCTGTTGCAGCTGATCGTTATGCTTGGCGTCCAGTTGCGTCGCCAACTTAGCGAACGGCCGAAAGCTGTAGTGGATCACCCCACCGACAACGAGCATCAAGCACGGAATAAGCGCGATGAGAGGAAGGATAGTCCGCAATGCGCTGTCACGGGCGATCTCATCGCGCGCTGCGGTCGGTTGGCCGATCGCCACGCGGCTGCCATCCGAGCGCATACGCACCAAGACACGCCAGGTCTCTCCGCCCCGCGCCAGGGTGTGAAGGCCCTCCGCCAAATCCTTTGGAATCATTGGAAGCACCGTCCCGACTTGGCTGCCGGCTGAAGAGCCCCCTAGCTCCTCTATGATCACCCTGGCTTCGGCGTCGACGCCCCCTTGCGCCGGCAATTCGGCCTGCAGATGATTGGTGATGGCGAGCCCGCCAATCTGAAGAAGGATAGCGTCCTGGAGTTCGATGGCCTCAGCAAACGCCCAGCGGAAAGCGAGGCCGCCCGCACCCAATCCGGTCGCGAGGATGAACAAGGCCAATCCAATGAAGAGACGTGCGCGCAGGGAAGCCATTAGGATGAGCGATCCACCATCCAACCGGCGCCACGGACATTGCGAATGGTCGTTGCGCCGAGCTTCTTGCGGATCGCGTGGATTAAAAACTCCACGGCGTTGCTTTCGACCTCCTCGTTCCAGCCATAGATCTGTCGCTCGAGGCTCTGTCGCGATAAAATGGCGCCTGGGTGAGCCAACAACGCCTGCAGGAGCGCAAATTCGCGCGCCGTCAAGCGGCATGCCTCGTCACCCACGGTCGCTTCGCGAGTGGCCGGATTGAGACTAACGATCCCGTTGGTAATGATCGGCGAGGCTCCGCTGCCTTGTCGTCGAAGGATCGCCCTCATTCGCGCGAGCAGCTCCCGGACTTCGAAGGGCTTTACCAAATAATCGTCGGCGCCAAGATCGAGCCCGGCGATCCTATCGTCGACGGCGTCGCGTGCCGTCACAATGATCACCGGGAGTTGCCGTCCGACTTTGCGAAAATGCCGCAGCACTGAGAACCCGTCGGGCGAGGGCAAGCCAAGGTCCAGCAGGGCCAGATCATAAGTCTCCGCCTCGGCCGCATCGATAGCCGCCTCGCCGTCAGTCACCCAGTCGACCGCGTAGGCCGAGTCTTTCAGGGCCTGGGCGATGGCCGCACCGACCATGCGGTCATCCTCTACCATTAGGACTCGCATGGGCTGCTTCTTAGTCCCGAAACGGCCAGGGGGTCAGTCAATCTGTCATCGCTTCACCTGCGGCTGTCGTGCAACCCCTGACCAGGACCGCTTGCGACCTGAGGGCAAGGTGGGTGGACGCCGGCCTGTTCTTGCTCGGTTAAGCTTCGGCAAGACCTGATCGACCCCGCGTAGTATGCGCCCACGGGGCCGACCAGGCGACGCGTTGCGGCTGGGAAGGCTATAACGCGTCCCCTGCAAGATTAGCCACCATACTTAGGGCCAACTTAGCACAAGGCCGATGGCGTGGGGTCCGCGCCATTGGGACTTCCCAACGCAAATTCATCCGTTCTAAGACGCCGCTAAGACTTACCGGCCAACGTGACGCGCCGAATCACTTGGGAGCCCCCTCCCCCGACCATCGTCAAAACTGCCGGTTCGGAGCTTATGGACGAACTCAAGAACACTCGCAGCAGCGACATATGGAATAAGGTTCCGGCCGTCACGCTCGCCTTCTGGATCATCAAGGTCATGTCGACGACGGTCGGCGAGACCGGGGCGGACTACTTGGCAGTTCACGTCGGATTGGGAGCGGCGATCACGGACGCGATCATGAGTTCGCTTCTGATCGCGGCGCTGCTCATGCAATTGCGCGTGCGACGCTATGTCCCGGGGATATATTGGCTGACGGTCGTCCTCGTCAGCATTGTCGGCACCCAGATCACCGATGCGTTGACGGATGGATTTGGGGTCAGCCTCTACACCAGCACCGCGGTCTTTGCGGCGGCTTTGGCAACAACCTTCGCTATCTGGTACGGCGTCGAGCGGACTCTCTCGATTCACACGATCTACACCACGCGCCGCGAGATCTTCTACTGGTCGGCGGTCCTACTCACCTTTGCCTTGGGGACGGCGGCTGGCGATCTCGCGACGGAAGAGCTTGGGCTCGGCTTCAACCTTGGAGTTTTTGTGTTTGGTGCGCTCATCGCAGCCATTGCCGCCGCCTATACCGTCGGAGCCAACGCGGTCATGACCTTCTGGCTTGCTTACATCCTGACGCGGCCGCTAGGCGCTTCGCTGGGCGACTTGATGTCCCAGGCGAAAACCTACGGCGGCTTGGGGTTGGGCACGATCTACACCAGTCTCGGTTTCCTTACGGTCATCGCCACCCTTGTCGCCTTAGCAAGTTTTGGGGCGCCCAGCTCAGGTCAAAGGGCGCGGCCGGCTTCCGCGCGGCGGTCCGGCAGAAAAGCAGCCTGACCCTCTCGATCGTATTCACCCCTAAAGGAGACGATCATGTTTGGACGCAACCCAATTCGGGTATTGGCCCTGCTTCCAGCGCTAGCGGCGACGCCGCTAGTCGTCGGCACGATCGCGACGACAGGGTCCGCTACAATGTTCGCCTCGGTCGCAGCTGCCGCTTCATCGAAACTTGGTGAACTCTCCGTCTTTCGAACGATCATCGTCGATACCAAGGCTCTGGTGGACAAAGGCGATCTAAGCGCGGCGAGGACCCGCATCAAAGACCTGGAGACCTCATGGGATGAGGCTGAAGCTGGGCTAAAGCCACGCGCTGCTTTGGATTGGCACACGGTCGACAAAGCGATCGACCGAGCGCTGGTAGCGCTTCGCGCCGGCTCGCCCGACGCCGCTACCTGCAATCGAGCGCTCGCTGAACTCCTCAGCGTCATCGATCAATTGAGCGGCAAGACGTGAGTTGAGCTCACAGAGTGCAACAAGGGCCGACCCATTTGAAAAACCCGCGCGCCGCACAGGTCTTCGAGCCGTTTTGCGACCTGTTCGTGGCCGCTGGTCTCAGCGCTCGTAGCGGTCGAAGCGACGCCCCGTTTTCTTGTTACACCTGAGAGGAGCCTCCAATGACCCTCACGCGAACTCTGCTGACGGCGACCGCCATTTCCGGCGTTGCGCTTTTTACTACCATCCCTGCTTCCGCGCGCACCATCTGTCGATCGGACGGGTACTGCTTCAACACGAGCGGCCGTCCAGTTTACGATCAACCTGCCTATCACGGCTGGGCTTACGGAGGTTACTACCCCTACCCATATCGCCATCGAAGGCATTGGCACTACGACGACGAAGACCGCAATTGAAAAAAAAGTTGCTGGCTCTAGCCCGCGCGATGCGGACCATCCCTCTGCATAAAAAAGGTCGGTCCCGCCAGGTCTGCTATGGACGGGACCGACGAGGAAGGCGCAAGTAGCGGCGTAGCGACCCTCCGTACGCGCCGAGGCTGAGTTGGCGCGCAGGCGAGAGTTGGGCGTCGATTCGGGCAGAATTATGCTGACGTACTCTTGCGAGTGAACAGCGGCGCAACTATCCCGCAATCCCTTGACCAAGAGATAGGCTGGACCCTTTCGCCAGACGCCTGATCAAAGAAAGGGCGTAGGCCGGGCTGCAGACCGTACCACGAGGCTGGCGCTGCGCTGCAGAGACTACTTAGCCGGACCGGACCGATAGGGAAGCGACCCCAGACTCAGAGGTCCCAAGGCCATTCTGCGCTTGAACAGATAGCGATGCGGTTCGACGGCGCGCCGCGATCATCATTTCAGCGCGCGAGAAGACCTAGGGGCGCGTACTCATAAAGCCTCGGGGTCGCTGCGGTTGCCAAAGGCACTGAACTCCGGCCAGTGGATACCGAAAACCGCCGCGAGGTCGGGCCGACCGCCTCGCCCTTAAATCGGCGACTTCAGCGCGATCACATATTCGGGGGCTGCGACTTCTTGTCTGGCGACACTGGACTCATCAAGCCCACAGCAACTCCGTCGGGGTCTTCAATGATCGCGTACCGCGCGCCCCAAAATGCTTCGTGCGGTCCTTGCAAGCCACGATATCCAGCGTCGATCATGTCGCGGAACGCATCATCGACATTCGTGCGTGTGGGCGCCGACGGCGCTGAGCCCACGCTCAAGGCGGAGGCGCGGACGACTGCGGCCGGGGATTTGAGCGCCTCGAATGATGAATGACAATAGTCCTCGAAGATCCTCGTACGAGGACGATCGTCAACGGGCGACGACGCGGCTGCTTTTATACGTGATCGCGGTGCTGATTGTGATTCTGGCGGGAGCGTAGTTCTGGGGCCCCACTCGCAAAATTGCGTCAGGATTGCGCTGGCTGTTCGAGTAGCCTTGCACTGCGTCCCGCGCCAAGCTCGACGCAGCAAATGACGAGAGCCGCTAAGTCGGTCCTAAGCATCGCCACCCATCCTGGAGGGTGGCGCGTTGCCCTCTTGCCGGTCAGCAACGCGTTCACCTGATCGGCCCCGTAGGCGCACAGGCGGGGCCGATCGGGTCTGTGCGGAAGGACCAAGACGCGCGCGGGTTCTTCTACGGGTACCCCCGTGTGTAACCTATTGACTTCAGACCGGCCCGTTGTGGTGGCGGCCGGTTCTTTTTTTCTTGCTAAGACCCCATCGGCCCCGGTAGCCAGCGCTGCGGGGCCGACCAAAGCGGCGCGCCTGCAATAACCAGCAGGGCAAGCGCCAGGCCGATGATGATCAGCCAGACAAAGCCATTAACAAAGAAGCCGTCAGACATTGACCGGGACCACCCTGGGGGCGCCAAAGGCCGATTTGGGGATCGCTCGCATCAAAGACCGCGGCGAACTCTGTACTCTTGAGTGCAAGCGGCGGCCGGCCCCGCCGCGCCCAGGAAAGAAACGACGGGGCCGACCAGGCCAGCGCGCGTGTTGAAGATCACACGCACCGAGCCGCTACAGCTACGGAGCTCAAGCGCGAAAGTTTCAGCGGGGCAATCGCTCGCCCCGCGGGAGAGGCGTCGGCCCCGTGCTTCAACTCACTGACCAGCCTGGGAGCCCGGCAAATGCTCTCCTCCTCTTAACCGCGTGAAGCTCAAGGCGAAATTGCGGACGATCGCAGATGGGGATTTGAACGCGTCAATTGACGTGTGAAGGCCCGCCCGAGAGTGGTCAGGCTGAGGAAAGGTTGAGCTGCGTAAGCTCTGGCGCATGGTCACGTGCGCACGAGTCAAACCGGCGCTCTCGCCGCCGCTTCGCGCTGAGCCTGCGAAGCCTTCGCCGGACAGCCGGTCCGTGGCGCTGGCCGATCTCACCTTGACGACATGCCGTTGGCCGATCGGCGACCCGAGTGATGACGGATTCCGATTTTGCGGCGCCCCGGCGTCCGATCCGCCCTACTGCAATAACCACCGCCGCCTAGCCTATCACGCTGCTCGCGCACCAATTATTCCGCCCGCCAATCTCAACGCGAGCAATGACGAGTGAGCGGCCGGGCGTCAGACTGAGAAAGGAAGACTGACAGTAGCAGCGCCATGCCTCTCACCCATGTCAACCACCCAGGCATCGAAACAAGCCAGGGCGTGCATTTCCCGATGATGAACGGGTACAAAATCGTGCACGTCTTTGTCACCGTCGATGGGCTCCTCGGAAAAGACAAATCCTCGGCTGGGGTGAGTTACTTGGACCGGTTCGCAGCCAACAGAGATGTTTTCGAATACATAGCCGGCGAAAAATACAGGCTGAACCAATCGACGCCGCCGAAAATCACAATCACTCTTGACGACGTTCTTTCCGTTGCCCAACGAAGGCAGACTAAGCATTTTGGATCCATATCGCCGGGTAATACCCGGCTTGGCCTTGAGGACCAACGGGGCGTTTTACATTGTGTGGACAGTTTGCGACAGCTACCGGCTAACAGCAGTTCCGAAGGATTGTGAGTAGAAGATGACGGCTCCCGTGTGCGACCTGTGTGTCGTCCAAATCACCTCAATCTTCGGCCCCGCCTCAAAACGGGGTCGCTTTTTTAGTCAATGCCGGTCCGACCCACGCGAGCGGGGCCCCGATCGGGTCTGGCAAAAAAAGAACCGGCCGCCACCACAGCAAGCCGGTCAGTGAGGGTTGCGCACGAAGAATCGAAGGGACCCGCGCGCCACGTGATCTACGAGCTTCTTTTCGACATTTTCACGGCGGCCGGACGCCCTAAATCAGCCCTTCGCCTTGAGGGCGATCAACAATTGCCGCTGGACATCATGTAGGCTCACGCCCTTGCGCGTCGCCCTTAGACCCCCCGTGCGCCGATGGCGATCTCATGAGTCTTGGGGCGGCGTTCGACCGTGAAGATTTCGACAGTTGCCGCGCGTCCACGCAACGCCGCTTGTCCCAGCTGCACGAACCGCAAATCCGGGCTCGGGCCCACGCGCTTCAGGAGGTCCGCCGAGACGAGCAGGCCGCGGCCGAGCGTCTTGCACTGTTCCTGAAGTCGCGCGGTCACGTTCATAGTGTCGCCGAAATAGGCGATCTGGCGGTGCGAATCGCCGCATTCGCTGATCACAACCGCGCCCGAATGCAGGGCGGCGCGAAACCGAGGAACCAAGCCGAACTCGCGCTGGTAAGAATCTGCGCTAGCCTCAACGCGGTCTTGGACCGCGAAATAGCAGTCGAGACACTCTCGTCCTGAAACCTTCGCCATAACCGGCCAGGTTACGATGACTTCGTCGCCCACGTAGGCGTGAACCTCGCCGCCATGCGCGGCGATCGGCCCATCAATGTCGAAGAAGAAACGGGTGAGCAGCTCCTGCATGCGCACCTCGCCCAGGGCCTCGGCGATCGAGGTGGAGCCGGCGAGGTCGAGAAACATCAGGACACGCTCTTCCCGTGTGGGGTGACGATACCGCCCGAGAATGACGTTCAGAAGCACGCGACCCCCGATCAGTCGTATCAGCTCGTAAAACGCGCCAAAGAAGACGGACAAGACGAAAGATAGGACGACAATTCTCGGGAAATCGTCCAACAGCCATGCGACTGTAAGCGGCCGATCGTAAATCACCGCTTCCAATCCCGCGATGACCAGGCCGATAGCGAGCGCCAGCGCGACGGCGCGTAGAGCAATTTCCGCAAGCAGCGGCCATGTTCTCAGCCATCTGCTGGCTCGTACATTGAAGTAGAGACTGGCGGCCCAGCCGAAAGCTGCGACCGCCGCCCCGAGCACACCGCTGCGCAAATAGTTTGCGACAGTGGCTTCGGTCGGCTCATCGAGGAAGTAGCGATATATCATGCCAAACAGGATGCCGACGACCGCGGCGCCGAGCAAAGGAACCACGTTACGCCGCATGTTGCTCCCTCTCGGCAGTCTTTCCGTCCGCTCGCCCGGCGCGCTGTAGTTTACGAACGGCTTAGACAGAAAGCGTTAAAGCTGGTTCCCGTGCGGCCGGATGTGCAGCCAAACGACCAGACATTATTCACCAATACAGCCGAAGTGCCAGTCATTGCGAGCGTCGTGGGTCTGGCACATGAACCACTCCAGAGGCCGGGTGAACTTCGGCCCAGGTTTAAGCTTGTGTGAAGCGTCCGCACATGCGGCCAGCATGGGCGCCGAGGCAGTGGAGTCGACCGCTTGACTGCGCGGTCGCCCGAATGCGAGCCTCGCTGCGTCGTCGGGGGACGAGCAACCGCAACCAGCCGGAGCGCGCCATCGGCTGACCCGAATTCCAGGTGTCCATTCGTCTGATGAGATGATGGATCAGGGCTTTGCGAAGGTCCAGACTGGCAGCCTCGGTCCATCAACCACACGGCCATCCGCGATGGTGTCGAGCGAACTTGGAACGGGAGCCAGGACAGCATGAATGCACTCGTCCTCATCGCACTCAAGCGTCCCTACACATTCGTCGTGCTTGCGATCCTCATCCTGCTATTCGGCACGACGTCAGTCCTCAAGACCCCGACCGATGTCTTTCCTCCCATCAAGGTTCCAGTGATCGCTGCGATATGGACCTACACCGGCCTTTTACCGACGGATATGTCGGGCCGCGTAGTCTTCTACTACGAACGCACCCTGACCACGACCGTCAGTGATATAGAGCATATCGAGAGCCAGTACTACGGCAGCGGCGTTGTTAAGGTCTTCTTCCAGCCGGGTGCCGACATCGCGGCGGCACAGGCGCAGATCGCAGCGGCATCACAGACGGTGCTCAATCAACTACCCAAAGGAACCACGCCGCCGAACATCCTGGTCTATGACGCTTCGTCGGTGCCAGTCCTCGATCTGCAAATCGCGGCGAACAATATGACGCCGAGCCAGATCAACGATATCGCGTCCAATCTCATCCGGCCTGCGTTAATCACGGTTCCCGGGGCGGCGATCCCTCTGCCTTATGGCGGCACGGTGGCGGATATAATGGTCGATCTCGACCATGATAAGCTGCTGGCGCACGGTTTGAGCGCGACGGATGTCGGCAATGCCCTGGCGTCGCAGAACATCATCCTGCCAGCTGGCGATCAAAAGATCGGCGCCCTGGACTTCATGGTGGCGACCAATGCAACGCCACCCGACATCAATGCCTTCAACAATCTCCCGCTCAAGCAGGTCGGCAATGCGGTCGTCTACTTGCGTGACGTGGCTTATGTCCATCTCGGCGGCCCTCCGCAACAGAACATCGTGCTGGTCAAGGGCCAGCAGTCGGTGCTCCTCCAGGTCTTGAAAATCGGAGATGCTTCTACGCTCTCGGTCGTCAATGGAATCAAGGCAAAGCTGCCGGGGCTGATGAAGACGCTCCCCCAGGGCGTCACGATCACGCCACTTAACGATGTTTCCGGCTTCGTGATCGCCTCGATCGAGGATGTCGTGCAGGAGATGCTTACGGCCGCTGTCTTAGCAGGTCTCGCCGTCCTGCTATTCGTGGGCAGCTGGCGCTCCACCCTCGTCGTCATCACCTCCATCCCGCTCGCGATCCTGAGTTCCATTATCGGCCTGTCTATCATCGGCCAAACGATCAATGTCATGACCCTCGGCGGCTTGGCGCTGGCAGTCGGCATCCTGGTCGATGACGCCACGGTAATGATCGAGAACATCAACACGCACCTGGAAACGGCGGGGGAGGATGGCAAACCTGTCGAGCTGACCAAAGCGATCATCGACGCTGCGAACCAGATCGTCGTGCCGACTTTCGTGTCCACTTTGTGCATCTGCATCGTGTGGCTGCCGCTGTTACAACTCGGCGGTATCTCGGGCTACCTGTTCCTGCCGCTCGCCGAGGCCATCGTCTTCGCGATGATTGCCTCCTTCATCCTGTCGCGAACGCTGACGCCGACCATGGCGGCATGGCTGCTGCGTGGCCAGGTCGAGGCGCAACACCGACCGGAGGCCGATGGGGCACAATCAGGCTTTTTTGCAAGGTTCCCGTCGGGGTTCGAGGCCCGGTTCGAACGTTTCCGTGAGCGCTATCGCGCCACGCTGGACGCGTTGTCGAGCCGCCGTAAGCTATTCACTGCGCTATACCTAGGGGCCGCGCTCGCGTCGTTGTCCCTCCTGATCTTCGTCGGCCAGGACTTCTTTCCGAGCATCAAGTCCGGGGAGATCGACTTGCATGTCCGTTTCCCCGCCGGCACCCGCATCGAGGAGTCCGGCAAGTCCGCCGTCCTGGTGGACCAGCAGATCCGGGCGTTGTTGCCGGGCCACGTCACCGGGATCCTCGTGAACTGCGGCCTCCCCATCAGCGGAATCAACCAAGCTTATAGCGCAACCGGGACGATCGGGTCACAGGATTGCGACTTGATCATCTCGCTCGACAGCCAGGCTTCGCCGGTGGATCGATACCGGCAGATATTGCGAGCCGGGCTGACGGAGCGGTTTCCGGGAACGCAGTTCAGTTTCCTTCCCGGTGACATCACCGCCAAGATCCTGAACTTTGGCCTCCCATCGCCAATCGATATCCAGGTGAGCGGGCGCAATCTCGATGACGACTTCACCTATGCGACGAAGTTGATGGCCAAGATCCAGCGTATCGCCGGCGCGGCCGACGTGCGCATCCAACAGATCATGGGCCAGCCGACGCTGCTGCTTGCCTCCCGGCGAAGCTTCGCAATCGGGACAGGCCTGACCGAGGCCGACATCGCCAACAACGTGCAGTCCACACTGTCGGGGAGCGGTCAGGTCGCGCCAACCTACTGGCTCGACCCCCAAACCTCCGTCTCACATCTTGTGGATATCCAGACGCCGCAGGACCAACTCACCACCGTGAACGCCCTCCAAATGGTTCCGGTCGACAAGGGCATCGGCAATCCTGCAAATATTGAGCCCGAACTGGTGGGTGGCCTGTCCTCGATCACCAGCACGGGCACGCCCGGCGTCGTCTCCCACTACTCAATTATCCCTGTCATCGACATCTACGCGAACGTGGAGGGGAGGGATCTCGGAGCGGTGAGCCGAGCCGTGCAAGCCGCTATAAGCCAAACCACCTCGGAACTGCCGGACGGCGTCACGGTGACCCTGCTGGGTCAGTCGGCGACGATGAGTATCGCCTATGTCTCGCTGCTTGCAGGTCTCGCCCTGTCGATTGTCCTCATCTATCTCGTCATCGTCGTTAATTTTCAGTCCTGGCTTGATCCGTTCATCGTGGTCAGCGCCTTGCCGGCCGCCTTGGCCGGCGTGACATGGAGTTTGTTCCTGACCGGGACGACACTGTCTGTGCCGGCCCTCACGGGCGCGATCATGTGTATGGGAACGGCGACCGCCAATACAATCCTCGTCGTCGATTACGCCCGCGGGCGCCTGGCCGAACATGGCGATCCGGTCGCGGCGGCCGTGGAGGCCGGCTATG
>Ga0206856_10210_pt3 | contig 13554 bp, 14 predicted proteins | sample Alteio_BWOrgCont_48_FD_152630 | JGI IMG/M metagenome (GOLD analysis project Ga0206856, IMG submission 152630) | Enriched cells from forest soil in Barre Woods Harvard Forest LTER site, Petersham, Massachusetts, United States -... | ecosystem: Environmental > Terrestrial > Soil > Temperate forest >...
CATGACGACGACGCTGCATTGACCTTCAAGGTGAAGGAAACTCTTGCGAACCGCATCGACCAGACCGAGCCCTTTTTGCATCTCCTCAAGAACGAGGAATCCAAAAAGCTCACTATCCGTCTCCGATTGGGGCTTATGTCCACGACTCACGAGTTGTTTTTTGATTTCCTGATAGTTTTCGATGATCCCATTGTGAACTAGGACGACATGCTCGGCGCGATGAGGATGCGCGTTCTGAGTGGTGGGCTTGCCGTGAGTCGCCCAGCGCGTATGACCAATCCCGCAATTGGCATTCTGATAAGAAATAGAGCCATTTTTAAGTATTTTTTCGACGTTTTCGAGTTTGCCTTCGGATTTTTGGATCTCGATTTTACCGCCAATAAAAAAGGCGACACCCGCAGAATCGTAGCCGCGATATTCAAGTCGCTTCAAACCTTGAAGCAAAAGATTCACCGCCGGGCGATTTCCAACATAACCAACGATGCCGCACATAGATAGAAATCCCTTTCTTCACACATCTCGGACCGGCTCAGCCACTACTGCCGCAATTTCTTCGCGTACCCCGGCTTGTTCACCTGACGAGACCGCGCGATTGCAAGCGCGTCTTCTTCGACATCTTCGGTGATGGTGGACCCACTTGCGACGTAGGCTCCCCGACCAATTCGAACGGGCGCGATACATTGGCAATCACTTCCTAAAAATACACCATCTTCAATCACAGTCGTATGTTTTCTTTTACCCTCAATCACTCGACCGTCAAAATTGCAGGTTACAAATCCACAACCGATGTTCACGTCCCGACCGACCTCGGCGTCTCCTAGATAAGACAAATGAGCGACGCTCGTGTGTTCACCGATTCGGGTTTTTTTAAGCTCAACGAAGTTTCCAATCTTCGCATGCGCGCCCACGTGCGAGTCCGGACGAAGATGAGCATACGGACCCACATTGGCGCTCGCTTCAATGCGAGAGTCTTCAACGACCGTTCCGATTTTGACATGAGCCCCTTCTCCGACGAAGGCATTGCGGAGATTCGCATAAGCACCGATGGTAGCGCCGCGAGAGACTTGAGTAGTCCCGCTCAGAATCGCGCCGGGGTGAACCGTGACGTCTTCACTCAGTTGCACACCGACATCAAGCCAAGTCGAAGCTGGATCCACGAAGCGAACGCCTTGAAGGGCCCACTCCTTTACACAGCGTTCGTTCATGATACGCCCAGCCTGCGCGAGCTCCCATGGATCGTTCACTCCACGGAGATCTCCGGTCTCGGGCCATTCTAATACATCGATACTTTTTTTCGCGCGAGACGCGTGTGCCACGAGGTCCGTCAAATAATACTCGCCCTGCGCATTTTTGTTCGAGAGTTTTTGTAACGAAAACTGCAGGAAATGAGCGGCAAACAAGTATATGGAGCACGCCACTTCACAGATCGCTTTTTCGCGAAGATTGGCGTCCTTTTCTTCCACAATGCGAAGTACACCCCCTTTTTTACCCTTACGAACAACACGCCCATAACCAAAAGGATGCTCCAGAATCGTCGTGAGAAGTCGCATCGCTTGAGCTCGACCCAGAGGAGCGCTCACTTGCCGAATCAGCGCAGCTGTTAATAAAGGAAGGTCGCCTGGTAATACGAGGACGTTCGCCTTTTCGCGAACACGAGCAGCACCCCAAGGCGCATCCATCGCGCAGCGAGCAGCATGTCCGGTTCCTTTTTGTTTGATGAATGAAATGAATATCCATCTCACTATAAGAAGCATTGTCACGAACAGCGGCTTCGACTTTTTCTCGATCATGACCCACGACAACCGCGACCCGAGCGCGAGGCGAGACTTCTTTCACGCGATTGAGTGTGTGAAAGATGAGTGGCTCCCCACCGATTTTGTGCAAAACCTTGGGAAGAGCGGATTTCATGCGCTTGCCCTGGCCTGCTGCCAAAATAATGACTCCCAGCGGAACGTGATCTAGAGATTTCATATAATATACTTTCGGTACTCGAAACCTGTGTTGAGAACAAGATGATTAGGAAAAATTTTACTAAAGTTTCCCCGTAAAATACCGATAAATCTTATCAGCCACAGCAGTTCTCCAGCCCTGTAGGTCCTCGGGCAAACGACGACTATTGAGAAAAAAAGTTAAGGAACAGATTTCTTTGGTTGACCAACCTTAGAAATCCTTATAAAACTCGTTGTCAACGTTCAGGAGAGCGTTAAACTAGATACCAGAGTGATAACGATAGGCAAACAACACCGCCTGTCAAACACCACCCTTCAGAACTTCCATCATAGTCGTGATGGGAGATGAGACGGGAGAGGGGAATAGTGAGGAAAGTATGGACGCGAAGACAGTGACTAAGTTCCGGAAACTTTTACTTGAGGAGAAGGAGAGGATCCTCAACAACTCGAAGAATGCGCTTAAAAATGAGCTCGCTCTTTCACCCGATGACCTCCCCGATGAAACCGACCTCGCCGCCAGCGAAATCAACCAAAACCTAGTCTTCAAGCTTCGCGACCGTGAGCGCCAGTTGCTCACCAAAATCGACGAGGCCCTAGCGCGCATGGATGACGGCCAATTCGGCACCTGCGAAGACTGCGAAGAGCCGATCGAGCCCCGTCGCCTCGAAGCTCGCCCAGTCTCCACTCTCTGCATCGCTTGCAAAGAGAAGCAGGAACACCGCGAAAAGATTTACGCCTAAAAAAGGTGAGCCTCACCTTTTGGTGGAGTGAGCCCCACCTTTTGGTTAAAGTTCGCGTCAAAGTCCTGGCACCTGCGGGCGCCACTCCACTGAACGCGGCTTCTTAAGAAATAAAAAAACCCACATTTCCTTCGGGATTTGTGGGTTTTTTTATTTCTACGGATGCATTTCCCATCTCTCCATCAGCCTCAAAACAGATGCCCGCGAAAAGTTTAATCTTTCTGCGCACCCTTAGGCAAATAAATCCCTAAAGAGCTCCCCCGGTCCCGCCGAATCGTTTCATAGCTGCTACATGTGATCGGGACAGGTGAAGCCGGTCCCGGAGAGTACACAGAAGATAAATGCCTCAGGAGGGCGGAATGGTAACTAACTACGACGGCGAACAAGTGGACATCCCAGAATCTCTTCCTATGTTACCGGTACGAGATATTGTGGTGTTCCCTTTTATGATCATTCCCCTCTTTGTGGGCCGAGACTCATCCATTCGAAGCGTCGAGGAGAGCCTCGCGCGTTCCGACAGGTTGATCCTGTTGGCGTCCCAGAAGGACATCAGCGATGAACATCCGAATCCAGATGGCGTCTATAAGACGGGCACGGTGGCGATGATCATGCGCATGCGCAAGCTCCCCGACGGACGCATCAAGATCCTCACGCAAGGTCTGTGCAAAGCCAACATTCAGGAGTTCACGCAAACACAACCTTTCTTCGAAGTGAAAATCGAACGCATCACTGACACCGCAAACAACGCGGGCTCCGAATCCGAAGCCCTCATGCGCAACGTCCGTGAACAACTCGAGCGCGTGATCTCGCTCGGCAAAGTTCTTTCACCTGATATCTTGATGGTCTTGGACGACATCACCGATCCAGGTCGCCTCGCCGATCTCGTGGCCTCAAACTTGGGCCTTAAAGTCAGCGAAGCACAAGGCATCCTCGAGACTCACGACTCCGTCGCGCGTCTTCAGAAGATCAGCGAGATCCTCCAAAAGGAAGTCGAAGTCCTCTCCATCCAAGCCAAGATTCGTTCTCAGGCAAAAGATGAAATGACGAAATCGCAGAAGGAATACTTCCTCCGCGAGCAGATCCGTGCCATCAAGAGCGAACTCGGCGATAACGACACCAAAGGTGAAGAAATCGGCGAGCTCAAAGAAAAAGTCGCCAACGCCAAAATGCCTCCTGAAGTTGAAACCGAGGCACAAAAGCAATTGGGCCGCCTTGAGCGTATGCATCCGGATGCTTCAGAAGCCTCCATGCTCCGCACCTATATTGACTGGCTCGTCGAAACGCCTTGGAGCAAGCACACCGTCGATAACCTCGACCTCACTCGCGCCAAAGCGATTCTTGATGACGATCACTACAACTTGGGCAAGATCAAGGAACGTATTCTTGAATATCTCGCTGTCCGAAAATTAAAAGACAAGATGAAAGGTCCGATCCTCTGTTTCGCCGGCCCTCCTGGCGTCGGCAAAACTTCGCTCGGTCGCTCGATTGCACGTGCACTCGGTCGTGAGTTTGTCCGCGTCTCTCTCGGTGGCGTCAAAGACGAAGCCGAAATCCGCGGTCATCGTCGCACCTACGTCGGCGCTCTCCCAGGCCGCGTGATCCAGGGCTTAAAACAAGCCGGCACGAACAATCCTGTTTTCGTCTTGGACGAAATCGATAAACTCGGCAGTGACTTCCGCGGTGATCCGTCGGCAGCGCTCCTCGAAGTTCTCGATCCAGAACAGAACAACTCGTTCCGCGATCACTATCTCAACGTGCCTTTCGATTTATCGAATGTCATGTTCGTTGCAACCTGTAACATGCTCGACACCATCCCATCCGCTCTTCGCGATCGTATGGAAGTGATCCAGCTCTCAGGCTACACCGAAGAAGAGAAGTTCTTTATTTCGAAGAAGTACCTGATCCCAAAACAGACCACCGAAAACGGAATCAAGCCTGCTCAAATCGAATTTACTGAAGATTCGATTAAAGCCATCGTCTCAGGTTACACACGCGAAGCAGGACTTCGTAACTTGGAACGTAACGTCGCTACAGTTTGCCGCAAAACGGCTCGCTTAGTCGCCGAAGGCAAAACAGAAAAAACCGTGATCACGCCTGATCAGGTCTATAAGTTCCTCGGACCCGCTCCCTACGTTCGTGAAGACGAACAGGAGAAGGACGAAGTCGGCATCGCGACTGGCCTCGCATGGACCGCAGTCGGCGGAGAGATTCTCTACGTCGAAACCGCGGCCACCAAGGGCAAAGGCAGCCTACTCCTCACCGGCATGCTCGGCGACGTGATGAAAGAATCCGGCCATGCCGCCATGGGCTTGATTCGATCTCGTGCAAAAGATTTCGGTATCGACGAAGATGTCTTCGCCAACACCGACATCCATGTGCACTTCCCACAAGGTGCCATCCCTAAAGATGGTCCGAGTGCGGGCATCACAATGGCTTCGGCGATTGTTTCTCGACTCACGGGCATCCCCATCCGTCGCGATGTTGCGATGACAGGTGAGATCACCCTCACCGGTCGCGTACTTCCGATCGGGGGCCTGAAAGAAAAAGCACTTGCCGCCATGAGACACGGAGTGAAAACGATCGTTATCCCGGACAAAAACAAGAAGGACTTGGAAGATATCCCAGAAGAATATCGCGCCAAGCTGACGTTCATCCCGGTGAAGACATTTGACGATGTCCTCAATGTCGTCCTGAGCGAAAAGTTGGAAGGCCTTCGCGACAAGAAGGTTCCGCCAGCTCCTCGCAGCGGAGGCGAACGCAAGAAGAAAGCGCACGACCCTGGTTTCGACAAAGCCGCATAACGGTACTTGTGTCGACCGGCTGGCATCAGCTAAAGTAGTCAGGTGAATCCGGTCCAAATCCTCATCTGCGCTTGCCTCATTGTCGTCTCGGGTTATCTTTCCGCATCTGAAATCGCGCTCTTCAGTCTCTCGCGCTTTCAGCTTCGGACTATCAAAGAACGCCTTCGCACGAGTCATCGCAAGATCAAACGCTTACTCGCTGATCCGAGTGGGCTCTTGGTCACCATTCTTGTCTTGAACGAGATCGTGAACATCTCACTCTCGGCGGAGATCACCACAGTCCTTGCTCGATATCGAGCGACGGAAACGAACTCGGTTTTGAGCCTTCTCCCCTCCGTGATTCCAAAATGGGCCATCGATACTTTGCTGGGGATCTTCGTCAGTGCACCGATTGTTTTGTTTTTCTGCGAGGTCACGCCCAAAGTGATCGCCGCACGCGCCAATCAAGTCGTCGCCCCACTGGCCGTCGGCCCCCTCAGTGTGATCTACGATTTGATGAAGCCCATTCGCATCACACTGACGGCTCTCGTCCGCCGCATCAGCAATATCATCAACAAGGATCCGCCCTCGGACCCTATCTTACGCGAATCCGATTTCCTCCTTTTGGCCGAAGAAGGACATCGCGAAGGCACGATCCAAGAGAGTGAGTTGGAACTCATTCGAAATGTCTTTGAATTCGACGACACCGCTGTCCGCGAACTCACTGTACCCATTTCAAACACCGAAACTCTGATCGAGAGTGCAACCATTCGAAACGTTCTGAATATGCCGCGCGGATACGAACATTCGAGAATCCCAGTCCTGAACACGACCCGTAAAAAAGTCGTTGGCGTTTTGTACGTCAAGGATCTTCTTAGGGCAAAACTCGAACCCGTACTCCAATCTCAGTCCGTCATGAGCATCGTGCGCAAGCCACTTTTCGTGAACTCGGACACTCGCCTGAACGCCGTCTTTCGGAAATTCAAACAACAACGAACCCATCTTGCAATCGTTCAAGACTCCGTCGGCAACAGCGTCGGTATCGTGACGATGACGGATATTCTCGAGGCGCTGTTTGAGGATTTCAAAAGTACGGAAGACTTACCCACGTCTCCGAGGAGCAAGACATGAACCTCTCGCTTCGCACGTTAGTGATCCTTGTCCCCCCCCCTGCTTCTGATCGAGAGCTTTTACTCGGGCTCGGAGATCGCCCTACTCTCCGCCGACAAACTCGGTCTACGCAAACTCTCACGCCAGGGGCATAAGGGCGCAAAACTCGCACTTGAACTTTCGTCGCATCCGGAACGCATTTTATCTGCGACTCTCCTTATGACGAGTCTCTGCGTGATCGGGATCTCGGCACTCGTCGCACTCTATTTTATGCACGACGACGCCATCCATGCGGATATCTTGTCCGTTCTCTTCACCTCTCCGCTTGTCGTGTTGTTTGGGGAACTGATTCCGAAAACGATCTATCAACGCTATTCTTCACTGGTCGCGCCGGTGGTCTCTTATGCCATCTATTGGACGTATTGGTGTTTTTATCCGATCACGCGAATCCTTTCCGCTTACACCTCCCGACTCTCTCGTCTAGTGGGGCCGATCAATGAGATGCTCACGGGCAAACGCCACACCACTCGTGAAGAGCTCGAAACGATGCTGAGTTTCGGCAAGCGCGAGTCGGAGATCAAAGCCGGTGCGCGTAAGATGATTAAGCGCATTTTGGATTTTCGCGAATCTGAGGCAAAAAACGCACTCATCCCTCTCGTTCGTGTCGAAGCAATCGAAGAGACCGCCACTGTTCACGAGGCGCTCTTAAAATTCGAGCAGACCCGGCACTCGCGCATGCCTGTTTATTCGGACCGAGTGGACAATATCGTAGGCCTGCTCGAGATTGCGGATCTTTTTAGCGCAACCGAGTTGGAGCAACCGATTCGCGATCACATCACGCCCGCGCATTACGTCGCGGAAACACAAAGACTGGACGATCTTTTGCTTGATATGCGGCGCGAAGGCGATGAACTCGCCGTCGTCGTGGACGAACACGGTGGGGCTGTCGGGATTCTGACCGTCGAAGATATTGTCGAAGAGATCGTCGGCGAGATCCAAGACGAGTACGACACGGACGCCGCCCCTTTCAAAGAACTGGGCGAGGATCGCTGGCTCATTCAAGCCCGCATGGAGATTCAGGAGATCAACGAAAAACTGGGGTTCGAAGTTCCCGAAGGGGACTATGAAACTCTCAGCGGGTTCTTGCTCCAGCAGTTTGGTCGCATCCCGCAGGCGCCGGATGAGCTTTATTTCAACACACCGGCGGGGCTTTTCAAGTTCACGATTCGCAAGGCAACCGAGCGTCACATCGAATCAGTGCTGGTCCAACGAACCGCTGAAAAACGCGAAGAAAGCGACGCCTGAGCTCCCCTTTAAAACGTTTCGTGCTGAAGGTCCGTTGCCTGAATCGCTGAACCTCTCGCCCGGTCACCGCTTGAGCCACCTGCTCCGTCCGATGAAGCCGCCGGCACGCTCTTATCCCGGGTCGAACTAATGCCGCCTCCACCAGGGGCTGCGGGTGGGGCACTCGGATCATGAATCCCAGGGTTCAGATTACACTTTGCAACGGCGCCACAGAAATTATCATTCGGAGCGATACTCCGATCAATCATCTGCTGAATGGCTTTGCCTAAGAGTTTATTCTCAATTCGCGCGCGATACGCTTCGACCATCGCTTTGAGCTGATCTTGTTTGGCATCAAATAATTTGGCCTCTGTCATCCCGAAAGTGGCCATGTCGTTATTCTTATCCACAGCATCGAGTGTCGCAGCCGCCCCTTGCTGTGCTTGTTGAAACGCAAGATCCGCGGTCATGAGTTTCGCGACATTTTCATCCGGATCAGCCGTGCCGCTCATGATGTCGAGCGCTCTCATATCTGTATCTACGATTTGTTGCCTCATGGTGGCCGCTAGAGCTTTTTTGCCATCCACATCTTTTTGAAACGCGACTCGCTCCCCTTTGGTTGACCGGTTCTGACTAGCGAGAGCATCCACTTGGCCTTGAAGTGCACTGGCTTGTGCCTTGAGTTTCGCAACAGCGTCCGGATCACTGTCAGAGCTGTTTTGAAGAGCAGCGGTGTACTGGTCTTGAACCTTTTGCTGTTGAGCGAGCAGGTCGTTGATCTGGCTTTGACGAGTTTTCTGAGCGTCTTGATCAGCCGCGACTTTCGCTTCAAGTGCTTTGCGTTTTGTAGCGAGGTCATCTCGCTGAGCTTTTAAGGTTGCCGCTTCCTTCACGGTTTCGTTCGCTGCGGCGGCACGTGACAAATTGCCGACGTAAACTTGATAGGCTTTTACGTAATCGTTCCAAGTATTCACATAGACCGGCATCGGGACGACCACCGAGCCCGGATCCGCGTCTGGGTCAGTGGGTGTAGTCGTCGTATCGGTCGCGCTCGTATTCGTTGTCGCGTCCGGGGCCGGAGCGGGCTGTTGGGTCTTCTTCTTGTGATAAGCCCCTCGCGCAGGTGGCGCATCGGGATCCGTCGGCGGTGCGGCCGCGTTCGCAATCGTCGCCCCCATCGCTGCACTTGCCACGATACTTACCCACAAAATCGACTGAGCCGCTCTCTTCATAGTTAAACCCTCTCTTAAGGGTTTTCGGCCGGTTGATGAAATTCCTTAAGCTCCCAAATGACGCAGAACTTAACCAAAAGGTGGGCCTCACCTCACCGAAAGGTGAGGCTCACCTTTGGATAGGCATCTTCTGCCCCTTCCCTTTAGGGCAAAAGCACCGCAGAATATGGGAAGGAGGCCGAAGGAATGGCCAAAACGATACTCATTGTGGACGACGTCGCGTTTGTCCGCAAAACGCTTACACAGATTTTAACTGACGCCCATTATCAGGTCGTTGGCGAGGCGTCGGATGGCCAAGAGGCCATTGACCTCTACGCAAAGCTACGCCCCGATCTCGTTACGATGGACGTCGTGATGCCCGAGATGAGCGGCATCGAAGCAACACGCAGAATTATCAAGGTCGATGGCGAAGCTCGCATCGTGATTATTTCCGCGATGGGACAAGAGAACCTCGTCATGGAAGCCATCAACGTTGGCGCAAAAGACTACCTTCTCAAACCCTTCAGCACACAAGACGTTTTGAAAACGATTGAGCGGGCCTTGCTCGACGAGTCCCATGCTTCAGCGCGGGCCTCCTCGGTACGCGAAAACAAATTGGGGTGACACTCGATGAATCTCGATCACATGACGGGCGCCTTGCCGCAGAGCTTCGAATTTTATCATTTAGGAAAAGTCGAGATAGCCCCATGGCAACCCTCAGACTCGAACGCGCTCAATGATGAGATTTTACAACGCCCACTTCACTCCATCGCTTTCACGATTATCGATGAAGACCTCTCCCGCGGCGTTTTGCTCGTCCTTTTCGACTCGGCACTCGACCTCTCCACCTACTCGGAACTTGGCAATACACTAGCAAGCCAGATCGCCACGCGCCTATCGCAAACCTCTGGCTTCGACGCCTGGATCTCCCCGCCAAAAGTCTTGAACCCCGTCCAGCTTAAGCGCCTCTTGCAGCTGCGAAATCACGAACACAGCGAAGACCGCACTTACGTTCAAAACAACGGTGAAACACGCACCACGATCCAAACCGTGTTGATGATGCTTCCACCTGCGGTGAGCTCGACCGATTTTTTGCCAGATGATTCAAACTCCCCAGATATCGAAAAGGAGCTCGGCCGTGCTTAGGCTTTTTAAAACCCTGATCAAAACTTTTTTGTTTTCGTTGGCGATTCTCTTTCTCGGAACAGCGATTCGCTGGGAGGGCAAAACCCTCTCCGAACACGTGAGAATCAGCGCTGAGCAAACGCGCGACTCTAAAGTCGTGACCCACACGTACACCTACGTGAAAGAGTGGGTCTCTCGCATTGCTCGAGACTTTAATAAAGGGGTGAGCCGACACGAAGTTTCGTCGGCAAAGGAAACGATCCATACGGATCGTGTGACGACACAGGCTGCTGCGCCGGAGATTTCGAAAAACACTTCAGAAGGCGGTAAATCTTCCGCCGCTTTGGAAGAACTACCGCCCTCTGAACGTCAAAAACTGAAAGCTCTCATTCGCGAGCTGAACACGCCACACGATAAATAAACACACTGACCGACTTACCGAGCGGTTCCGACTGGCCCGCCTGCTTGCGCCACGGTGGCAGAAGCATTGCTCTGCTGCTGAGTGGACTGATCAAGGTTACCCTTGTCCGAGCCGGTTAAGCCGCAATCTACAGCCGCTCCAGACGTTTTACTCATCTGCTCTTCGCCGCTCACAGCATCTGCTGGGCTACGTTGAATCGCCAGCGCATTCTCGGCAATCACCAGTCCGAGTACTAAAACAAAAAAGAAACGCTTTTTCTTCATACAGTCTCCTACTTCTATGTCTCTCTATCTATCAACGCTATGATCAACCCTTGGGATGACTTTCCTCAGGCCACAGCATTCTCTGAGGTGGGATAGTGCAACCGGGGTGCCACATGGGTTACGAATGACACTGGGTCATAACCTGTTGAAAATAATAGATTATAGGACACCGCCCCTGACACTTAAAACACACCCGGAGTGGGTCAGCAGATACACATGCGATACAGGTGACTAAAGGTTAAACACAAAAAAAGCCCGCCGGTCGTGAGACGGGCGGGCTTCCAAAAACTTTTAGATCCGAAAATTCTTACTTCAAGCAATCTTTGAATTCACGGCCCGGACGAAACTTAGGAACCGTCATCGCCGGAATCTTGATCTCTTTGCCAGTCTGAGGATTGCGGCCCATGCGTGCCTTGCGCTTGCTCTTGGTGAAAGTGCCGAAGCCGATCAGGGTGACATCTTCGCCCTTCTTGACTGACTTCTTGATTGTTTCGAGAGCTGTGTTCAATACGTTTTCAGCATCCACTTTGGTCACTTCTGCGACTTTAGAAACAGCTTCGATCAATTGAGCTTTGTTCATCTCTACATTTCTCCTTAAAGAAAGTTATAAAAAGTTATAAAATTTTCGAAAAATAATTTTCGACTTCGAACCGGGCTTAGTGCCCGACTCGTTGCCGATGATGGCGAAGGTTCACTGGACTGTCAATGAAGAACTCTAAGAAGAATTCTAAAATTCATGTTGAAGAGTCGGTAAACTTTTCGACACATCCCTGCTATTGAACTTCTCGCACGATCCGAACTCGGCGAATGCCGACTTCTTCGCGCGGTCGGTCCATTGGACCCGTCGCTACGGCTCCTAAGTTTTGCAAAACATCTTGACCTTTAACAAGCGTCCCAAAAACAGAGTGTTTTCCATCCAACCAAGGCGTCGCAACCAGCGTAATAAAGAACTGCGAACCGTTTGTGTTAGGCCCCGCATTGGCCATCGATAACACTCCCGGCCCCGTGTGCTTGAGAGTCGGATGAAATTCGTCTTTAAAGCGATAACCAGGTCCACCAGTGCCCTGGCCGAGACGATCTCCGCCTTGAACCATAAAGTTTTTGATGATGCGATGAAAAACGGTGCCGTCATAAAACGGCTCTGACGATTTGGCGCCCGTCTTTGGATCCGTATATTCTTTTTCGCCGGTCGCAAGACCTACAAAATTTTGAACTGTTTCTGGAGTCTTTTCGTCTTCAAGTCGCGCGACCATCTCACCGATCGTCGTCTCAAATATCGCATAGAGCCCTTTGCCGAGTCCGAGATTTTCTTCTGTGATTGGATTTTTCATTTTAATTCCTTTGGATTATTTTGGATTATTTTTATGTCAAACGATGTTCTCAAGGAGCCGGAGTGATTCGCGCTGATGTGAGAACGGCAGCAGTTTCATCGCTTCTTCGAGAAGGGCCCAACGATACTCGACGTGCTCCCGCGGATCAAGTGTGACCACGCCGACCGAGTCTGCTCGGAGCGCAAACGCATGCTCGCGCGCCGCCCCCCAGCGCCCCACAAAAGCGTGCTCAAAGTGAAGAGACTTCGGTTTGGATGTAAACGTCAACCCCGTCTCCTCTATAGACTCGCGAAGAGCGGCCGCCTCGAAGGATTCGCCCTCTTCTACTCCTCCTGTTACAGGTTGCCAAGAGCTCCCTCGCTCCGGACAAACTTTCAGGAGCAGAACCTGACGCCCCGTCTGAACGTCCGCGTAGATCCACACCAAGACTTTACTCAACTCAGCCTTCTGCATTTGAAGGACGCCCTTTCACGATAAGATCTGAAGGGGGTCACCGTAGCAGAAACCACGCACCGAGAAGAGGATAAAAACCGCAACCTATCGATAACGCGCCGCTCTTGCGACAGGATCATTGCCTTCGGTCGCAGAAACGAGTAATCAGATGAAAAACGCGCGCAGTTGACTTTCTACTCTAAGTACCTAGAATAAAGTACCTAGCTAAAAAGATCCCTCAGCCGCTTAGGATGCCGATGTAGCTCAGTTGGTAGAGCAGCGCTTTCGTAAAGCGCGGGTCGCTGGTTCAAGTCCAGTCGTTGGCTCCATTTACTTCAGTGACGAGTGGCGAGTGATATGTGACAAGTTCGAAAAGGCTAGGTTCGGGTCCATTGCCTTCGATTTATTTCCCGCTTGCGGTGATTCTCGCGATGGGCCAGCTTATGGACATTAGGCATCAGCGAGGTTATTTATGTTTGATTGGTTCAAAAAACAATCGCCGACTCCAAACGGAGGGCCGGATTTTTCGGACATCAACTCCAAAGAGAAAGCTGAGGCACGGTTGCAGATCGGCGAGCTGGAGAAGCTGTTTCTACTTCCGGCGGAGTTCGGCGGTACAGATGACCCGCGTAACATCGTTTATGTGCCGCGAGGCTTCGTCGCCGCCAAGAGAGACATTGACGCCAACATTATCAAGCCGCTCATTGAGTCAGAGAAGATTACCGAATATCAAGCGACACCGGAGTATCAGGGCAAGAGTTTCGTCCCGATTGCTATCAAGATTGTGGCACGCAATCCGGGTTCATTCACCACAGACATTAACATTTGGGGCAAAGCCCTGCGAGGACGAGCTGATGCCTAACACCGCGCTGGAGTCAACGCCGCTGTCGCGGGTCGCTGGTTCAAGT
>Ga0206856_10322_pt1 | contig 13519 bp, 10 predicted proteins | sample Alteio_BWOrgCont_48_FD_152630 | JGI IMG/M metagenome (GOLD analysis project Ga0206856, IMG submission 152630) | Enriched cells from forest soil in Barre Woods Harvard Forest LTER site, Petersham, Massachusetts, United States -... | ecosystem: Environmental > Terrestrial > Soil > Temperate forest >...
TTCTTGCGTGAACGGCACTTGTTCGTCGCCGTCGACTTGGTTTATACCGCCGGCAAACACCATTCCGATCGATGGCGTAAACACCTCGGTGGCTTATAGTATCGGGATGCCTTCGGTTTCTGATTTGATTCTTCATCCCGCTGCTGGGGCTATGCTCACGGTGGGTGAAAAGCTAGGGCCCTGGGGATCTGTTGCTTATTCTCTAAAGCCGATGGAGCAACTATTGCTCTCATACGACGCCCATTTGCAACTGTCGGATACGAGTACGAGTGTGCCTGTGACCATTCATCCCAGGGCTGAGTATTCTCATCTGTTGTCTACGGAGTTGGGCTATCGTACTTCGCGCATCGATCTGATTGCCTCTGTGCTTGCGGAGGACCCTGTTCAGGATAACTCACTTCCGGCGGATTGGACGAATCAGGTAGCTGTACCGTCTACAACCGCGGCTCTAATGGCTCGATACTATTGGGGCGATGTTGGAACTGGAAGCCTGAATTTTTCGGTCCTCAGACAATGGGGGGGGAACGCCCCAGACAGTGGTTTGAACGCAAATGGCTTGAGTGCGTTCGATGATCGATACCCTTTTTCGAGTGCGCTGAAACTCGGGATTCAGTCTCCTTTGTTCAGTCGAAACTTTTTTGCTTCCACCCAAATGCTCTACGACATCGAACATGATGGGAGCATCTGGTCGACTAACTTTAAATTAAAAGTCCACAAGGACTGGAATCTCAACCTGGGTGCCGATCTCGTGGTGACCGAAGTGTTGGGGTTAGGTGATAACAACTCGAGCGGAACAGATTTTATTACCCGCTATCAGGCGTATAACCGTGTGCATGGTGGGGTGGGGTATGTTTTCTAAAAGACTTGCGAAGGCAGCGGCGTGGGCGGTTTATTTGACGGGGATGCTCGGTTTGAGTTCTTGCCGAATTCATTGGAACGATCCAGGACCCCAGCTCGCGGCACAAAATGCGCCTCAACATTTTCAGCTACCCCAGTCGAGCACTGCTTGTCTGAGTGGTTCGATGAAAGTGATCAAAGATTACCTCGACGGCGTGACGGTCGGTCACACTGATCAGGAGCTGGTGGGCGTGTGGAGTTGCCTTTCGAATTCTCTCCAAGTTTTCACCCAAAAAGTTTCGGGTGCGCAGCCCGGTGTTTATAAAAAAGAAGAGCTCAAACAGTTTTTAGAGAAGTACTTTTTAAATAACACTCCCATTCCGGATGATCTGATGGCCGGAACGATGCAGTTAAAATGCAGTCTTCTGGGCGGCACGAACGACGTGATTACGTTATCCGAAATCACGAAGGCACAGGGTTTTATTCAGATTGTCAGTGACCAATCGATTCTGCTTCGTCCCTACATGCCCCTCACCGTAACTCACGTGAAGACCATGGATCAGGTGACGCTCACGAGTGCCATCTCTGCGCTCAACACAGCCGGAAATGCTCTCGCAGCCCCTCTTCAAGCCACGGGTAATAGTTACCTGTTTTCGGATTTGATTCAGCTCCTCCAAGGTTACGAGTTATTGGCGCCCGCGACGACGACTCAGATCCATTCGTTCAAAAGTCAGTTGCCGGTGTTTGAAGCTGCAAAGACTTTACTCCTAGGGTCGCAAGGGGATCGTATCGAAGGAGGAGAGTGGAAAACATTTTTTGCCTCCGCCGCCAAATGGTACGGCATCTACCTGCGATTTGAAAACCTGGAAGCCAGCGAAAGCGATTGGACGGTCGGACCTGGACGTGTACTTTTTGTTTCGGGATTGCTCGATGTGGCCGATCTGTTGGATGATTCGATTTCGCTGCAGTCGAGTTCCGGGGCTGTTATTTCGTTCGATGCAATCGATGCGTTTGTGGACTCCTTCTATGCGTCTGTTGCAAACGGAGTAGTTTCGATGCCTGATGGATTCAAAAATGTTCAGGCTGCTACATTAAAAACGACAATGCGGCCAATGTTCCGCCGTTTCTTAGGGGGCAGTGACACGACATCGACTGGACGCCAAGCCGCAGGGCTTGGACATGCCGCTTTGGATCGCGCCCGTTACTGGATCAAACATTGGTCGGCAGGACAGGATTATCTCGAGAGACTTTATTCGCACGCCGCCTCTGAGACCCCGAATGCAACGGTTGATAGTTTGTTTTCAAGCGCAGCGCTGAATCAATACACGATTGAACAAGTGATGGGGCTCAAGGCGGGGACTTCTGCTTCACAACTGGATGCGGTCACTTTGGGCGCGATCTCTGATATGCGCGCTTTGATCGGCCGGGTGAGACCGATCTATTCGACTCAATCGTTGGACATGTATTTTACGGGCTATAGTTTGAATGATGATCGTTCGCTGTATGATCTGAGCCAGCTCAACTGGATGTACGATGCAGCTCGCATTATTGTCCAGGGTTACGCTGACGATCCGGCTCGTTCGCAAAATTTGACTGGCGTAACCTTAAATGAGTTTGCGGGTCTGTATGAGGACGTAAAAGATTTTTTGGTTGAACTCAATGTCGCGGATCCGACGGCGGTCGCTGTCGCGCAAAAGCGCTTTAGAGAGTCGAGTCTTTTCACTTTTAACGCCAGAGGGAGCGATATCGGAGACGTGGATCAAGGAGCTCAGCTGCTTGCGTTTATGGTTTCTGGAAAACAGCAGTCTTCCCGGATTCGTGCGAGTATCTCTAAAAAATGCACTCTCGGTCCCCTCGATGTTTTCGGCAACCCAACGATCGAGCCAAAGTGTTTTAGAAGTGAGTTTGATCGCCAGTTTGCTTTGAGTTTTGGCCAAATGCCGAACTTGGTGGCGTATTATAAAAATCTGGGTGTAGCGGCTCAGGCGACCTTCATGAGTAACCTGGAAAAGGCGACGCGCAGATCAGGGCTCTCAACCGACTGGTTTGATACCAATGATGTGGACGCGATGTGTATGCTTTTCCATTACATGGAAGCGATGTACGAGCGGTTCGACGAGAATAATTCGCAGACGTTTGATTATTATTCGGAGTATCAGTATCCCGATCGGAACTCTACGGAGATTCGGGGTGCCTATCCCGTATTTAAACAAACGCTTGTGAAGCTCAGTCAGTTCACTGACGATCGACAGCTGAAGTCTTTGTTCTCCTACATTCTTCAGAATGGAGAGCCGCCTGAACATACATTGATGGGTGCGTGGAACTGGACGGTGTGGCAGCACAAGTATGATCAATGGGATGTGCACGCGGATCGCGGACGTCTTCTTCAAATCTTCGGAATGATTAATCAGTACTAGAGCTCGAAGCGGTCTTCTGAATCATTTCATTCAGAACGCGGCCTTCTGACATCACTGGACTCAAGGTCCCGAGGAAAAATGACAACGTCGGTGCGATGTCGACGATCTCAGCGCGCTCCGAATAAACGCCTGGGCGAATTTTCGAACCTGCAAAAATAAGCGGCACAGATCGATCATAACTATAACCGGTCATATGAGCGTGAGGATCGCCTGCTTGGACGTAAAAGGGTTTAGGGATGATGACGACATCTCCACTGCGTTCAGGGCTATAGCCCTTTTCGATTTCACGTTTCAATATCCCCGGGGGAAGTCGATGCGCGATAAAGTCAGAGTGCGAAAATAAAAATGCGACGCCTGGTAGGGCCTTGAGCTTGTCTTTGATGAGGTCTTCGGCTTCGCTCGGGTTGATTTTTTTAGCCAAAAGTGCCGCATGATTCAGATAGATATTCAGATCGATCATCGCCGGAACCCAAGCCCCTTGGGGGGGCGTGGCGGAGGCAGAGGGGGTTCCGTATTTGTCATTGAGTGCCGAGTTGAGAAGGGCTTGGATCTCTTTGGGATCAAAAGTGCCAGCATCCATCCCGCCCGCGCGAATCCAATCTTGGTTGGGAGCCATCCCGTGATCAGCTGTCAAAACGATCAGGACGTTACTCAGTCCGCCTGGAACCTGCTTGGCGACCGAACGTAGGAGTTCGGATAGAGAGCGATCTTCGGCGACGGTGATCTCTTCCATCTCAAGACTATTGGGACCGTAGTGGTGACCCACATAATCGTGCGTAGAGTAGCTAATAGCGAGGAGGTCCGTCGCATCACCCTTGCCTAGGCGGAACGCTGTCATTGCCTTTTGTGCGGCCTCGGTGGTGAGTTTGATACCGTAGGGAGCTTCGATCGATTCGTGAGTTCCGATCGACGTATCATGCTCAAAAGTTCCGACGGCTGGGCGAGAAAGTCCGGAGGAGTTGCCGGAAGGCGTCCATTTCAGGGACTGTCCTTTTTGTGAGGAGATCTCGAGATTCAGTTCGCCTACCCAGTCCGGCAGTGGGGACGTGCGGGAGTAGTACGGGCTTGTGGTCCACTCGAATTTTTTCGGGTCAAACCAGAGCGCGAGATTGGGACGATGTCCACCAAGCAAAACGGCCGCACGATCCTTGAGTGCGATCGAAACGACGTGAGACGGCCAGCCGGCATTCTTGAGTTCATCGCCGACGGTGGTTCCAAAAAAGTTACGAGGAGAGATCCCAAACTCAGGGTCGTTTACGCAGTAGACGGACTCTGACGTTTTTTGGTCATACCAATAATTGGTGGAGATACCCGTTTGATACGGGTAGGAGCCCGAGAGGATCGTTGCATGACCGGGACCCGTCATGTTTTGGAGCACATCGTATTGGGCAAAGGGAAAATAAGCCCCTTTTTGCCGGAGATAATTGAATCCACCGGGATTTTGAGCATTACCGGGTGCGAGAAATCTTTTCGAAAAACGTGTTAAGTAGTCCGCGCGAAATTGATCGAATACGACAACCAAAACGAGTTTGGGTTTAGATTCGTACTCCCGAAGGGTGATGGGGGCGGCGTGAACTGACGAAGTGATCGAGTTTGAAAGAACGCAGATTACGGTGAGAAACAGTATCTTATGAAGGTTCATAGCGAAGAACTTACCTCAATGAGTTTTGAGGCGCGATCAAAAACGGAGTCAAACATGGGCTCCGTAAGACGACCTGTAAAGGTGTTTTGCTGGCTGGGGTGATAGGAGAGAAGGAGAGATTTTTTTTCTGTTAGTTTTGTCTCGCCACCGTGCGAAAAGTGGGGACGAGTTTGAGTGAGAGTGAGGCCGTTGCGCACAAGGATAGGCCACAGGCCCGCGAGCGCAATCTGGCCGAGAGCTAAAAAAACCCGAGTATTCTCAAAGAGTGCGATCTCATCTTCAAGATAGTGTGTGCAGCGTTTAAGTTCGACGGGAGAGGGTTTGTTGTCAGGTGGAGCGCATTTAACGACGCACGTGATATACGTCTTGCGAAGCTGCAGTCCGTCTCGTCGATGAGTGGAGGTCGGTTGGTTGGCGTAACCGGCTTTGTGAAGAGCGCGATAGAGCCAGTCGCCAGAGCGGTCACCTGTAAAGATCCGTCCTGTCCGGTTTGCTCCATGTGCAGCGGGTGCTAGGCCGACGATCAGGAGTTTGACACGCGCAGGATTGGGGTCGCCAAATCCGGTGATGGGTTTGCCCCAGTACTCTTCGCCGGCATATGCCTTGCGTTTGGTTTGCGCCATCTTTAGGCAATAGCGCCGCAGTCGTGGGCAATCCGTGCAAGATGTTATCTCGGATTTCAAATCGGAAATTAACTGGGATTTTGGCATGGAAGTACACTAAAGTCAGGGTTAGGAAATGTTAATCAAAAAAGACGAACTCAAATATGATTTTCAGGGTGCCGTATTTGATTTGAAGCAGACGCGGGAGCGGACGTTTCTCGCTTGGGTTTTTAATCAGTTTCTTTATGGAGAAGTGACGGGGATTCAGTGTGGGTATTGGCTTTATCATGCTCCGCATTTGAACGCTGCTGCGTTTTTAGCGAAGCAGGCGAGTGAGGAGCTTTCTCATGTTCGTCGCTTCCTTCGGATCTTGTCGCTCATGGGTGAAAAACCTGCTTCGGCACACTGGGCGATTCGTTTTTTGTCGACGGGGATGATGGGGTCCTCTTGGGGCGAGCACGTGGCCTTGGAGATGGCGATGGGCGAAGGTCTGGTTTTGAGCGTTTTTTATGCGCTTGTGGACACGATTGATGATCCCGAGATCCATCGTATTTTGGAGTCGTCGTGCGCGGAAGAAGAGCGCCATGTTGAATTTGGAGAGAAGGAAACCCGCTTGTGGCTGGAGCGACATCCGAAACAGCGACGTGAGCTTCTGGGATCCGCGTTGATCCAGTTGATGGTGTTGCAGCGGCTCAAGGGGGTTGTCGTTCGCTCAATTGCAGGTGTTGCAGGCGACCATCCAGTTTTGAGCCAATTCGGTGGGTTTTATGATCATATTCTTGCGCGCTACAGCCTTCGAATCGAGCGCTTGGGATTGTCGGATCGGCCTTTGAGCGAACTTGGGACTCTGACTCGGTTTGGATTGGTTGCGCGTGTTCCAATCGCGTGGCTTCGCGCTAAAGTGAGGCGGCCCGCTCCTTTATTGACTTCGACTTATTTGAACGATCCGCTCCTGATCGCCGAAATCGAGGGCGATCGCCTTCGCCGTTCTTCTCCCTCCCTCGATTCAGCGGAATAAGCGCACGTACTAAATCCGAAGCCCAGTGATAGGCATTGCGAGCTTGAACGCGCTCTCGCATGAGAGACATTCTTCGGAAGCGCTCCTCTTGCGTTAGTAAAAGGGCTTCGGCGATCGCATCCGCCATCTCTTCTATGGAGTAAGGATTGACGATAAAGGCTTCCGTAAGCTCGCGGCTGGCGCCTGTGAATTTGCTCAAAATAAGAGAGCCTCGGTCGGGGCGTTGGCACCAGACGTACTCTTTTGCGACAAGGTTCATTCCGTCATGAAGCGATGTGACCATACAAAGGTCTCCGATCTGATAAAAATATTGAATGGAGTCCCACTCATGATGATGGGGGATAAAAATGACGGGCAAATAACCATCCTTTTTCGCGTCTCCAAAGCGGCGGTTCACTCTTTGGACGACGGCTTCAAGCGTCTCCGCAAGTATTCGATACGCGGGGATATGAGTGCGGCTCGGCGATCCCACCTGAACCAAGGAGAATTGGCCAATATATTGCGGGTTTTTTTCGAGAAATCTCTCAACAGCTTCGACCCTCTCGACAAGACCCTTGGTATAATCGAGTCGGTCGACGCCGATCGCAACAAAGCGGGCTTGAATGCCGTAACGTGATTTGAAACTCGTGATCTCTTCGTCGCTTAAAAACTTGACGGGTGGAGTGTCGATGCCAATCGGGATGGCCCGAATCAATGTCTCCCGATTGTCCATGGTCACCGAGAAGCGTTCCCAGTCGATTCGCGCTTCGAGATAGCGATTGCACGTTTCGAGAAAGTTATTGCAGTGATACTGTGTGTGGAATCCAATGACGTCCGCGCCAAGCATGCCGCGGAGGAGGTCCTCCTGCCATGGGCAGATCCCAAACGTTTCCGGATTGGGCCAAGGGATATGCCAAAAAAGCCCGACACGTGCGTTTGATCCTTCTTCGCGATTTTTGATCATGCGGGGAACCAGTGCAAAATGATAATCCTGTACAAGAATAAGGGAGTTTTCGTTCAAAGCGTGATGAGGGATAGATTGCGTAAAAAGCTGGTTCACCGTTTTGTACTGTTCCCAATCAGAGAGTCTAAAGATGGGACGGTTGTGTGCTAGATGACAAAGAGGCCACATCCCTTCGTTAGCAAAACCATAATAGTACCCGAGTTCTTGCTCTTGAGTGAGCCAAACACGTTTGAGTGTGTAGCGAGGGGAGTCGGGTGGGACGGCGACTTCGCCTTCGGTATTTGCAGTTTCGCGATCCGCTGACCCGCCACCGTGAGCAATCCAAAGACCGCCGCATTGACGCAAAATAGGTTCAAGCGCGGTGACGAGGCCACTCGCGGGTCGTGTCACTTCGACGGAGATTTCTCCGGTCTCGGTATTTTTGCGATGTAGATGAATATACGGTTCCCGATTCGCAATCACTGTGAGGTTGCGGCCTCTCATGATCTCTCGAAGTGAGCTCGAAAATGTAGGGTCACTCGGGTCGGAGAGTACGGATTTGGGCTGGGATTTGAAATGAATCTGCGGAGCGCTCCGAGCCATCGATCGCAGTTTTGCCGGGATCGGTTTGAGTTGGTTTTGAATCCATCGCCGCAGGTGAGAGAGCCATACGATCATGATCAGAAGGCCCAAAAGCTCCATTCCGATGGCAATTAGAGTCACCGCATATAGCCAAAGGCCGTAGAGTTGCTTCATGCGCTTTGGGAAACTTTGCAACTGACGTGCCCTGAAATTCAGTGCCGAGAGGTGTCGGGGACGGGCTCCTGCCCTTTTCACTCCGGCTGGCTTCATAATTGCTCTACATCAACTCTGTGCTTGATTATGCCCTTATAGGAAATTGCCAGATCTCCGCTCTTGTGGACCGCGCCGGAAAGATAGCGTGGTGTTGTATGCCGCGATTTGATTCGGCCGCCGTTTTTGCGTCGATATTGGATGCTGATGTGGGTGGAGCTTGGAGTATCGAGCCTGCGTTGAGGCCGGATGAAGAGCCCTGGGAAATCCGCCAAATTTACGTGCGAAATACGAATGTCTTGGTGACGACGTTTACGAGTGCGGATGGAGAGAATCAATTTGAAGTGATCGACTTCGCTCCGAGGCATGAAAAAAATTACGGTTATCATCGTCCTGCTCAGATCGTGCGAGTGGTTCGTCCTCATCGAGGTTTGCCTCGCATTGTTGTACGATGTCGTCCGAGATTCGATTACGGTCGCGAGGATCCACGGCGTGTTCAGTTGGGGCAGGATATTCTTTATCAGGGGAGTGAGACATCTCTTTATTTGTCTTCGGATTCTCCCGCTGCATACACACTTCTTGAGAGTCCATTCGAACTCAAAGAGTCTAAACATTTTGTTCTCTCTTACGGAGCTCCTTATCAGGGGATGCTTAAGTTTGACGTCGAGGAGTTGCTGGATCGGACGATCGCGTATTGGAGAATGTGGGCCAAGCACTGCAACATCCCGTTTGAGTTTCAAGATGAGGTGATTCGCTCGGCGTTGGTGTTGAAGCTTCACATCTACGAAGACACCGGTGCGATTATCGCTGCGTCGACCACGTCAATCCCAGAAGGACCGGAGCCGGGTCGTAACTGGGACTATCGATATTGCTGGCTTCGCGATGCGTATTTTGTCGTGACCGCGCTCAATCGTCTCGGGCAGTTTGAAGAGATGGAGCACTTTATTCGATATCTTCAGAACATCGTCGCTGCGGAGACGGATGGGACTCTTCAACCCGTTTATGGGATCGGCGGTGAAAAGGAACTGATCGAACGCGAAATCCCTTGGCTAAAAGGATACAAAGGTTTTGGTCCCGTTCGGGTGGGCAACGCCGCATACAAAATGAAACAGAATGACGTTTACGGCGAGATGGTTCTGGCTCTCACGCCCGCGTTTTTTGATCGGCGTCTCGACCGCACGGATCAGAATCAGGCTTTGCGCAATGTTCGACAGTTGATTGAACAAGCGATTCGTCGTTTCGAGGAACCCGACGCGGGGATTTGGGAGTTTCGTGGGATCATGAAGCATTCGGTTTTTTCTAAGTTTATGAGTTGGGCCGCGGTGGACCGCGGCGTTCGGATTGCCGGGCATATTGGTCGACAGGATCTGGTCGCGTCGTGGGTTTCGGTGCGGGAGAAGATGCGCGAGACGATTGAGCGTCGAGGTTGGAACGAGATGGTAGGATACTACACGCAGAATTTTGACGGAGACAGTCCTGATGCGGCCAATCTCTTGCTTCCTGCAATTAATTTCATCTCCTACCGTGACCCGAGATTCCAACGCATGATCGATTCTTATGAACGGATTTTGCGATCGGGTAAAGGCGTATTTCGGTATCGCACTCCCGATGACTTTGGTGTGCCGACGACGACTTTTACAATCTGCGCTTTTTGGATGACGGATGCGCTTTGGGGGGCTGGGCGAAAGTCTGAAGCGCGTGAACTTTTTTCGACGCTGATTCGTCACGCCAATCACGTGGGGCTCCTCTCCGAGGATATGGATTCGGAATCCGGAGAGCTTTGGGGGAACTTTCCACAAACCTATTCTCACGTCGGCCTTATCAACACGGCGATGCGAATCTCACAGGCGTGGGACGACGCTTTTTAAATAACCTGCGGTCTTTCATACGAAACATACGAAAGGGAAACTCATGACACGTGCACTTTTTGCGGTGACGGTTTCGATCCTATTGACTGGGAACTCAGGGGCTGCTCAGGCAGCGACGGATTTTACGGGGCATCTGACTCATATGCATGTGGTTCGTGCAGACGAGCACCTCGTGCAACTCAAAGGCGGGGAGAATCATGCGGAAACGATAGTCTTGAGTCGGAACGATCGTGCGTTGAACCTGCCTGCGGCTTTGCATGTCGGAGATGAGATTACGATCACCTATACAATCGAAATTCATAAATCATCGCAAAAGGCCGGAGAAATGCCGCCGAATCCGAGTCTCAATAAAAAAGCTCCCGAGACTCGTCCTGGAACGCAGGATGATCGCGCTTTTTATAATGCTAAAACGGAAGATCAGTCGGCGCCTCATAGCTGAGAAGGGGCCTATACGGTGGGCCGCCTGGCACCCTCATTGCAAACCTACCAGACGACGAACCAATTTCTTAGGGGGATCTTAACATGAAATCCTTCGCAGCGCTTTCACTAGTGGCGGGTGCGATTGCTCTTTGTATGAGCAATTCGGTAATGGCAAATAATAATTGGGAATCGGGACCTGACTCAGGTCACGATCACGGATTGCCGGAGTGGGGCAGCGTTCCTGTAGGTACCGGGAACGTATCGCAGAAAGGTTCGCAAAAAGCAGGACAGGCTTCACAAAAGGCTTCTCAGAAAGCCTCTCAGAAGGCCGGCCAAGCTAGCCAGAAGGCTTCGCAAAAAGTAGGCGAAGTCAGTCAAAAAGCAGGTCAGAAGGCTTCACAAAAGGCTTCTCAGAAAGCCGGCCAAGCTAGCCAGAAGGCTTCGCAAAAAGTAGGCGAAGTCAGCCAAAAAGCAGGTCAGAAAGCTTCACAGAAGGCTTCACAAAAAGCCTCTCAGAAGGCTGGTCAGGCTACACAAAAGGCCGGCCAGAAGGCTTCGCAAAAGGCTTCTCAGAAAGCTGGACAGGCTTCACAAAAAGCCGGTCAAAAAGCTTCACAGAAGGCTTCGCAAAAGGCCTCTCAGAAGGTGGGTTTTGCAAGTCAAAAGGCTTCGCAGAAGTGATGTCCCGCCTCGGTTAATAGGTCTCTAGGCTTGAATTGAATGAAAGCGGCCTCCGATCTTCGGGGGTCGCTTTTTTTTGACAGTTTCACTCTCATTCGCTAGAAATCAGTACTTATGGTTTCTCCACAGCTTTTTTCGCGTCAGGATTGGATCACGGCTTGTCATTTTCACGATCTCACGGAGCGTGAGATTTTGACTGAGGTTGCGAAGCGAGTTCGTGACGTCAAATCCCGAGCTAAAAATCAACAGGCTCATCCGCTAGTATTGCTCGATCTGGACGGCACTTTGTACGAAGTGGGGCCGAGGACGTTTTTTATCCTGCGCGAGTGGGGGCAGAGTCCGGAGAGCGCCAGGTTCCCTCAGTTTCGCGATGCGATTGAGAAGATGCATGAGAGTCAGATTGGCTACTCGATACGAGATACGTTTGCAGCGCTTTCGTTTCGTGAGGCCGTGGACGCTCAGGATGTTCATGCGGCGTTTCAGTCGGCTAAGGATTTTTGGACATCGCGGTTTTTTTCGAGTCGGTATCTTGCGTATGATCGTGCGTATGCCGGTGCTGCGCAGTTCACTCGCAATCTGCATGATCTCGGGGCACAAATCGTGTACCTCACTGGCCGCGATGAGCCGGATATGGGCGATGGAACGCGAGCGAATTTGATTCGTGATGGTTTCCCGTGGAACGCCGAGCGTACACATCTCTTGATGAAACCTGCGCGCGAGGTTCCAGACTTGCAGTTTAAGCGCTCCGCGTGTGATTATCTGCGCGAGCATGGCACATTGATCGCTTCGTTTGAGAATGAACCGCCCAATGTGGTTGCGTTTCAAGAGATCTTCCCGAGTGCGATGCACGTCTTCGTGGATACTTATTGCAGCGATCATCCTGCAGCGGCCGTGCAAGGCTTGTATCGCATCAAAGGGTTTTGATGCTCACCGTTTTTCGGGGCAGTACTTGAGATAATTTACAGTGTTGGACGCGACTAAACCCGATAGGCAATAGGCGCGATAGAGCGCGGAGTTTGGATCGAGTCTTGATCCCGATCCCAATCCTTCGACGATCTCTTCTGGGGTGAGGCGACTGAGTTCGAGTACGCCGAGTTCATAGGTCGAAAGAAAGCGCAGCACACTATCTCGGTTAGCACTTTTATCATACCCAGGAGATGTCTTGAGAGAAGCTTTCAGATTCTTTGGAAACCAATGTGTTCCAAAGGGCGCCCAGGATTCGTCTATTAATCCGGAGTAAAACCGGGGGTCCGGTGGGTTGATCATATCACGGGTCGTCCCCCCGAGCGGAGTGATGATCTCGGCAAAAGGATTTTGCTCAAACCGTGCGATCAACTGTTCGAGCTCAGGCGTACTGAGGCTTGAGAGATGATTGTAAATTTCTGACTCCCTGAAAAACTCCTGACCCGGAACCGATTGGGGGAGCGATAGTAGTTTCAAAAGTGCTGATCGTTTTTCGAGAGGCGTCCAGCTCGCTAGTTCGGTCATTTGAAAAAGCTCAGAGAGTCCAATGGGGTTGCTCTCGTGTGATTGACGTAACTTTTTAAACGTGCGCCGAAGTGCCGCCATATATTCGGGGCGATCTAAAAAACCTCCAAAATGTGCAAGATCGTGCTCCATGATGGTATGGTTGCCGATGGCCAATCGGGTCGTGCTGCCGATGGGGTAATATCCCTCTGAGATCATTTCGAAAAAATCCCTGTCGCCCAAAACTTCCGTGACCTCCTCATAGCCGGCCGGAATCTCGTCCTTAAATCCGCGCCAAATAAAGTGTTTAAATTTTCGAGGATCGTTGTGTTCGTTTTTAAAAACGAATCCCGGCCGAAGAATATCGTCCGGAGAGAGTTTTCCTTTTGAAACCAAATCTTGGAGAGAAGTATTATAGTATTCAAAAACCTTTCCTATCTCTGGTACCTCGACTGGATCACTGAACCTAAATCCGGCGCTCTCCAAGAATCGGATTTGCGGATGATTTTTAGATTGAGCGTCGAGGTATAGAGCTCGGTTCGATTGGATTGAATTCTGCACTTCGCGTTTGAACTTTGATTCTAAAAGTGCCCAAAAACTTTTAGAGCTTGCCCTGGAGCGTGAAGCAAAAATCCGGGTCGTTTCGTCAATGCAGGATAAGTGAGCGGTTTCATCACCTCGAGCCCCGGAAGTAGGGTAGGCCAAAAGGGCGATCGAAGCTAAAATCAAAAACCTAATCATACTCGATACTTTTCGGTTCCACCGTCTTAAGACTTAAGGTTCGTCCAATAAGATCCGAAGAGTAAGGAGTCATCAGTTGCGACCTTTATCCCCTGTGAGGATTGAACAAATG
>Ga0206856_10221_pt2 | contig 13482 bp, 11 predicted proteins | sample Alteio_BWOrgCont_48_FD_152630 | JGI IMG/M metagenome (GOLD analysis project Ga0206856, IMG submission 152630) | Enriched cells from forest soil in Barre Woods Harvard Forest LTER site, Petersham, Massachusetts, United States -... | ecosystem: Environmental > Terrestrial > Soil > Temperate forest >...
CTCGATTCCACGCCGCAGTTCATCGAGCGTCATGATCTGTTTCGCGCCAAGCACGCCGCGCAACGCGTCGACGTCGCGGTCGAAATCGGTCAACGCATGCGGTTCAAAATCGATCGCCTCGCACATGAATTTTGAGACGCCGCCGATATCGTGGTGCGCCCGTTTGTCGTCACTATCCATGCGGGAAGCGTAGCGCGGGCCGACGCTTCAGTAAATCTCGGTCGATCGCTAGAAGACGCCACGTCGTGGAAGTCTGGCCGAGCCGTTTCGGCGGCAAGCGATCGCGCAATCGACTCTCGCGAGCAGCTGGCCTTTCCGGCGGGGATTGTTCTGGGCGGCGGAAAACAAATCGATATAATACATGAATAAAATGTCAAATAGGCTATTCGGCGCCGAGGTGACGGGACCGCGCGCGCGGGGCTATGCGACTTTTCCCGCGTTCCGAAGGAACCGGTCGTTCGTCAGAAGGTTATCGTCGCCCATTTCAATATTGGAGCCCAAAAGGTGAGCCAATTCACCCGCGGGGCGCGGAACGCTGAAATAGTAGCCCTGCGCCTCGGTACAACCTTCCGCCCGAATGAGGTCGAGCTGCTCCTTGGTCTCGACGCCCTCCGCCGTCGTCTCCATGCCGAGGCTTGAGCCGAGGCTAGCAATGGCGCGAACGATGGCGGCTCCATTGGCGCTCGCCGTAACCTCCCGCACGAAGGATCGGTCGATCTTGATCTTGTCAAAGGGGAACGAGCGGAGATAGCTCAATGACGAATAGCCAGTACCGAAGTCGTCAAGCGATACGCGCACGCCCAGGCCGCGAAGTTGATGAAGCGTCCTGCTTGTGGCGTCGGTCTCCTCCAAGAGAGATGATTCTGTGACTTCCAGCTCCAGCCGCGCGGGCGGAAGTCCAGCCGCAGATAGCGCAGAGATCACCGTCTCCGCCAAATGATCGCCTCTGAACTGGACGGCGGAGAGATTGACTGCAACTCTCATGCCTTCTCGCCATCGTGCGGCATCGCGGCAAGCTTGACGCAGAATCCATTCGCCGATGGGCACGATTAGTCCAACCTCCTCGGCAATCGAGATGAACTCGCCTGGCTCGACAAGTCCGCGTACCGGATGACGCCAGCGGATCAGCGCCTCAGCTCCGCAGGTTTGTCCTGTCGTCACATTGACCTGCGGTTGATAATGAACCTCGAATTGCCCTCGAATAAGACCTTCGCGAAGCTCCAATTCGAGAGCCCGCCGCTGATGCGCCGAAGCGGTCATCTCGGATTCGAAGAACGCAAAACGGCCTCGTCCCAGCGCCTTGGCGCGATAGAGCGCAAGATCGGCGCACGTCAACAAAGCTTCGGGATCCGATCCATTCTCTGGGGCCAACGCTATTCCGATGCTCGCTCCGACATTCGCGGTATGCCCGTCGAGATTGTACGGCGCCACCAAGGCGTCAATGACGCGCTGCGAAAGGATCGCGGCGCCGCGCCCATCCGCGACATGGTGCAGTATGGCGAACTCATCGCCGCCAAGGCGCGCGGCGAGGTCCTCCTTGCCGAGGAGCGCCCGCAAGCGCTCGGCGACCATGCGCAAGAGTTTGTCCCCGCTTGCGTGCCCCAGGGTGTCGTTGACCTCCTTGAATCGATCGAGATCGAGGAGAAGAAGGGCGGTGAGGCGCGCCGAACCCTTGGAGTCGTCGTTCGCTTTCGCGATCAGCAGGTGGGACAGGCGATCGCGAAGGAAGGCGCGATTGGGTAGGTCGGTGAGCGCATCGTGAGTCGCTAGATAGGCGATCCGCGACTCAGCCTGCCGCCGCTCGGTGATGTCGTCATACGTCGAAACCCAGCCGCCATCCGCCATCGGGCGGTGCCAGATGTCGATGATCCTGCCGTCGGCCAGAGTCTCGCAATAGTTTCTGGGCTGCCTCGCTGTAATGATCTCACGGCGAATTCGGTAGAGCTCGTCGGCGTTGTCGGCGGCGACGCCAATATCCACGCTATGTTGCAAAATGTCATAAAGACTGGTTCCGGGTTGCACGAACTCCGGGGACAGGCCGAACATGGTAGGATAATTAAGGTTACAGACGATCATCCGCTCTTGGGCGTCGAACATGCACAATCCCTGAGACATGTTTGCGATCGCGGCGTCGAAGTGCAAGTTGCGGCGACGCAGTTCATCTTCCGAATGTCGCTGCTCGGTGATGTCCTCATGGGTCGCCACCCAACCGAGGTCAGGAAGCGGTTCGTGATGGATATGAATGGTGCGTCCGTTGCGTAGCTTAACGACGGAGTCAGCAGGCTGATTTGCGCCGACGACGCCCTCGCGCCATTCGAGATAGTCTGCTCGCGTCATTTCGGGCACGCTGCCCGCGGCAAACCGAAGCTCGACGATCTCGCGAAGCTCCATTCCGGGCCGAATTGCTTCCGGCGCAATGCCATAGAGCTCTGCAAAGCGCCTGTTGGCGACGACCAAGCGCCTTGAGCCGTCGAAGAAACATAGACCCTGGCGCATTTTCTCCAACACGAGGTCGAACCGGATACTCTGCGTACGAAGCGCATCGCGCAGGGCGTGGAGTTCGCCAAGGAGCGAGCCCCGGCTCGGATCAAAGTCCCGGATCGGATCAAAGCCCTGTCTGTGGTTTCCAAAACCACGCGATTCCCTTCTCTTTTTGGCCTTCGACATGCGCGTTTACCAATCCACAAGGGAACCCGCGGGGGCTCTACAATAAACGCGTGTTATTACTGGTTCGTTGTCGACCTCAGGGTTTGCGGCGGCACTCATTCGGCATTGTAAAGGCCTGAAACGCTTGCGCCCGGCGCTGTGGAAAGCCTCAGTCACCGCGAATTTGGCGGTGTCGAATCGGCGCGAATCATGCCTGACTCCCATCGCGCGGTCCTCATGCCCTTCGTCACCATCCGACATGTCACGACTTATCGCTATCGGCGGCCTGTCGCCTTTGGCGAACATCGGATGATGCTCCATCCGCGCCAATCCGACGATCAAAGAGTGATCCAGACCGGCCTCAAGATCAGTCCGGAGCCGACGAGCCTGCGCTTCGTTCAGGACGCGTTTGGCAATTCTGTCGGAATCGCGCGGTTTTCGCGCCGGTCAAAGGAGCTGAGTTTCGAGAGCGTAGTGTGCCTCGAGCATTCCCCAGCGGAGACAGCCCTCGATCCTCAAGACGCCGGGCGGGCCTTCCCAGTCGAATATGGCGCGGAGGAATTACAGGATCTTGCTCAGTATATCGGACGCCATCAACTTGATCCGTTGAACGAGGCTGACCGCTGGGCTCGGCAATTCTTGCCGCCAAGCGGATCGATCGGCCTTTTCGAGCTCCTCGTACGATTGTCAAAGGGCATCCATGGCGGCTTCGTCTATAGGCGTCGGGAAGCGAAGGGAATCCAGCGGGCGGCAGAGACGCTTCGGCTCGGCCATGGGAGTTGCCGCGACTTTGCGATGCTGATGATCGAGGCGGCGCGCTCGTTTGGTCTCGCCGCGCGATTTGTCTCGGGATATCTCGCCGTTCCGCTGGACGACCCGCTGGAGTCGACGAGCGGTTCAGCGCGCGGGTCGACCCATGCTTGGGCGCAAGTCTACCTGCCCGGCGCCGGTTGGATTGATTTCGATCCGACGAGCGGCGGCGTCGGCAACGTTGGCCTTATCGCCGTTGCGGTCGCGCCCGATCCGCGCGATGCGCTGCCGCTTCACGGCACCTTCACCGGATTTCCGTCGGACCCGCTCGGCATGGAGGTGACAGTCAGCGTCATGGCCGGCGCTCAACGCGTCATCTGGGGCGCCCAGACGTCCGGACGGCGACGCATTGGCCGATCGGCGTGACCGACGTCGAGGGCGCGACAGGCAGCGTCGATTGAACGCGCGATCCTCCTCGTTTCAAGCCTGTGAACCGAGACCTCCATTTTGACGCACTCTTGTGCGCCGGTCGTTTTGCCGTCAGCTCGAGGCGGCGCCGTCGCCATGGCGCCGACATCGAAACATTGAGGTCGAAACATCGACGTCGAAACAATCGACATCGAAACATTGAATTCCTTCGAATGGCTGGGACGGAAGGTCAGACGCTTCAATCGGGGATGTCGAATGAAGATTCGCGTCGGCTATGAGCTGATTTACGATTTTCCGCAATCCACGCCGATGATCATGGTTCTCGGAACCCATTTCACGCGGGCGTCCGACGTCGTCACGCCCGACTATCTGACCACCAGCCCTTCCGTGCCGATCTTTCCCTATCGCGACGCGTTCGGCAATTGGTGCAACCGGATCGTCGCGCCGACCGGTCGAATGGTCCTGTCGGCCAATGGCGTCGTGCGCGATAGCGGCCTGCCCGACGTCGTCGTCCCTTCGGCTGTGCAACATGCGGTCGAGGATCTGCCGGCAGAAACCCTAGTCTTCCTTTTGGGCAGTCGCTACTGCGAAACCGACCGCCTCTCCGAGGCGGCCTGGAGCCTCTTTGCGGGATCGGCGCCCGGCTGGGCGCGCGTCCAGACGATCTGCGATTTCGTCCATCGCCACATCGCGTTCGGCTATGAACATGCGCGCCCGACGATGACCGCCTGGGAAGTCTTCAATGAAGGCAAGGGCGTCTGTCGCGACTACGCGCATCTCGCCATCGCCTTCTGCCGCTGCATGAACATCCCAGCGCGATATTGCACCGGCTACCTCGGCGACATCGGCGTGCCGCCGCCCTATGGCCCAATGGATTTCGCCGGCTGGTTTGAGGCCTATTTGGGCGGCCGGTGGTACACGTTCGACGCGCGCAACAATGTGCCGCGCATCGGGCGCGTGCTCATCGCCCAAGGGCGCGACGCGGCCGATGTGCCGATTACCCATACCTTCGGTCCCAATACGCTGGTCAATTTTAAGGTGTGGACGGACGAGGTCAGTTAGGCCGCCCTGGGACGACCCGATCAATTTTTCGTGGTCTAGGCAAAAGTAGAGGTGCGGATTGCAGCGGCCCCAGCGATATCACAAGAAGTTGCGTTGACAAAATTAGTTTGCGATATCAACTGTTTGAGTGCCGAAGTAGTTGCCCGTGCCTCAACATCCGAACGCGATGAAAGTAGCAGTAGGCGGCGAAGCCCTTTTTGGCGACCTCGATGACAGGCAAGTTCGGCCGGTAGGCCTGTCCCGATGACACCCGCGCACGGGTTATGGATCACGGGCGCAAGCGCTCGGGCGCGTTGATGCGCGGCTCCACCGAAACGCCAGGCCGCGGCGTCGATGCCCGCCAACCTCGCGGCGTCGCCGGCGCCAGAAAATCACCGGTCCTCCCGCGGCGACGAGGCGAGTCACGATCGACCGATTAGAGCGCGCCTCGGCCGCAGAACCGCTCCCCGACCACCTCGGCGCTTCTCGCCGAGAGCGCCAGGACCGCTTGGCGGGAGCGGCGGCCTGTCGTCAGAAGCCTAAATCTGAAACGAACACAGCCGAAAAAGGAGAGTGGTGAGGTGAAAAGCGCCTCGCTTAGGCCCCTGCAGATCGAAATTGGCGGGCCGTGCGACCACGTTCCGAATCGTCACGCCGCGGGGCCTCATCAGCATGAACGTCATCACCTCGGCCACTTCGCAGGCCTCCACCAGACTTCCCAACTGCCGGACTTCCTTCAGCTTCTCCCGGCGGCCAGTCCGCGAGCTTCAGCGCTGATAGCGGGGCCGGGCGAGATTGAGCCGACGCGGATGCCGCAGTTGAACACCTGGAGTCGCACAGTCCGGACAAAGCAATTGACCGCCATTTGGACGACGCATAAACCGGCTCCCGTGCCCGTCGGAAAATGGGCCGCGATCCGCGGCTACGTCGCGAGAGACGGCGAGGTTTCGCGTCCAATGAGCGCTGCGTCGAAGGTCTTCGAACGGCTGGCCCAAGCCCGACTGGTCGTCTTCCCTTCGCGCGGCCGCGAGCCAGCGAAGAGCCAAGGCCCGCGATTGGCGACGGGGACGTCCGTCCCCAATCGCCTGTTCGGCAATTCGACCAATTGTCAAAGCGGCTCGATGTGAGGATTGCTTAGTTTCATGGCTCGCCGCCTTGAGCCACTTACTGCGCGTGAAGTCTCCTCTTTACCCGCCCGAACAGCCTAGTTGCCGGGCAATCATCAGTGACTGGTCAGAGGATTGTGACGATACAGCGCGCGCTTGCGAGCGCGCTGGCTATTCAGAATACGAATACGATCGATTAGAAGCACAAGACATGTTTTTCAAAGATAGTGAGGCAAGCCCTTGCAGACGTAACGAAGCAGGGCCATGTGCGTGACGCCAGACGCCGCATCAAGGCGGACTGGTTTTTCTTAATACAGCTTTCAACTTACTGGCCCGAGTTTATTCCGGGTTGGATCGATATTGCTCCAGCGAGCAAATCCCTATCAATCACGAAGGAAATCAACATGCCAATTAACAATCCAAAAGAACTTTTCGTCAAAATGTTGAGCGATGTCCGCCAGCGGACTGAGCAAGCGACGAAGATCTATGAGGAACTGGGCGAGTCCGCGCAGGACCCCACTATCAAGGAAGCGCTGCAGTCGCGCGCCTTCCTTCAAGACAAGGTTCTCAGTTCGCTTGACCGGTGCTTCAAACTCATCGGCGAGAAACCCGTTCAAATCAGTGGACGCCTGCAGGACGTCTTTATCGAGGACTTCCGGCGCGAGCTCGCCGAGGTCCAGGGTCCCGCGGCAAAGGCCCTCTTTGTGCTGGTCAAGGCCAACCACTTGATGCACCTACGCATTGCGGAGTACGTGGCGCTGATCGCGATGGCCGACGTAACCGGGCACTTTGGCGTCGGTGTGCTTCTCGAGAGCTGTCTAGCGGACAAACTCGCCTTCATCGAGCGGACCCGTCGCCTGATTCGGCACACCATCGAGATTAAGCACGAGATTAGGCTGGCGGCGTAAGAGCGAGCCAAATCGCGGCAAATCTGCGAATTGCCGGCTGGGAGAACCCGCCGGCTTTTTTGGCGTCCAATCGCCGTTGTTAGTCCCTGACCTTGGCGCCTTCCAGCGTACGCATTGTCTCTCAAGCAATGTGAGGCAGATGAGGCGGCCGCGAATTGATCGCGCTTGCGCCGGCGCGGCTTCTGCCTCGCCCGCGCGCGTTGAGCGCGCCCCGTGCGCCCTGCGCCGCGGCGGTTAACCTATCGATGCGCGTTTTAGACGTCCGCCGCATCCAGGCGGCGGATCAAATCAATGACGATATCGATGAGCCGGCGCCGCTCAAAGGGCCAGCGCCGTTGATCAGGACGATGATGATGAGCGTCCACTGGGGGGCTCCGTAATGGCCCCGCCCTCTATAGAGTCCCACAAACGGTTATGTGGTTGCAAACGCGGAGCTGTCGCGCCCTGCCGATCGCCGCGTCCGCCGGCCGCGCGCTGAGCTGGGGCGCGGGCGGGCGGCAGTTGGAGCGTTCGACGATAGTCCATAGGGACTGCGCGCGGTTCTAGTTGCAGTAGCGACCCAAAAAGCTGCAACTTTCTCTGTTTGACGCGGCCCTTGCGAACGAATTGTTCATCAATACATTCTTAAATTTGCGACGCTTCCGAGATTTACTGGCGGGGCCGTCGTGTTCAAAGTGTATAATTGTATCCTTGGGGAACATGATCTCAGGCTGGTCGCGCTAGCCGCCGCGATTTGCGCGCTCGCCTCGTTCACCGCCGTCAATCTCGTTCACCATGTTCGCCGGACGGTGGGCTATATGCGGCCCGTCTGGCTCTGCGTCGCTGCAACGGCGACGGGTTTTGGAATTTGGGCGACCCACTTCATCGCGATGCTGGCGTTTTCTCCGGGATTGCCGACCGGTTACGACGTCGCATTGACGATCACATCACTGGTAGCGGCGATCGCTCTGACCGGGGTCGGATTGGCGACCGCGGTCTTGACGACCGTTCCAGGCGCGCGCTGGCTTGGCGGCGCCATTGTCGGCGGCGGCATTGCGGTCATGCACTACACGGGAATGGCCGCCTTCGAGATTCCGGGGCGGATTGACTGGGATCCGTTCCTGGTCGTCGCTTCAATAGCGCTCGGCACGCTGATCGGCGCCTTTGCTTTGCCCGTTGGCCTTCACGACCGGTCCGCAAAGTCGATGATATCCGGGTCCGCCCTGCTCACGGTCGCCATCTGCAGCCATCATTTCACCGCCATGGCGGCGGCGGCGCTCATTCCCGACCCTACCATTACGGTTTCGGAGGCCGCGATCCCAACCAGCTGGCTTGCGGTCCTCGTCTCGATCGCCGCCCTGACGATCCTGCTTCTTACTTTCGCCGCCCTGGCGCTCGACATCCGTGACCGACGACATGCCGAACGCGAGACCGATCGGATGCGCCGTCTTGCTAATGCGGCCTTTGAAGGCCTGCTTGTCTGCGATGGCGATGTGATAGCGACCGTTAACGCCAGTCTGGCGGAGCTCGTCGGAAGCTCCGAGGAGCAGCTGGTTGGCCGCGATCTTGCCGCGATCCTCCCCAACGAGGAAGCACGGTTGCAGCTTGAGCAAAGGCCCAATGCCACCTTCGAGACCGTGCTTCAAACAACGAATGGCGCGACGATTGTGGTCGAAGTGATCTGTCGGCCCATCAGTTTCGTCAACAAGCCGCATAGGGCGATAGCTATCCGGGACTTGCGCGATCGCAAGAAAGCTGAACGCCACATCGAATTCCTGGCCCATCACGATACGCTGACTGGGCTCGCCAATCGCAATACATTCGACAAAAAGCTTGACGATCTGATCGCGGCGCAACGGGCGAGAGGTTCTCACGATCAATCGCATATTGCTGTGTTGTGCCTCGATCTGGACCGCTTCAAGGAGGTCAACGATCTGTTCGGTCACGCGGCCGGAGACGAGGTTCTACAGACGGTTGCGCGGTGCACGAGCAAAGTGCTGAGAGACGGTCAGACGATGGCGCGGCTCGGCGGCGATGAATTCGCCATCATAGTTCCAAGGTTGAGTGATCCCACGCGCGCCGGGCGCATCGCAGAAAGCGTGCTCAATGCCCTGCGGATCGAAAACGAAAATTCATCGCACGCGGCCGCGGCAGTCTCGGCCAGCATAGGGATCGCCATTTTCCCGACCGACGCTAGCGATCGTACGTCGCTCATGAGCCATTCAGACACGGCGCTCTATCGCGCCAAGGCTGAAGGCGGCGGAACTTACCGCTTCTTCGAGAGCGCGATGGGCGATCAGGTTCGCGATCGCCGTATGATCGAACATGATTTGCGCTATGCGATTTCGCGCCGCGAGCTCTCTCTGGTCTACCAACCTCAGGCGCGCACTCTCGACCGAGAGATTATCGGCTTTGAGGCGCTATTGCGCTGGAACAATCCGGAACGAGGGACGATCCCACCCAATGTCTTCATCCCCATTGCCGAAGAAAGTGGCCTTATCCTTCAAATTGGCGAATGGGTCCTGCGCGAAGCCTGTCAGGAAGCCGCGCGCTGGTTTCACCGGCTGAACGTCGCAGTAAACGTCTCGGCCATTCAGCTCCACAGCGCAAATTTCGCGCAGCTTGTGCATGAAGTCCTGTTCCAGACCGGATTAGCGCCCAATCGGCTTGAGTTGGAGATCACAGAAACAGCGCTGATCCGCGATCTCCATCGCGCTCTATCGACGCTTCGTCAGCTCAAAGGACTCGGCGTTCGCATTGCGATGGACGACTTCGGCACGGGCTATTCCTCCCTTTCCAATCTCCGCGCATTCCCTTTCGACAAGATCAAGATAGACGGATCCTTCATCAGGTCGGTCAATGAAGGCGGCCAAGCAGCGACCATCGTCCGAGCTGTTTTGGGATTGGGTCGTGGTCTTGATCTACCGGTGCTTGCGGAAGGGGTTGAGACCGCCGAGGAACTCGCTTTCCTGAGCGCCGAAGCCTGCCAGGAAGCCCAAGGCTACTTTCTTGGAAAACCTCAACCCATTGGTGCGTTTGAGCGGTATACGGGCGCCGACTCGACGGCGAAGCAAGGGTTGCGTGTGGTCGTAGGTTAAAGCCAACGACCCCTGGGAGGGCGCGGCTGGGGTCGATCAAAACGCCGTTAGCGTGCATCGGGTCGGGCCGCGACGGACCGTTAATGTTTTGCATTCACGAGAGCGCCGCCGTTGGCGCCGCGCTCGACGCATTTGGCGATGATGATATGGACCGCCCATATCGACGCCGACATAGCTGGAGCCGTCAATTTGGGCCGCCGCCGCTGTGCATTGATCTTGGCTTGCGAAAATCAATGACGATATCGACGAGCCGGGTCCGCTCGAAGGACCGGCGCCGTTGATCAGGGCGATGATAATGAGCGTCCACATTAGGAAGGCCTCTGTTGGCCCCGCGCCCGCTGCAGACTCGCATAAACAAGTATGTTTGCAAAATGCTAGACTATGCTGTCGCGCGCGTTAGGCGGCAGATGAAGCCACATTCACGCTAGTCGCTGGGATGATGGCCCCTTGCCAGATGATTGATTCCATCCGCTCACCATCTCTCCCAGATCGGCAGTCTCGTTCCAATTCATGCTTTGGCCGACCTAAGCTATCGAAGCAACCGTTCAGACAGGCCGACTATACGATAACGGCGGCGCGATGCTCTCGATATGCCCGAGCCGGCCCGCCAAGGAGCCTTTGGGCTTCGATGGATGAGATCGGGGAGCTGATGTAGGCTACCATAGCCTTCCCCTTTCCGTCGCATGCCGGATAACCGCTCGAGGGGCCGCATGAGGTATCTTGAAACGCCGACAATCATTAAAGTGTGGAGGAGCGTTGCCCAACCGCTGTGCCGAGCAATCGCGCCGGCATGGCCGGTCGCGCTGTCTGTGGCATTGCTTTTCCCAGTGGGTTCTCCGGCGAGAGCTCAAGAGATCGAAATAAACGTGACGTTCGATCAATACTTTGATCGAGTGCTACCCTCTCCAGCTCTGACGATAACCCATTATGACATGCACGTTTACTTCTCGCCGAACGGTGATGTCGTTCATTCCGAGCGCAAGTATGTAGGCCGCGGCCTAATATCTAGGATAGATGAGAGTTTTCATATTGGTCGAAGAGACAAATTGGAATGGCTGAAGGTCGATAACGACACGCTTATGAATGTCTTTGAATATAAGTCCTTTCGAAGAGCAATAGTCGTCAAGTTGCGCAAAGGAATCTGCCTTGTGCAAATCGCCTACGAGCTAAAAGCTGGCTTTTCCGACTATCAGTACACGTCTCAGCCGACGGGCGTCCCAGCCGTTGCTCGGGCGGTTCGGGCCGATCGCCCTTCGTGCGCCATCGGTCCACTGTTGTCATGAGCGGTCGCGCCGAGGCCCGCGATTGACGACGGGGACGTCCGTCACCAATCGCCTGTTCGTCGGCGATTCGACCAATTGTCGAAGCAGCTTGAAATGTGAGGATTGCTTAGTTTCGTGGCTGCTTGAGCCTACTTACTTCGCGTGAAGTCTTCTTCTTACCTGCCCGAACAGCCTAGTTGCCCGTCCGAAGCCTAATTTGCTTTTTAAATCAAGCTCCGCGCCCTCGTCCTTGCGCCAGATCAATGCCCGTCAATGGCGTGCCCTCATATTTTCCTTTTTCAATCAGAGCCCGCCAATGATCACGGCCGAACGGACCAAAGCCGCTCGCCAACTGCTCGGATGGACGCGACTGCGATTTGCGGGCGCTTGATTGCGGATTGCAGTAAGCTGGGATCGTCACAGTCAAGTAGCGGGGGAGAAGTGTCATGGCCAATGCCGATACCATCAACAACTATCTTGCAGTGCTTACCGTCGGCAATGCTAACTATCAGAATACTACCTTTTTGATGCAAAACGTTTTTTGCCCAGAAGGCGGGGTCGGCCCAAATGAGGTTCCGAGCGTCGCCGTCACCGAGCATGGTATAGGGGTGGGTCCTGCGTTCTACGGCGTGAGGAAGGTCAGGAAATTGTACAATCGGCTTTTTTCAGCGTTTCCGGACGTTCAGATGTTGGCCCTCAACGCCCCACCACTCCTTCTTGCTTCACAGGACGGCAATACCATTGCAGTCCAAACGACCCTGACTGGCACCCACCAAGACTGGTGGTTTGCAAAAGCTGACGGGGATAAGTTTTACTCTAAGCCCCTCTCAGACATCCCGCCCAACGCGGGCGTCATATCGATCCCGCTTGCGCGGTGTTTACCTTCAACGCCCAACATCTCGTCACCAACCTAGCGATATATATGGATCGCTTCCACTTTATAGCTCAACTGACGCCATGATTTGGACCGCTCGATCGGCGCGTAAACCTCCCTTCGGATAACGGTGCGGGTCGTGCCGCGGTGCAAAGCGATCGACAATATCGCGCTGACGCAGTACGATCAGACGATTGATTGGGCCCGCCGGGTGATTGCGATCAATTCGACTGCCCGCGGGGACCTTATTGCTGCCTACGTGAACAGCCGACCGCCATGTCTCGGTCTGCTGATGAGATCGCTTACATTCAGCGTGTGTTGACTCGCCTGGCTCCAATCGTCCGGAAACAGGGTTCGCATCGGTCGTAGCGATCCGGGCAGGGCGTCCGCCCCCCTTTGCTCGGCTCAAGCTGGCGCCCCCGCAATATTGATCGCAAGCGCTATCGGGGACTCCCCGACAATATCGGGGTCCGCCCGCGCGCTGAGGGGCGCAGACGAAGCCACACAGCCGAACCCCGATTTCGAGGTCCAAGGGAGCGGCGCTGGCAAGTTTCCGGGGGTCGGTTGCCACCGCCCGCGTGGGTGCTACTTTCGCCGCCCGAGCGCCATGTGCGCAACGGCCATTGGGTGTACGCTGGCCAGCTTTTGATGGCGGCGGCTACAGACAAGGGCGTGAGCCTGCACGATGTTCAACAGCAAATATCGATCGCGCTCAAGGCCGAGGGGCTGATTTAAATCTTCGCCACCGCCGTAAAAATGGCTGAGAACGGTTCCATAGATTGTATCGCGCACGGGTTTTCTTCTGCGAGTTCCCGTGCGCGACCCTCCTGACCGGCTGCCGGCGGCCGGTCTCTTTATCTTATACTCACTCGTCATTGCTCATGAGTTTGACGAGGAAAGGCCCCGCGTGTTGGCGGGGCCTTAGTCAAGCGCCGGCGGAAAGGGGCCAAGTCCGCATCGGCTCATGGGGATGAGCCCGGCGCAGTGCAGTAACGATTGCACCGCGCAAAACGTTCCATCCGCCTACCGCCTCACCGCGACATGACGCAGTAGCGTCCTTAGTTTCAAAACGCCCTGGACCCGGCGGGCTCAAGCTGGTGGCCGAGCGGAAACGGGTGAGGCCTTCGCGGCTGGAGACGGCACTGGCTGCTTGCGGTGTCTGTCCCCCCGACGGCGCGCCGAGGCTCCTACGGCAAAGGGCGTTAAGACCCTGGATCGGCGAATAGATTAAGTCAGCAGCGTGTTATCGGGCACGTGAGCCGGCCGGCGGCCTGAGGAAGGATCGCTGATGGACCACACCCGAAAATTGCGAATACTAAATATCTTCATGGAGGCGGTCGAGAAAGCCAGGGCCTCTCGAAAAAGCGTCGACGTGCAGCTCAGCGGCAC
>Ga0206856_10323_pt1 | contig 13475 bp, 5 predicted proteins | sample Alteio_BWOrgCont_48_FD_152630 | JGI IMG/M metagenome (GOLD analysis project Ga0206856, IMG submission 152630) | Enriched cells from forest soil in Barre Woods Harvard Forest LTER site, Petersham, Massachusetts, United States -... | ecosystem: Environmental > Terrestrial > Soil > Temperate forest >...
ATATAGAGTGTGACAGCGACGATATGCCTTAGTGGAGCGTTATAAGCGGTGGCGGCAGTCCCTTTTAAAAGGACCGTGGCGCCGACGAGCGATTGGAGATTTGTTTCAGCAGGAATGGGCAGGAAAGCCCGCAAGCGATAGCCGCCAGCTTCGACCTGGATTCCGAGTCTGTTTCCGCTTAGTTGCGCATCTCTTAAGACACCTGCAATCTCTATACGCTGGCCGTCTTCGATGCCAGACATCAATTGTTCGATGGTAACTGGATGGGCTTCGGGCAATGGCGCGGTACCTACTTTTTTCCAGTGCGGTTTAGTAATGCAGGGGGCGTAGCCACCAGCGCGGGTGGTTCCTGAAATTTCTACAAAATCGCCAACCAAAGGTTGCGATGGGTTTTTATTTTCCACGAAAACACCACCACTGGAATCCTGAATAAAGAACCGGCCGTTCCAGTTGGTTTCTGCTGCAGTCACCACTCCTTTTACAAAAACAGGAACACCCAGCGAGGCTTTGTCGTCAGGGAGCGCCAAAACATCAGCGGCGTTGGTGAGTGTGTCAGCGGTTGCTCGAAGTAATCCACAGCCTAGCACCATTAACATGGCCAATGCCAAGACTATGTGGCTTTTCGCGGGTGTCATGGTTCTTGGTTAATGTAGCCGATTTAATCATTTCCACCTACCCCCCCAAAGAGGGGTAGTTAGATTCGGCTGAGGCAAGTATGTTAAACAGCGAATCAGCCCGATAAAATGACGAATAGAATTCTATCTGAACGCTTCCCCCAAAACAACGACATTTTTGGTTTGCCTCTACCCACTATGAAAACTAATTGCTCCGAGTACCGATCAAATACGTTCTCATTTGCCGTCATGACACTGGTCATGGCTGTCCTGTTTGGTTTTTTAACAAAGGTTGATGCCCAGAGCACCACTTACACGTGGAACGTTTCGAGCGGCAATTGGAGTACTCCCGCCAATTGGAATCCAAACACTGTTGGGCCCAACGGTCCAGTGGCTGGTGATTATGTCGTTTTTACCAACACCGGTACTTCTTCCGCCGCGAATATTATCAACAATGTGGTTGATGGTAGCTTTGGCGGCACCATCGCCGGTCTGACATATAATTCAGTTTCCCAAAGTCCCTACATCTACGATGTTACCCAAATTCCTTCGGGTACACTGACAGTGACTAATCGCGTACTGGTGGGCGGACAAAACCAGCCCGGCAACACCACCAGCGCATGGACTACTTATGCCTATATCAACGGAGCCGGCACGCTACTTTTTACAGGTACTAACTTTGCAGTTCAAAATTACGCCAGCGCTTCTTCTACTTTTCTGACAACATGTTATTTGGATCTTTCAGGGCTGACTAATTTCGTCATCAACAGTCCCGGCGGCACCCTCAGCGTAGCAGATACAACGCTGCCCCAGCAGTCAGGGAATATCAACGTCCGAGCGAACGGAAACTTGGCGCTGGCTAATGGGAGTAATTCAGTCACCGTTTCAACGATTAATCTGGGTACCTGCAATGCCCCCCAGGCTGGCGCGCTCAGCACGCTCACGTTGGGTGGTGGCACGAATATCATCAATGCCAATACGATCAATGTGGCCAATCAGAAGAATTCAGTGAACGTAGTCTTCTCGGGAGCGACTGGCGGCGTCCGGATTCGTGGTACTGGTGGCACGGATGCAAATCGTTCGACCATTATTGTCGGCAACCGTAGCGTTGGCAGCGGTACGGGTGTTACTACCGGTCAAATGCAACTCAACGGCCACCCGGTGGACATCATGGCAGGTGCGCTGACGGTGGGAGAAGTTTCCGTTACGGCGGGTCCCAGTGGAGCGGCAGGGCAGTTCGGTAATGGTACATTTGTTTTTGACACTGGTGTGATTGATACGACGGCTTTTGTGATGGCGTCCAATTCAGCCCCCAATGCGACTGGCGGCAACTGCGGTTCTACGAGCATCGTTACGGTGGGAGCTAATGCGACACTCCGAATTGGAACCAATGGCTTAATCCTTATAGATCAAACTGCCAGTAATATATGCTCGAGCACTCTGACCATTTCCAACGGCACCGTAACTTGCAACGGCAATATTACCGCCACGACCAATGCGGCCGCCGGTAAGGGTGCATCCGCTGAAACGAATATTCTCCAATTTATCGGTGGCGGCACATTGACGCTGGGAGCCGGTTGCTATGCCGGTACCACCAATGCGCCGATCGGCCAGATTACGATTGATACGAATACTGTTATTCGGTTCGTTGCGCCTCCAGCAAATAATCAGCCTGCCGTTGCAGTTAACACACTAGTCTGGCCGTTAAACGACAGCGCCGTTACTTTTGTTGTTAGCAATTTGCCGGCGACGACGGCCGCAGGCACGCAGATCCCGCTGGTCCAATTTGGCTCACTGACGGGTGGCACATTTACGGCGCCCACGCTCATACTTCCCACGGGAGTTACCGGAAGTTTGTCCCTGAGCGGCAATACTATTATTGCGACTATCACCAGTACGGTTTATCCGACGCTTAGCACGATTCAACCCAGCCTGATTACCCTTTGCACCAATACGGCTTTGACCGCCACCGCTTCGTCAACGGCAAGTACGTTTGTGAGTGTTCAGGTCGTCGCCACTACCACGACTCTCGGTGGAACAACCAATATCGTGACGACTAACTCCATTGGTTCACCCTTACTGACAGTCACCGGATTGGGAACAGCAACAGCGCATATCAGCTATGCGTTGGCGACCAATACGATATATCCGTCGGTTACGGTCATCGTCACTGATGCGAATGGCAAGACGGTTTCCTTAAGCAGCAGCATATTCGATACCCTGGTGCCCAGCCTCGTGATCGAAGCCAGTGATTTCAATTTCACGAGCGGCGGATTCTTTGACACTCCTGGCAACGGCGGAGTGGCATTGTTCACCAACCAGGTTGGTGTTGAGGGGATTGATGAACATAAAATTGCGCGTGCCGGAGTCAAGAGCTACTACCGCACCAATGATGCCGTTGTGATCCAGGCTGCCAATCCCCAATTGGGTAATCCTCCCTCGGGAACGGAACGGAAATTTGTCACCGCCGCCGCCAATGGCGATACTCTTGATACAGAGCAAATGGTCGGATTCGTCAGCCCGGGCGACTGGTTGAACTACACCCGGACATTTGGCGCGGGCGGTTCCGCTCCGACCGGAACTTATAACGTGTGGGCTTATCTTGCGACCAGCGGTTCCGGCGTCCAGTCTTCGTTCTCCCAGGTAACGAGCGCAGCCAATCAAGCCGGGCAGACAACTAACTTCCTCGGCAACTTCGGCTCGGCTTCCTTCTCGGACAACGGTTTCAACAACTTTGTTTATGTGCCGCTCCTGGATCAATTTGGCAACCGCGCAACGGTGACTGTAAACAGTGGCCAACAAACCTTCAAATCTACGGTGGTTGGGAATCCTAACGTAGCCTTCTATTTGTGGGTGCCGGTGGCACCAGTTTTCACACCGGTGTTCCTGCAAGTTTTGCCCGGTGGAGGCAGCCAATATGCAACCAACGGTCTCTTTACTTTTACTGTTGGGCCAGCCCAAGGTTCTGCTTTAAACACCAACTACATTCATTTGATTTTGAATGGAGTAGATGTCAGCTCCGGATTAATCTACACTCAGTCTGGAGGAAATTGGACGGCTTCGTATGCTATCTCGTCGAACCAGATCTACAGCGCAGTCATTAATGTGACCAATATCAGCGGCCTTTCCGCAAGTTATTCCAATAGTTTTGATACCTTCAACATCAATAACTATACATGGGAAGCGGTGGATTATGATTATAGCACGAACACCGATACGGGGCTTGGTACTGATGGTACCGTCGGTGACGGTTGGAATGCCGGTTTATACATTGACAACCCGGTGCCTACTGGCGATACGAATGGAGTCAAGGGACAGATTCTCGCAACCAATAGCTACTTCCTGTATCCTGGCAATTACACCATCTTTAATGACGGCTTCGGGGCAGTTTCTCACCAGGGAGTGGATGTTAATTACACGAACGCGCCGGGAATCGCGCATAACTACCGTGAAGATATCGTAGGTCACGAAATCACGAGCGACTATCTGCGTCCCAAATTTATCGCGGCCCAAGCGCAGTTCAGCGATCCTGCAATTTGTGAATTTGACCTGGCGTGGTTTAATGGCGGGTTCTGGGCCAACTATACCCGTGATTATCCGACCAATAATTACAACAACAACTATCATGTCTGGGCCCGGCTGGCTGGCGGCGCCGGCGCATTTAGCGGGACAACTCTAAGCCTGGTGACCAGCGGTGTGGGCACATCGAACCAGACGACGCAGGTACTGGGATCATTTGCTGATCCGAATGCGGCTGGATGGCAGGTCTGGCACTGGATTCCTCTCCTGGATACTCATGGCAACACTGTCAATCTCCAGCTGAGTGGCAAAGCGACGTTGAGGCTGACCAGCGGAAACAATCTTAATGCCGAGTGCCTGATGCTTGTGCCGGCCCAATTGGCGCAACCATTATTCAGCTTGTCTGCGTCAGCAGCCGGAAACCAGATTCAAATCTCCATTCCGACAACCAGCGGGTTTAATTATACCTTGTGGTATGCGCCTAGCCTGCAAGCCAGCTGGACCTCCATCCTGAGCACGAACATACCTGGAGATGGAACCGTGCATGTTATTACCCAGCCATTGAGTGATGGCCAGGGTTATTATCGCGTTTCGTCTCACTAAACGATCTGTCTGGCGAAAAAGTGAAAGTTATAAAGTTAAAATGAAAATAAGAGCAGTTATTCAAGGTAAAAGCAGTGCGCAGGCATTCACGCTTATCGAGTTGCTGGTGGTGATTGCGATCATCGCTATTCTTGCCGCGATCCTCATGCCAGTGCTGAATAAAGCAGAACTGAAAGCGCAAGGAATCCAGTGCATGAACAACCAGAAGCAACTGACTGCCGGCTGGATTATGTACTCGGGAGACAATCAGGGTCGCCTCATGCGAAACGCTGCTGAGCATGAATTGGCCAATCTTTCCGGGCCTAATGATCCGAGCTTAAAAGGCACAAACGCCCAATGGTGTCCCGGGCGGCAGGATGAAGCTCTCGCTACACCGGGTGGATTGCAACTGAGCCCTGATGGGACATTGCCGGCACAGAATGCGGGTGACCAGTGGATTGCGGCTGGCATGCTTTTTCCGTACGTAAACAATTTTGGTGTTTATAAATGCCCTGCGGACCATGGCTTTGTAAGTTTTTTGGGAAAACAACTTCCTCACGTTCGCAGCATGTCTATGAATACGTGGTTGTCGCCCGTTGTTCCTTGGGGTCCTGATACTACAGTGGTTAGTTATCATACAGAAAATGATTTGCGGCGGCCCGGTCCGGCTAATTTATGGGTTTTTATTGATGAAAATCCAACGGGAATCAACGATGGTTCCTTTATCTGTGATCCCGGCTCCCAGCATAACAGCGGTTGGATAGATGCGCCGGCGGTTTACCATAATAACTGTAGTGGTATGTCTTTTGCAGATGGCCATGCGGAGATTCACCGATGGCGGGATTCGGCCCTGTTTAATTTGATTATTGTGCAAAATCCTAGCGGTAGTACACCTGTTAGCCCCCAGCAAACCCCGCCTTCGGATTTGAACTGGCTGCAGAATGCCAGTACAATTCTGACCTCGACCTTGTAATGGTCGAAAAGTGAGTAGTAAATAGGCAGGCCAAATATTGTGAACCGACTTGCTTCGATTGTTGTCCTGCTTGTTTCTTGCTTTAGCGCTTTAAGTGCCGGCTGGCCGGAAAGAGTTTTCGCTCCTTATATGTACATCGGGGCGGGAGACCATTTCCAGATCACGAAATGTGATGATGCTTGCGGGCAGAAATTTTATACAATCGCTTTTATCATTGGGGATTCCCATGGGCAACCTGCCTGGGACGGTCGATTTCCGATGGAGAAAAACTTGTATGCCGATGAGATTAATTTGATTCGAAGCCGGGGAGGGGACGTCATTGTTTCTTTTGGTGGGGCTGATGGGACGGAGATTGCGATTTCTGAGACCAATGTGGTAGCGTTGGAGGCAAAATACCAATCAGTCATCGACCGTTATCAATTTACCTGGCTGGACTTTGACATCGAAGGTGATGCGTTATCCAATTCCGATGCTAATAAAAGACGGAATACTGCCTTGGCGTATCTTCAGAAAAAAAATCCCGGTCTTATCATTTCTTATACCCTGCCGGTGGACCCGGACGGCATTCCCGATAAATCCAGGGAACTGCTGGCCGATGCGGTGGCGAAGGGAGTCAAAGTCCATTCGGCGAATGTGATGACGATGGATTTTGGTTCGCATTTTTCCAAAGGTAAAAAAATGAGCGACGTTTCCATGGCCAGTGCGTTAAAGGCGCATGAACAGTGCCATGCGATTTCTCCCGATATCCAAATCGGACTTACGCCAATGATCGGGCAAAATGATGAGCATGGAGAGGTCTTCACGCAGGACGACGCGATGGCGCTAATGCAATGGGCTGAACAACAGCCGTGGATTTGCAGTCTCTCATTCTGGGCTTCCAACCGCGACACCGGGCATCTGGGCAAAGACAAAACTGGTAATGATACGAGCGGTATTGCTCAAAAATCCTGGGAGTTTACAACGATTTTTAAACCGTTTACGACGGCAAAGTAGTCGCCACCAAAAACATGAACGCGTTAACCCGTCCATTGTTTTGTTTGGGAAATCTTAAGCACGCAGCGGTTGCTATTTTCTTCTTCATTTTCCTTTCGACATTGAATTCGCGGGCGGACCAGTACGATGCATTACGTGTCTATTGGCAAAATTATTTGTTAACCAATGCGGGAAGTGCTTCGAGCGTAGCGTCCACGGCGAACGGTTATTGGAGTTCGATGAATACCAGTGCCGGGCGCACTTATTTATGGAGCTACCTTCCGCTGGGCAGCACTTCGGCAAATATTACCAGCACGTACCAGCAACTGGAACAAATGGCGCTTGCATGGGCGATGCCCGGTTCTTCGCTCTATCAAAATTCTTCCCTGGCTTCAGCCATTGATGCAGGTTTGGATTTTATGTGTACCAATACTTATACAACGACGGCGTCGGAGTATGGTAATTGGTATGATTGGGAAATCGGCGCGCCTCAGGCGTTAAATAATGCGACCGCATTGATGTATCCATCATTAAATGGAGCGGAGGTTCTTGCCTATGTTAATGCGGAAAACCATTACGCGCCGGGAAGTCCCGCGGCTACTTTCGGCTGGATGACGGGAGCAAATACATCGGACAAAGCCCTGGTCGCAGCATTGTGCGGCATTCTTACAAGAAACGGAGGGCAAATTACTTCGGCACAAACCAACCTGAGCCCAGTTTTCTTATACGTTACCAGCAGCGACGGTTTTTATCAGGATGGTTCTTTTGTTTTTCATTCGAACATTGCATACAACGGGCATTATGGCCTCGTGTTGCTGGGAGATATTCCTAAGTTGGTCAATCTATTCCAGGGTTCAGCCTGGCAGATAATTGATCCCAACCTGACCAACGTTTACAACTGGGTTTCCGCTTCATTCAAGCCTTTGATTTATGATAATGCGATGATGGATATGGTGCGCGGACGCATTGTTTCCTGGTCTTATGAAACGGAATCCCAGGATGCCTCCAGCACTTATTCCGCAGTAAAACAAATCGCGTCGTTTGCACCACCTTCGGTTGCTCAGTCATTAACCAATTGGGTGAACGCACCATCATTGCCACCAGGACAATTTCAGTTTCCTGATAACGACCACGTCGTTGCTTTGCGTAATGGCTTTGCCTTCGGCATTAGTATGTCATCAAGCCGCATCGCCAATTATGAATCCATCAATAGCGGAAATTTACATGGTTGGTTTACCGGTGACGGGATGACGTATTTATATTTGGCCAATAGTTCAGAAACCCAATTTAGCGGTGACTTCTGGCCTACAGTAGATCCATTTCATCTGCCAGGCACGACGGTAGAAACCAATTCGCATGCGAACTCCGCCGGCGAGGCCACCACGACCGGTCAAAATTGGGTGGGGGGAGCTCAGGTAAAGAGTACTTATGGCGTGGCCGGCATGTCCTTGCATGGGTGGAATACGACGTTGTTTGCCAAAAAATCCTGGTTTATGTTCGATAATGAAATTGTCTGTCTGGGTGCGGGAATTACCTGTGGCGGTTCATCGGAAGTGGATACGACTGCTGAAAACCGGCGACTTGGTTCGACAATTACCAGCAGCTTCACCCTCAATGGAACCACTATTACTCCAACGATGGGTTGGGTTTCCAACTTGCCCAGCGCAACACCTTCATGGTGCGCACTGAGTGGAACGGGCGGTTATTATTTTCCCGCCGGCAACACCAATCTCCAGGCAATTTTCACTTCGAACACGGGTTCGTGGTCGCAAATCAATTCCGGCGATTCCAGCACTTCTTACACGGATAATTACTTGAAACTTTGGTTCAATCACGGCGTGTTCCCGACGAACGCTTCCTACTCCTACGTGATTCTTCCCAACATGAACGCCACCAGCGTGAGTAATTATGCGCTCAATCCAGACATTGTGATTATCACGAATACGCCGTTTGTCCAAACCGTGAAGAAGCCATCACTCGGAGTTTTGGCTGCCAATTTTTGGACCAATGGCAATAGTTCAGCAGACCTGATCTCCGTGAACAACAAAGCTTCGGTGATTACGATGGAGAGCACCAATGGCATTTTCATTGGCGTTTCTGATCCGACGCAGACCAACACCAGTTCTATTACTGTAACGCTGAACCGCTCAGCGACAGGCTTCACTTCCGCCGATGCCGGTATCACTGTGCTGCAACTTACACCGCAAATTATTTTTTCCGTCAACGTCAATGGTGCATTGGGAAAAACCTTTCAGGCTTCGTTTGCCTATACCAATTCCTTGTGGCCTGAGTTAAACAACGTCACGCCAGTCGGAGGCAGGTTGTTCGAGTCAACGAACACTTTCGCTTTCAACATCGCTTCAGGATATGGCATTCCTGCCAGCAATATCGTCGTCAATGTAAACGGAGCGATAGTAACTAATCTCGTTCTCACTGGCTCAAACAATAACTGGAATGTCAGCTATCCTTATCTGCAACCGAATATGGTTTACACCATAATTGCTGCTGTGACTGATACGAACGGAAATATCGCAACCACGACCAAATCTTTTGATACTTTCAGCGCCGCTAATTACACATGGGAAGCCGAAGATTTTGATTTCGGCGGCGGGCGTTACTTTGATAATCCGCAGACTAACGCTTATGCGGCGGTCATTGCTCTTACCAATATAGATACCCACGAAATGAACTTTGGAGGGCAGGATGTTTATCGCCCGAATGGAATGGACACTGAAGTAAATGGGGACATCGCGAGGCCACAATACAACGGAACCGGACGTTCGGATTACAGCATCGGATATTTCAGTGCCGGCTCATGGGCCAATTACACGAGACATTACCCCGCAGGGAGTTATTACGTTTATGCACGCTTAGCCGCAGGCGGAGGTGCCACCACTTGCACTCTTTCCAGAGTCACCAGTGGTTGGGGAGCTGTGAACCAAACTACCAACTTCCTTGGCACATTCTCGGTGCCCAACACCGCCTGGGAAAGCTACAACTATATTCCGCTGCAAGACAGTGCAGGAAACCTGGTGATTGTTTCGTTAAATGGTTCGACCAATACTTTGCAATTAGGCAGGCCTGTTTCTGCCGCGTCAGACTGCAATGCCAACTTTCTTATGCTGGTTCCGGTCTTTGCGTTGAATGCCGGATTGAACAATTCCAACATGGTCATCTCCTTTCCAACACAATCAGGGTTCAACTACCAGATGCAATATAAAAACAGCCTGACGGATGCCCAATGGAGTAATCTAGGCAACCCGATTTCTGGAAATGATTCGATAGTGTCAGTGACTAATCCGATGGCCACACAGGCAGGTTTTTATCGGGTACAAATCCAGTAATCAGGTGCTTACGTCGCTTTTTATTTAGCGATAAGTTGAGCGTCGGTTTTGTCGGCCGAAATCCCATTGCCTGCCGTTTCGGTAACCGCCCAATCAAGCCATTCGCTCAAAACAATCAATGTCCATAGTGTGCGCGCATGGTCGGCTTTTTTATTACAATGTTCGGAGAATAGTTCCATCGCGGCTTTGGGCTGCACGCTGATCTGTTCGAATAGCTTGTTTTCCAACTTGTTGATTGCCCATTCACGCAGTGGTCCGCGCAGCCAGCGTCCAATGGGTACGGACAGCCCGCGTTTGCGGCGATGGACAATAGATTTAGGCAAATAGCGCAAGGCGTACTCTTTTAAAAAGATTTTGGTGGAAAAATTTCGCACGCGGCTGGCCACAGGCAGGCTTGCGGAAAAAGTCATTATGGATTCGTCCAGAAAAGGCGCGCGCAATTCCAACGCGGAGGTCATGCTCGCGCGGTCGGCCTTGGTGAGGAGTCCTTCTGCGAGAAAATGCTCTAAATCCCAGCGTTGCAAACGGTCGAGCAATAATCCTTCATTATTATTACCCGCAGACGAACTCAACCGCGGCACGCCAAGGCGAATTAAAATGGCTGGAGGAATATTGGACATCCACAATTCATGCCGGGTCATGCCATCCAGTTCCGCGCCTTGCACGAAGCGTTTGAGCAAATAGGAAATGGTCATTTTCTTTTCGCTGACCGGGAGAGATTCGACCAGGCGCCGGATGGAATTGCGTATCAACATCGGCAACCGATTAAATTTCTCTGCGATACCGGCGCCGATATAAGTCGGATAACCGCCAAAAATTTCATCTGCGCCTTCGCCTACCAAAGCCATCGGGACGTCTTGTGCGGCGCGTTGCGCGAGCAGTGCCGCCGGTAGCCACGCAGGGTCAGCCAGCGGTTCGCCACCGGTTTTGATCAATAATGATAATGTTTTTGGGAGGTCCGCCGGCGTGACCCACACGGAAACCGGTTCCAGGTTGAGTGAAATAGCGACTGATTCAGCAAAATTTCCTTCGTCAAAGGAATCCTCCTTGAAGCGTAGCGTGTAAGCCTTTAGGCGGCGATTGGGATAGAGTGAACGCGTGACTGTTGAGACCAGTGAGGAATCCAACCCGCCGCTGAGGAAGACGCCAAAGTCCACATCCACATCTGTTTGTCGGCGGATGGTTTCCCGAAAAATTTTATCGAAGGCATCGAGCGATGGCGTTTGCTTTGGTGTCTCAACATTTTTCCAGCGCCAATAGGTTGAATGACGAACGCCCTGTGCATCAATTTCTACAATGCCGCCGGGTGGAACTTTTTGAACATTGGCAAATGGCGAATCAGGCGCGGAGAACAATCCGAATTGCAAATATCCTTGCAAAGGGGGGACGTCCAAATTTACCGATAATTTGTGCCCGGAAACCAGACCGGCGATTTCGGTAGCAAAAATGATATTTTCTTTGGAATAGTTAAAAAAGAGCGGACGTTCACCTGCGCGGTCACGTACGAGCATGAGCCGGTGTTCTCGCGGGTCCCAGATGGCGATGGCAAAGGCGCCAATTAATTTTTCGGCAAAAGCTGCGCCAAGTTCCAGATACATTCCGGGGATCACTGCTACGTCAGTGGCCTGTTTTACCGGGCGTCCGCGTTCGGCCAGCCAAAGGCGCAATTCCTTGTGGTTGTCAATTTCTCCGTTACAAACTGCAACAATTCCGCTGGCTTCATCGACCATGGGTTGACGGCCATCGTGACCGCCGCGAATGGCGAGGCGAGTCGCGCCGAGCACGGCGGATGCGGAAGCGTGCAGGCCTACGTCATCCGGGCCCCGGTGGGAAAGCGCTTCCAGCATCGCATTGACGCGCAGTCGTACGGATTCCGGTTGTCGATCGCCGGAAATATTAACGATGCCACAGATGCCGCACATAATTTTTACGGGGCAGGCAAAAATGCACCGATATAAGATTGCGGAAGGGATTGAATATCAGCCGGCGCGACTCCAATTTTTCCCAATCTGGCACGGCCTGCCTCGCGTGTGAGCACATACACTGGATTTGTTCTTTGCGAAATCCACTGGTTGAAATTGGTCATGGGTACGAGGTTTGCCGGCCATACGCTGCCATTTTTTAAAAGGAATAAAATATAATTGCTCGAACTGGTCAGCTCGCTGCCATCTTTGGTGGCCAGCGTTGCCGTGCGCTCTAAATAAAATGGCAGACCATTAGGGAAACAGCCAAGAAATACCAGCCTGGTGTCCGGTGATAATGAGGGAATTGCTTGCGACAGTTGGCGGGCGGATTTGGCATTAAAAACCGTTTTGATCATGTCGAAGTTCACGGTGATAAAAAGTACCGGCAAAATCGCAAACCCAAAAAAACAAACAGCGGCATTGCGATGAAAACGCGGCAACAAGACAAGAGCAGCGAAGAGCAACAACAGTACGCCCAGCGCAATAAAATGACGGCCTAATTCTGTCGTATCATCAGCCGAAAGCCCAATTGGCCGGGCTAGGGGAGCCATGCGCGATGACAAAATGATAGCCGCAATCCCGATCACAAAACTCCCGGCTGCGATAGCAAGTGCCGCGTGGCGGATGATGCGCGCCGCTTTGCCTCCGGGATTAACCATGGCGCGCTCGAAAAATCTGGCCGTCAAAATTCCGCAGGCAACTGTCGCGGTTAATATGTAGCCGGGCAGTTTCGATTTGGAGAGGGAAAAGAAGATGACGACCGTTATGGCCCAGACGAGGCAGAGCCGATCGGCGGATGACAGAGCGCTTCTATTTTTCCATGCCGCCACGCCCGCCTCGGGTAAAATAAAACTCCAGGGAAAAAATAAGCTGGCAACAACTATAGCGTAAAAATAAAACGGCTGTGTGCGATGGAACGTCGTGGTCGTAAAGCGGTGAAATGATTCCTCGACTAGGCCATAATAGGGAAAATCAGGATGCTGCATCGAAAGCCCGATGAACCACGGCAGCGTGACGCCAAAAAAAACAAACAAATTAAGCGGGGCGAAAAATCTTTTCCACATGCCGCTTCGTTTTTCGACACGGTTAAACACAAACAACACCAGACCGGGGATGAGGAATCCAACCGGGCCTTTTACCAGGGTAGCAAGTCCGGCGGCCAGAGCTCCCAGCAGATACCAATTGCGGCGGGATGGGCCATCGCTCTCCTCGGCCAGAAAACCGGCAAAAATGGCTCCTGATACAAATAATGCCAGCGCGATATCAAAAATGACCGTCCTGGAATTCGCGATAAAAAGCGGCATCGTAGCAACCACAATTACTGCCATGATGGCGCAAAGCGTTCCATAGGCGCGCCGGCAGAAGGAAAAAATGATGACCAGCAATGACAGGGCAAATAGCGCCGAAGGCAGGCGCGCTGCTGTTTCATTGTTGCCGAACGCCGCCAGGGAAAGGGCAACGGCCTTGAAATAGAAAGCGGGCTTATCGAGATAGGTAATCCCATTGT
>Ga0206856_10007_pt2 | contig 13422 bp, 16 predicted proteins | sample Alteio_BWOrgCont_48_FD_152630 | JGI IMG/M metagenome (GOLD analysis project Ga0206856, IMG submission 152630) | Enriched cells from forest soil in Barre Woods Harvard Forest LTER site, Petersham, Massachusetts, United States -... | ecosystem: Environmental > Terrestrial > Soil > Temperate forest >...
AGACCCGCGGAAGCGCAAGCGTCCCCAACCGGTTGTGAACACAGCGATGGTCGAGCGGCCGGCTGCTGTTTCTTGAAGGGGACCAAGATTCGCACCGCCGAAGGCGAGCGTGCGGTCGAAGACCTGGCGATCGGCGATCTGCTGCCGACGGAGTTCGGGGGAATGCGCCCCGTTCAGTGGGTCGGGCGCTATCACTACAAGAAAAGCGATCCGAGCAAGCCTTGGGTGAAGGACGCGCAGCCCGTCCGCATCGTCCGTTCGGCCCTTGCCGATAACGTGCCGCACGCCGATCTGTTCGTGACCCAGTCGCATGCGGTGTTTGTCGACGGGGCTCTGGTGACGGCGGGCAGCCTGATCAATGGGACGACCATCAGCCTGTCCGCCGCAGAGGAATTCGACCAACTCGAGTTTTTTCACATCAAACTCGAAGCCCACGACATCGTCTACGCCGAGGGAGCCCAGTGTGAGACGCTATTGACCGTCGACGAACGCGCGAACAATTTCGCTGACTATCTACGAAAATACGGACCGGCCAAGCCCGAGAATCGGCCCTGCGTCCCGATACTCTCATTCGATGGCGGGCGCAGCGAAATTAAGTCGAGAATTCGCAGTGCAATATCGCCCTGGCTCGATCGCCGTGAGAAGATTGACATCATTCGCGACCGCTTGGAAGAGCGGGGTCTGGCGCTCAGTCGCCTGTAGCAGCCGGCTGCGTCGGTCGATCAGCCAGAACAGAGATCCTCTATGTCTGATGGCCTGGTCACCGTCGCTCGTCATTTGCGCGAGCGCGCCGAAGCGATGCGCTCGCTCGCCGAACTGATGAGGGGCGTTGAAACGCAAGCGATGATGCGCCGGCTGGCGGGCGACTATGATCTTCTCGCGAGACATGCGGACGCATGCTCAGTGGAAATGGTCGATTTTATCCCCAGAGGGGCAAAGGTGAGAATGAACTGAACCGAAGCCGCCTGCTTCTCAGCCCGTCATAGCGTTAGCGGCTTTTCTTCACCTTTGAAGGTCGGCCGCGCTACGGCAGTTTTGATGAAGGCGGTGGAGGGGCAGGCGTGCGGCTTATTCGCAGCAGTTGGACAGCGCTTTGCAAGGCTCCCGAAGCGTTTCGTGCGCGGTCGGCCGCCCGTCGGCGGTATAGGATGGGTACCGCGAAAAGGGGTGCTACATTCCACGAATTCTTGTAACAGGCGGCGCGGGCTACATCGGCAGCCATGTCGCCAAGGCGCTGTCGTCGGCCGGTCACGAAACGATCGTCTTCGACAATCTGTCGCGAGGACGGCGCGAGCTGGTCCGCTAGAATGGGCACAATTTCCCTCGCGGCTGGTTACCAGCGTTTCGCCTTCAAAACGCGCCTACCTGCAAGACCCGATCGGCCCCTCAGCGCGGGCCACAGGGCCGACCGGGCCAGCGCGTCTGGCTGGGAGGCGAAACGCGCCGCCTCGCGCTTGAACTGAGCCGCCGAGCGAAAATGTGGCGCCAACTATACGGATTGGTAACCTACAACTTCGGCACCGTGCTGACGCGCCGATGGATCCTCGACCAAGCTATCTGGACGCTCGGGCATCGAAGTGCGGCCAGCGAATCCATGCTCTCCGCTTCTGGTCCGGGGGGCTGCTGTGTCTTAAAGCTTCTTTCAATCGTTGCGTGCTAAGCCGTTAGGACCCATTGCAGGAACGGTCAGCGGCCATGGTCACGCTTGCGAGTAACGACACCAATCGCAGTCTCGTTCGAATTTTTACCCTCTGTCTAAGCAGCCTGGTGCTTTGCTATTCCTGTTTGGCGCTTCGGCTGTCTCTGGAACACCAAACGTTCGGCCCTCTAGATTTATTCATGATTTCGGTTCGCGTCTTGTTAGGCGCGGCGGGACTATTCGCCATCTTTTATCCGCCTTGGCTCGCGCGTCCCTTAGAGCGTCAGATCGACACGATGGGCAGCCTGTTCGAAGCCGGATACGTAAATTCAAGCGCGAAAGAAAAGATCAGATTGATCGTGCTGGTAACTATGGTCAGCCTGCTCTTGGAGCTGGTGATGATCCGTTGGCTGGCGTCGGTCTTCCCCGTGTTCTCATTCTTCAAGAACTTCACGCTGCTGGCTTGCTTCTTGGGTCTGGGAGCAGGATACGCGGTCGCCGAAAAAAAGCCTTGCGCTCCCGCGCTGGTGCTACCGATGCTCGCCCTATTCGTCGGCGTCATCACCCTGCTGCGATATGACCTCGGCGCCGCAAGCAATATATTTGCGGCTCTGCCCATGCTCGAGCAAACGTCTGTCGATGTAGTGATGGACCGCTTTGACTGGTTGACCCTGATTCAGCGAAGCATGTCGCTGTATTTGTTGCTGGCAATGAGTTTCGTGCTTTGCGCATGCATCTGCTACCCGGTCGGTCAACTCTGCGGCAAATTGCTTCACGGCGCGAACGCACTGAAAGCCTACAGCCTCAACCTCGTCGGCAGCATTCTTGGAGTTATAGCGCTATTTGTCATGAGCCTATTCTGGTTGCCGCCAGTAGTTTGGTTCACTGTTTTAGCCGGTATCCTGCTATTTTTTGTGCTGTGGCGCGACGCGCGCCTGCCTGTCGGAGTCGCCAGCTTCTGCCTGCTGCTCACCGTCCTGGCCTGGCCAGTGCAGCCGGAAACTCAACGGATTTATTCTCCGTACCAATTGCTGGAGCGCACGGCCAAACCTGACGGCTTGATGACGATTTTGTCGGGCGGATTCTACTATCAAAAAGTCTTTAACTTAGCGGAAAGCAACAGAGGACACGAGTCTGTGGAAGACCGCTCTGTCCGCGCTTATTATGAATTTCCGTTCAATTTCAAGAAGAACCCCGAACGAGTGGCAATAGTCGGCGCGGGCAGCGGCAATGACGTGGCGGCGGCGCTTCGCATGGGCGCGGCACATGTGGATGCCATCGAGATTGACCCCGCCATAGCCTATCTGGGCAAATTCTATCATCCCGAGCATCCTTACGACGATCCACGAGTCACGCTGATCATCAATGACGCGCGCAATTTCTTCCGTACGACGCATGAGAAATATGACTTGATCATATATGGCGTGCTGGATTCCCACACCGCGATCAGTCACGCCTCCAACCTGCGCGTGGATTCCTATGTCTACACGCGCGAAGGCATCACGGAGGCATTCGATTTGCTTAAGCCCGAGGGCGCGCTGTCGGTTGCCTTCGCGCTGCCGAACGATGCACTAGGCTTCAAACTGTCGCACATTCTTCAAGACTTGCCGGGCGCCGGAAAGCCGCTCGCCGTCCGTGTAGGTTATGATTTATACACGACCACCGCCTTCATAGCGCAGAAGGGCCGCGACGCGACAATGCCGGACGCGAATGCCGTTGCCGCTAGCGGTTTTACGGATCTCTCGGATCATTTCGCACAACCCTATCCGGCGGCCAGTATCCCAACCGATGACTGGCCGTTCTTCTACATGATTGGGCGCACCTATCCCGTCAGCTATATGATCGCGCTCGGAATGGCGCTGCTTCTCAGCTACTTGTTTGCGCGTAACATCATTGGCTTAACGGGCCCAATCGAGCGCGGATATTTGCCGTTTTTCTTTCTCGGTTCAGGCTTTATGCTGGTAGAGACCAAGGCCATTACCGAACTGGGACTGCATCTTGGCGGTACTTGGTTCGTCGTTGCGGCGACCATCGTATTGGTCTTGATCATGGCCCTTTTTGCCAACGTCATCGTTCAGCGGAGGGTGTTTCAGCGAACAGGCCTTGCCTACATCGGGCTTCTCATCAGCCTGCTCGTTGGATACGTCTACGCGCGCAATCACGAGATGATCGCATTTAGTTCGCCCTTAGCTAGCCTCATGCTGAGCTGCGTGCTGCTGACAATCCCGTTGTTTTTTTCGGGCATCGTTTTTTCGTCTCTGATCGGCAGGGCCACCGTCAACGTCTCCACCGCTCTAGCTTACAATCTGATGGGGGCCCTGTTTGGGGGGTTGATGGAGTACAATTCGATGTATTTCGGATTTGCATTTCTGTATTTGCTTGCTGTCGGATTTTATCTCCTCGCGTGGGCGTTTTCCTGGGACGCGACGGCGAGTCGATATTCCAAACCGGGGATCACTACTTTAAGAGTGATGACGTTGCGAGTTCGAAGCATCATCGCTCTGTTTGGCATCTAGCAGACGGTCCGTCTATGGCGTTGAATTTGGGCACAGGGCGGGCGGGGGGCTTCGGTTGGCGAGATCGTCGCCTGCGCCGAAAGGGTAAGCGGCCGAACCATTAAATTCGACAAACTGCCGCGCAGAGTGGGCGATCCTGCCTCTCTCGTCGCCGATCCCAGCGCAGCGGCGGCTCGCCTTGGATGGGTAGCAATGAGGTCTAATCTCGAAGAGATTCTCCGCGACGCCTGGGCTTGGCATTCCAAGCAGCACCGAGGCGATTGATTGCGTTGAGCGCTGATCGCCCGCGGCGGCGCGGATCCCGGCCGCTTTCCGCCGCGTCTGTCAGGCGATGCGCAGAACCGGGCCTGGAGAGCGGCCATAAAGGCGCTCTTCGTTCGGACCTACCGCTCAACGCGGGCACATCCACCTCGAAGCCTGGCTAAGTGCACGGGCCCCCGCCTCTGGACGCGTTCAGGGAACCGTCTATAAACCGCCCATGTCTGACGAATTGGTCACCAGTGCTCGTCGTTGGCGCGAGCGCGCCGAAGCAATGCGCTCGCTCGCCAAAGTGATGACCGGCCGCGACACGCGCGCCTCTATGCGCCGGCTGACCGGCGACTACGATGGTCTCGCCGACCGCGCAGAGGCGCACGCCCGGCCGAGACCATTGACTTCACCGCCGGAAGGCAAGGGGGGAACCTGAGCTGCCCATTCCTTTACCGCCGACCAGATGTACCGCGAATAGAGGGAGCGTGACATTCCACGAATTCTTGTAACGGGCGGCGCTGGCTACATCGGCAGCCATGTCGCCAAGGCGCTTTCCTTGGCCGGTCACGAAACGATCGTCTTCGACAATCTGTCGCGAGGACGCCGCGAACTAGTACGCTGGGGTACGTTAACAATCGGCGATGTGCGCGACCGCGCGGCGCTCGACGAGGTTTTTAGGAGGCGGAAGATTGACGCCGTAGTGCACCTCGCCGCTCTTGCCTACGTAGAAGAATCGACGATCAATCCGGGCGCCTACTACGATGTCAACGTCAACGGCGCCCGTAATTTGCTGGAGGCAATGACGAATTCGGGCGTCCGCGCGCTTGCTTTCTCGTCAACGTGTGCGGTCTATGGGCAACCAAGCGCGCTGCCGATCTCGGAGCAGACGCCATTGGCCCCGATCAACCCCTATGGCTTTACCAAGCTCGTCTGCGAAAGAATGATGGACGATTTCGTCAAGGCCTATGGGATCAAGTCGGTTCGACTGAGATATTTCAACGCCGCCGGCGCGGATCCGGACGGAGAAATCGGGGAATCGCATGACCCGGAAACGCATCTGATCCCGTTGATTCTTGATGTCGCTCTCGGGAAGAGCGAGAAGGTCTCGATATTTGGTTTTGACTATCCAACCGCGGACGGCACCGCGGTGCGCGACTACATTCACGTGAGCGATCTAGCAGCTGCGCATGTCAAGGCGCTGGACTATGTTTTGAGCGGCGGGCCGTCAATGGCTTTGAATTTTGGAACCGGGCGAGGGGCGTCGGTTGGCGAAATTGTCGCCTGCGCCGAAAGGGTCAGCGGTCGCGCCATCAAGTTCGAAAAGTTGTCGCGCCGAGCCGGCGATCCGGCCTGTCTCGTTGCCGATCCCAGCGCAGCGGCGGCTCGCCTTGGCTGGGTCGCAAAGCGATCTGGTCTCGAAGAGATTCTCCACGATGCCTGGGCCTGGCACTCGAAGCAGCATAGAGGCGATTGATTGCGTTCGGCGCTTGTCGCCCGGCGGCGCGGAATCCCGGCCGCGAATTCGATCGAAGCCCTGCCGGGTCGCGGCGAAAGCGAGCTTGCTCCGCCGCGTGAAAAAAAATCGAGCGCCTTGAGCGGCCAGACGGACATGAGCGAGCAAAAGTTCCTCGCTCAATTGGCTAAGGTGCTACCGAACGTTGTTAGCGGCCTCACATCGAATGGTCGTTTTGCCCAGGGCGCCCGAACTCTAGTATTGATCGGACCCAGCCGCAAATTCACCGTCGTCGTTGCACTTACGGCCAAGCGTCGGCGCGCATCGTCTCACGCCAGGGGCGCGGCGAAATCCTGAAGCGCCTTGGGCCTGATCGGGCCGCGGTAGCCTTCCGCCGTCAATCAGGCTCACATGGGATCTTACCGCTCACCAGGGGAATGTGTCCGGCGGCCACGCGTCTAGGGCGGCAGTTGCGCCGCGCTCGGTCAGTTCAAGCGTCGCGTCGTCGATGCCCCGTGGCTCCAACGAGGAAAGCTGGCGCCCCTGACCGAAGCGGAAAGCGATTCCAGTCTTCCGGTGTTCGATTTGCCTCATCATCGGAACGACCGAGTAGTCGATCAACCAATAGCCAGCCGGAAGTCCATAATCGCTCATTTAAGGATGGTCCCCGGGTAGCCGCAGCCAGTGGCGAATCGATACGCTCGAGCGAAATTAGCGGCTGCGCCAGCGGTCCACAAATGTGAGGCTTCGCTCGATGGGATCTCGCGACGAGGACGAAGTCGTCCAAGGTAGCGGGCCATCGTCAAGACCGCGGCGTCGCCTCCAATTGCGGCTGGAGGCATCGTTTTCGAGACCATCGGCTGGAAGCTGGAATTTCGCCACGTGCGCCTGATGCCGTGGAGAATGACTTCAAGATGACGTAGCGCCTCAATTCATCTGCCCCGGAGCGCAAATCCAATTTCTAATCCTGCTTCAACACGGCGCGGTCGATGCTCCAAGGGCCGCCTCCCGCGAAGACGAAGTAGAGGAACACGAAACAATAGAGGACGGCCAGACTTCCCCTGTTCGCCGCGGGATAGAAAGACTTTGGCGCATGCTCAATAAAATAGGCGAAGGCCATCTCGCCTGACATGAACAACGATACGAATCGAGTGAACAAGCCAACGAGTAGCATGAGGCCGCCGAAGGTTTCGATGATCGCCGCGAGGATAATTAAGCCTGTAAGGGGCGGCCCAGCCGCGGGGAAGCCGAAAAGCTTCGACAGCCCGGATTGCAAGAATAGTAGGGCGACGACGATGCGCAGAACGCTGAGGACGTAGGGCCTATAGCCTTCGAGGTTCGCGTATAGGGACTTCATGTTGACCTCGAGACGGCGTCGGCGCCTCTTCAATGGGCGCGCGTGAGGGGTCGCCGCGGGGCGGTTCACGCCAAGCGCAAATTATGCCTTACGTACGGCTGTGTCATGGGACACCGGCGGTTCTTTCGTCACTTATCTGTTACCGTCCCCATCCGAGACCACGCCGCGCCCTGGGTGGATCGATGGAGCTCGGCGCGGCCGTAGCCTTGGTTTTGGTTTCTAACGCCAAAGTAATGATCGCAAGTAACGGTCACAGGGATTCAAGTTTATTTGAAGTGCAGTGGGCGAGGGAATCTGCAATAAGAATCCGACGCGTACCAAGCATTTCGGTCGCTCGTCCAGCACCTTATCCAACGTCGGAAGGCGCGCGTTGCTGTGGCGGCGTCGATGCGCGTTTTATGGAGGTCGCTATGAAAATTGCTCGTCGATTCCTGATGTTCGGCATTCTGCCCGCGCTTCTCATTTCCGCCCCGGCGGCGCAGGCGCAGATGGCGTCGCCCTGGGATGGAACGTGGAAAGGGACGATGGGGAGGATCGTGCCATCTGATATCACGATCACGATCGCGCAAGGGAAAGTGGTCAGCTACACAGTCCGGGGCGCGCCTTATGACATCCAATACAGCAAGCTGACTCCGGACGCGGTCTCCTTTGGCGACAAGGATAATTATTTTATGAAGCTCAAAAAGACGAGCGATACCACGGCGATGGCGAAAGTGCATGGCCGCCTCGGTAGTGGGGTGGCTTCGCTAACAAAGGGGTAGGGCGCTAGCGCCGTCCCAGGCCCTCGGGTGCGCGACACTTAGCGCGCGGCGCGTGGTGCTCACAGAAGCGGAATAGCTCGAACGCGCGTCAGGGAGGCGACGACCGCCTTGCGGGTCATCCGACGAGGGAAGATAGATGAGATCGCAGAGAGAGCCGGCCTTGGCGGGTCCGATTTTTTTTGGGTGGCTAGATCACACCGCCCGGGGATATGCGCCCTTCGCAACCCGAGCGTCATGATCGCTGCGACTAAGCCGACCGACGGGCGTAAGGACGACGGTCTGGTCTTTTTGCCTCTTCTCCAAAATCGACAGCACTTCCGAGAGGATGCCGCAGAATTTTCGAGCATTCTGAGCGTGGCGAGATTTTCTCATCGCAGACTTGCGCAGGGACTGCTCGCATCAATCTCCCGCGCCGGGATTGAAGTTTGTCCCGCCTCCCTTCCCAGTCCTTAGAGTCGGCCGGGCGCTCTTTTTTGACCGTTATGTTTGGCCAAGTCTTCGCGTATTCGGCGTTCAACGACAGCCACTTCTCAAGCCCTGACTCAGTGTCCGGCTTGATCGCATCGACCGGGCATTCCGGTACGCAGACTCCGCAATCGATGCATTCGTCCGGATGTATGACGAGCATATTCTCGCCTCGTAGAAGCAGTCCACCGGGCACACCTCGACGCAATCCATGATTTTGCAGCGAATGCAGCTTTCGTTGACGACGTAGGTCACTTAAGCGCCCCTCTTGCAGGCACCCGGTTGTTGCACGCCTTGGAAGTGGCGACATTGCCGAACATATCCCAAGCCGCCTGGCTCAACTTGTCCGTTTCACAATATCGACTCCCCATGAGGTAAAGCAGACATTCGTCCGGCAAGCCCGCGACGGGAAGCTCCGCAGCCCCAAATGAAGCGGCGTCGATCTTTCCGTCGTCCTCGATGGTCGCATCGCCCCAGAACGCTGGCCTAGTCATGCCGAAGCAAAAATCGCTCGCCGCGAATGGCGAGCGTTACCGTCCCGGGTGATGCTCGCCGAGCGCAGCGACGCGATCTCGATAGGCAATTCTTAGCCTCCGGGCGTCAGGGCACCACTTTGAGATGGGCAATAAAAGGGTCCAGGCGACGAGAGGTTGCATGAAGAGCGTTTTTGATGACGGCCAGTTCTGAATCGCCCGTGAACGATTTTTGAATTTGAAGGCGTCCACGGATTGACGGATTCGAGCCATGAACAAGGTAGCGGTAATTAGCCGCTTCGTTCTTGTAGATCACGAGTTTTAATCTTTTGGGCATCCTCGCTCCATACTTCTCAATCAGCATACCACGGCAAGCGGACGCCAAGTGAGGTTCCCGCAAACTGATGCATAGTGACGGCGCCGCGAGGCCGGCGGGCGGCGAGCTGGCGCCAAACTAACCGCGCTGGCGGTCTTTTGTTTTGACCTCCTCATTGCGCAATGGCGCCCAGACGCCCACACGAAGACGACGCGCAGGCAGAATCCCCCATTCTTCGGCGCTATCTAGGGAGGACGGACGGCCGCTGAAGATAGACCCGGCGGTCGTTTCGCTTTCCGATTTTTTTTTCGAACCCTCCCCGAGACATTCGTCGCCAAGCTGGGCGCTCCGCTCCGGGAATATTTCGGCCCTTCCCTTGGTCGATACTAACGAGGCGGGCGGCCGCCCCCCAGGCCGCGTCCCTCGACTTCGGCCCCGTCGCGCAATCAGCGGGGCCGATTTCGACCTCTGAGAGAACGGCAGTTAGGAATTACAAATGGAAAACGTCTTTGGAGCGGAGCTGCGGCTGACCGCAGAAGAAACTCAATCGTTGTTGACTGGCTTTTTGGCCGTCGTGGCGGCGATTGTGGTCTTCGCGGCGGTGATGGCGGCGCTTTAACCAACTAACGAAGCTGTGGTCCGTGCGCGCCAGGTACGTGCGTCCCGCCGATGTCATCGATATGATTCTTCCAATCCTGCATTTGAAAACAGGTTTCTAACTCGACATAACTTGTCCCCCTACGCCGGAGGCCGACAAGGACGTTCCGCTATGCCGGGCTCTCGAGCGGCCCGCCCGGGCGCGCAGCGACGCTGCAAACTGTTCAGACCGTTCTTGAGGCCGCCGGAATCGAATTCATGGGCACGCCGAACGACAAACCCGGAGCGCGCTTTTCCTTTCCTGCTTCGTCGGAGGAAGCGAAGTGATCGGCGGCGTTCGGGGCCGATTCATCGACGAAACCGGGTGGAGGGTCGGGCGTGCGGCCCATTCGCCGCAATTGCTCTTCGTTTTGGCGGAACAAACCAATTGACACAGCGCGACCGGCCCGCGGTCAGCTGGCAAAACGGCGACCGAGAGCCTCGCGCGCACTAAGCTCGCTTAGTATTGGCCCCAGTATCTCCGCATCCGGACATGCGGCGGCAGCATGATCCGACCAGCGCCGTAGCGCTGAAGAAACGTCGGCGGCGGTGCCGGCGGCGGCGGTGGGGTGCCCGCAGGATAGGTCGCCTCGTCGGCCATTGCCCGCTCTTGAACGGCGGCGCGATCTCCCTTTCCGCCGGCAGCGAGGTCATCGGCGATGAGCCTTGCGATTTGCGGCGCGGCGACGCTCGTTCCTCCCATCGCTATGACCGAGCCGCTCCGCGATCCTGCCGCCAAAACGCCGGCATGAACTTTCGAATCCTCGCTGACGGTCATAGCGTCTGGCCGAGGGGGATTAGCGACTGGCCCTGAGGACGAGTATTTGGCGGCGACCATTTCTTTCCTCAGAAAGCCCCCCATGACGATTGGCTCTTGGCCCGTCGCAATAGCGTTGAGGGTGGCGGCGCGTAGTACGACGCAGGCGGGATCGTCAGTTTCATTGTCTCGCCCTTCGGGGTCAAAACGCTGATAGTAACCATTGTTGAAATAGGACTGACGGCCGCGAATAGGAAAGCCGTAGAGCGAGTCATCCCGTTGGACCCAAGCATGGACGACGTCGCCCGGACCGAGCGCCTGATTCTGCAGCTTAACGATCCAAGTGCCCGCGGGTGCAATTGCCGCGCCTTGTTGGAGGCTCATCGTTTCGTTCACCACGACAAAGAACAGGCCGCGCTGTGACGACGCACGGTAATGATACCGCACTTCAGCATAGACGGCGCCGGCGGGGGTCACCCATTGCTGCAGCGCGCCATTTTGTTCCTGGATCACCATTTGCTGCCCAGTCGGAGAGGTGATCGACACTGCGAGCCGACTCGGCGCGCCAGCAACAGAGGTTGGAAGCCAAATCTCCAGATAGCTGGGCTTTCGTCCGTCGGGCAATATCCGCCAGTCCAAGCAGGCGCTATCGCCTACATTTGGAAACGCGGTTTGCGCATGGGTGCGCAAGAGATAACTGTTGCCGGCCGGAAGAACGATTCGAAGCGTGACGTCGCGCTTTGCGCTCTTTTGGACCAGGTCGTCCATGGCCACTTCAAAGGGCGTTGTCCCGTCATGCGGTCCGGCGAAATACCCATAGCTCAAATTAACAACCACCGGCAGCGGGCCGGTTCCAAGATCCTTCGCGATCTGGTCGGCGCGTTCGAGGATATATTGCATCGCAACAAGAGCATGGGGGCCTAAAGTCCCGCCTGAGGTATCGGCCGTCACTCTGATCGGAAGCTGCACGCATACGATCGGCCGGTCATCGCGCATTATTTGCGGATCGTAGCCACAGGCGAGATCCAGGACATGAGTTCCGTGAGCGATCCGCCAAGCCGCGGACTTGTGGCCCCTTTGTCGGAAGTCGATCAATCCCGCCCCGCGATAGACTTCGTCCTCGTCGATAACGCCAGCGCGCGTGCACTGTGCAAATAGGGCGTTGATCTGCGCCTTGTTCAGTTCGCGCCCATAAGGTACCGATCCCAGCGGAGCGCCATCTTGCAGCCACCAGTATTCCACCCGAGTCTTTGACCCCAGGCGAAATTGCTCCTGCGCAAACGCAATGCCATCGTCGATGATCCCCATCACGACCAGGGTAGGGTTCACTTTCATGGCGGACAACTCCAAGTCAAGTGCTATAGAGGAAATTCAGCACCAAGCGACTCGGCGTCGAGCGGCCGGCCCAGCTCGACCGACGCGACTACGTCGCCTGCAGGACTATTCTTCAGCAAATCTGGAAATTCATCTGTCACCATCGCCACGCAGTACGCGTCTTTTTCCTCTCCGGCTTTGCCGAGAGTATATATCTCTAGTACCTTGACTGACGCGAGCCAACGCTCAAGAAATTCCTTCCTCTCCTCATCCTTAAAGAAACTTCCCTCCGCAAAATCTTGGATCGTCGTCCCGCCGGTCAGTTTGACGAGAACGGGCATCCATTTGCCCTGCCGGCCCGCGAGAAAGAAGTTTGATCTACCAGCGCCCAACACCCAAGCGAAATATGGGTCTAGATCAACAGACGGGTCCGGAGCCTTCGGAGAGTTCCCTTTCACAGTTCTTGTCATTAATACCACTCCGTTAGCGCTTGGTCCCAGAGCCATTGCAGCAACGGCCCCGCGGCCAGAGGTTGTGGCGCGGGATTGTTAACTCCCGCCATTGCTGGTTGTACGTACAACGGTTGTGCGTACGCAGTCGGGGTCTGCTGATTGCCCAGCGGCTGGGTCAGATCAATCAGACTATCCCAGTGAAAATCCCCGTCCAAAAGCGGCTGATTTTGGTACGCATTCCCGATCTGGAAAGCGGTCCCGTCGAAGGTCCAAGCCACGTACGAGTCAGAGCCCAAGCAGCGCATTACAAAATACTGTCCGAGCGTCAATCCAAGAACCATCCCCGCCGCTGCATCGACTGGAAAGTGCACCCCAGCGACTATACGGTTGACGGCGACACGTGCGGCCAAGCGCATTAGCTGCGTGCCCCAGTTCACTTCAGTCGCAGCATTGGTTGGGTAGGGCCCTATTGGGGAGTTGAGCAGAAGCTGCCAAAGCACGAAAGCGGAAATGAAGGCTTCGGTAGCGTGGCCCATCGGCAAGGTCCCGTGCGATGGAGTCAAAATCATCGGCTGTACCTGCGGCGAGTATTCGTTCGGGCGGCGGCAGGCCAGAGCATGCTTGAAGCGCATTTCCGCGAAATTCGCCAAACGCAACGCGGCGGCGAGCAATTCGAGCGTCCATTTGGTGCGTTCGGGATGAAGAAATGGTATCGAGCCGAAAAAAGCGACAGCGCCTCCGAGCTGCGACAGGATTTCGGCAGCGCGGTCGCCGCGCAAGTCCGCATACGTGTCCACGAATATGAGTTGCTGTTGTTCAAATATTTCCTGGGTAGGGCGTCTAATGGATACGAGCGGATAGTAGTTCGCGTTGGGCGGTGCGACTTGGACGAAGCCAGTGTGGGGCGGTAGAGCTTGGGCGCTCCACAGGTTTCCAGTGTCTGGCTTGGCTCCAACAGCTGCTCCAGCTGGCGCGCTGACGGTGAACGCCAGATTTGAGAAGATCTCAAAATCGAGGATGCTCGCCCTGACCCA
>Ga0206856_10027_pt1 | contig 13418 bp, 7 predicted proteins | sample Alteio_BWOrgCont_48_FD_152630 | JGI IMG/M metagenome (GOLD analysis project Ga0206856, IMG submission 152630) | Enriched cells from forest soil in Barre Woods Harvard Forest LTER site, Petersham, Massachusetts, United States -... | ecosystem: Environmental > Terrestrial > Soil > Temperate forest >...
TACCGGTAGCATAGCCGGCAATTGTAACGGAGCCCAGCCAAGAGGCTCTTTATTACTTATACGTAACAAGCTTTATGGAACCACATACAATGGTGGTTTAAATAACCAGGGCTGCATCTTTTCCATAAACACCAATGGCACTGGCTTTAAGGATATGTGGGATTTTACGAATGCAACAGGGGTGAACCCTTATAGCGGTCAGTTATTATTAGTGGGTAACAAGCTTTATGGCACTGCAACTGAGAATGGAGCCCATGGTTACGGGTGTATTTTTTCTATAGATACAAATAGCAATAACTATACTGATATTTATGATTTTGCCTCTGCAACGGGCGGATATCCTTATGCAGGATTAGTAATATCAGGTAAAACTTTATTTGGAAACACTCAAGTGGGTGGCACCAGTAACGAAGGTGTAATTTTTTCTGTAGATACCGCGGGCCATAATTATAAAATAGTGCTGAATTTTGATTATGCAAATGGAGGTCAACCCTATAACAGCATGGTATTATCAGCAAATGGAACGAGGCTGTTTGGTACAACCCCATACGGAGGCAGCGGCTTTGGAGATGGTGAGGTGTTTGGAATTGATACCAGTGGCAACAATTTTAAAAATATTTTCTTCTTTAACAATCTTAACGGAGACCAACCTTATGGGCAGTTAGCCTTGGTTGGGGGAAGGCTGTTCGGTACAACAGAGTATGGCAGCTATCCGCTCTATGAGGGTACTCTTTATGCGGTAGATACCACAGGCAATAACTTTAATGAAGTTTATGCATTTGATGCCACGCACGGTGCCAATCCATATTTTGGGGCTTTAATTATAACGGGCGACACCATTATGGGAATGACCGAAGGCGGAGGAAGTGTTGGTTATGGCACTATTTTTAGCTATATCAATTCTCCTGCTGGAATACAAAACCCAGAAACTGGGAAGGGAGATGTGATGGTTTACCCAAATCCAAGCAGCGGACAATTCACAATCAAGTTGTCCGTAATCAGTAGTCAGTTGTCAGAAACAGAGGTCTACAACATGATGGGACAAAAGGTTTATTCTCAACCAAATATTTCAAATTCAACATTCAACATTGATCTGGGTAACCAGGCCAGCGGCATATATCTTTACAGGGTAATTAGCCAGGATGGAGGTATAGTAGGAGAGGGTAAAATGGTTATACAGAAATAAATAACAAAATACTTTATTATGAAAACAAAATTACTTGCATTTTTTACATTCCTGCTAATGAGCAGTATGTGCCATGCACAAATGAATGTACTATACAATTTTACCAATGGCGGATCTCCTTATGGCGCTTTATTATTATCGGGTAACGTTTTTTACGGAACCACTTATAACGGCGGTATAAATAACCAGGGCAGCGTATTCTCTATCAACAAAGATGGCAGTGGCTTTAAGGATCTGTGGGATTTTAAAGACTCTGCTTCTCAGAGTAATGGTAATGCTAATGGAGAATATTCCTATAGCACATTGGTTCTCATTGGCAACAGGCTTTACGGAATGACATATGAAGGAGGAGCAAATAACGAAGGTGTCATCTTCTCTGTTAACAAGAACGGTGGAGGTTATAAGGACCTTTGGGACTTTAATTCGCCCACAGGTTATACTCCCTACGGTTCTCTGTTGCTTGTTAGAGATAAATTTTACGGACTAGCAAGTAGCGGTGGTGCCAATAATAACGGGTGTGTATTCTCTATAGATACCAATGGTACTGCATATACCGATATGTACGACTTTAGTTATGCCAGTGGGTATGGCCCCAGAGCCAGTTTAGTATGCTCCGGTAAATCTCTTTTCGGTACAACTTTGTATGGGGGAGTAGCTGGTAATGGTACTTTGTTTTCCATTGATACGACAGGCAATAACTATAAGATAAAAGTAAATTTTAGTAATTCCATTGGTGATTATTCATATGCTACTTTGATACTTTCTCCTAATGGAACCAGGTTATTTGGCACAGCTCAGGATGGTGGCGGTGGGTATGGTGACGGAGCTGTATTTGGTGTGGATACTGACGGAACTAACTTTAAGGATATAGTAGACTTTAATTACCTGGATGGAGAAGAACCGGTTCAGGTAATTTTAGTGGGCAACAAGTTGTTCGGAATGACCGATTACAATGCTCCTCCTTATGAACAAGGCAATATCTTCTCTGTTGATACCACAGGCGCTGGTTTTAATATTGTACATAATTTCGAAGCCACAGATGGTTCCTATCCTTACTGGGGCAATTCACTTATTGCCTTGGGCGATACTCTTTACGGCATGGTAGATGAAGGTGGAACCCAGGGTTACGGTGTTATTTTTGATTATATTAACTCGCCTTCGGGAATAGATAATATTTCGTCAAACAATGCAGGGATATCTGTTTATCCAAATCCAAGCACCGGAAAATTTCAATTGAAAATTGACAATGGGCAAGTGACAATGAATAGCGCAGTGGAAGTATACAATATGCTGGGAGAGGAAGTTTACTCATCAACATTGTCAACTGTAAATTCTACGTTATCCATTGATTTAGGTAACCAAGCCAACGGAATTTACTTTTATAGGCTAATAAGCGCCGAAGGAAATATGGTAGGCGAGGGTAAGTTGGTATTACAAAAGTAAAACAGATAAACATTTAAAATATTACAATATGAGAACTAAACTACTACTATTAATATCGGGCTTGATGTTTGCAGTAACCCTGTGTAATGCCCAAATGACCATTCTGCATAATTTCACAAACCAGGAATTTCCTCAGTGCCACTTATTGCAGATAGGAAACGTATTCTACGGAACAACTCTTGAAGGAGGTGCAAATAAACAGGGGTATGTTTTTTCAATGAATAAAGATGGCAGCGGCTTTAAAGACCTATGGGATTTTAAAGATACCGGCACAGTAGCAGGTAATTATAATGGTAGCACTTCACGCAATTCTTTAATCCTTTTAAGAAACAGACTTTATGGAATGACCTATAATGGTGGAGAATATAACGAGGGTGTTATCTTCTCAATAAGTATTAATGGTGGAGGCTACAAGGATCTGTGGGATTTTACAAGTGCAACCGGTACATATCCATGTGGAGCCCTTACCCTTGCCGGTAATAAATTTTATGGCGTAACGGCGAGTGGCGGAGCAAGTGGCGAAGGGGTTGTATTTTCTGTTGATACCAATGGTAATAATTATATTGATATGCATGATTTCTCACCAGCAAATGGATATGATCCATATGGTTCTTTGGTGGTATCAGGCAAAACCTTATTCGGTACAACGGAAAATGGAGGAACAGGGAACGAAGGAACGGTTTATTCTATAGATACTGCCGGCAGTAATTATAAGACCCTGGTGAATTTTAACAATTTTAACGGAGCATACCCGGAAGCTGCGCTAACCCTGGCTCCCAATGGTACGCGCTTATTCGGTACATGTGAAGGAGGGGGCAGTGGCTTTTACGATGGCTCGGTATTTGAACTGGACACAAATGGCAATAATTTTAAAACCATTTTTGCCTTTAATTATCTCGATGGAGAAGAGCCTTTAGGCGAGGTTACACTTGTTGGCAGTAAACTATACGCTATGACCGATTATGGTGGCGAGCCTTATTTTTTAGGTAATATTTTTGTCGTAGATACTACAGGTACAGGTTTCCAGGACCTGTATAATTTTGATGCAGTGCACGGTCAATATCCAACCAATGGTAACGATGTTATAGTTAGCGGAGATACCATTTGGGGAATTGTTTACGAAGGCGGAACAAATGGATATGGGGTAATATATCAGTATTTAAATACTCCTAACGGGATAAATACTATCAATGCTGATGATGGTGGTTTAAAGGTTTATCCTAACCCAAGTAACGGAGCGTTTACATTCCAGTCCACAGTTGTCAGTGGTCAGCCATCAGAAGTTGAAGTTTACAATATGATGGGGCAGCAAGTGTATTCTCAAACTAATATCCCGAATTCAACCTTCCGCATTGATTTAAGCAACCAGGCGAATGGTGTGTATCTCTACCGGCTAATTTCACTCGATGGCAGTATAGTGGGAGAGGGCAAACTTATACTACAGAAATAGAACCGAAATAAGCAGCGTTTTTTGCTTAAAATCCCCTCCTGAATTGCTCTGGAGGGGATTTTTATTTGCGTATGTTAAAAGTTCTAAAAATCAATAATATATAATAGTTACATGTTAGCAAGTCTTTAACTATTTTTTAAAAAATTAATGATAAGGTATCGTTTCAAAAAAATACCTTAAGTTTGTCCAAAATAAACCCAATTCTCATGAAAAATAAATTACTACTATTTTCAGCATTATTCCTTTTTATCGCAGGTGCAGGTAATGCACAAATAAAAAACATCTATAATTTCACCGGCAATGAAGATCCTCAAGGTTCTTTAACACAATCAGGAAATTTATTCTACGGTATGGCCTACGCGGGTGGTGATTCCGGCAGAAATGAGGGCTATATTTTTGTGATTAACAGGAACGGAAGTGGATTTAAACAAATATGGAATTTTTATGATACAGGAGTGGCTTTTCATGCCAACGGAGAAAATCCTACTGGTTCTTTAATCATTAACGGCAATAAGCTTTATGGAATGACAGAACAAGGAGGTGCCAACGGTTATGGGCTTGTGTTTTCTATTAATACAGATGGAAGCGGGTATAAGGACCTTTGGGATTTTAATGATACAGCTAATTACGCAGGTAATTCAAATGGGGAATATCCATATGGGGGTTTAGTGCTTCTTAGAGGCAGATTATATGGAATGACCAATAGGGGTGGATACCATTCTTCTTATCTTGGTCTTATATTTTCTGTAGATACTGCCGGTGGTGGATTTAAGGATATGCTTGATTTTTCTCAAACATTAAATGGTGGAAATCCTTATGGCGATCTGATAATTTCGGGAGGAAAATTTTTGGGCATGACCTATGGTAATTGCGACGAATGCAGAACCTTGAACGGAGAATATGGTTGGGGCAATGTGTTTTCTATGGATACGAATGGCACAAATTATAAAGATGTGTATGTTTTTGCAGGCCCTAACGGAATAGGGCCCTCTGGATCTTTAGCTGTGTCGCAAGATGGAAAAAGAGTATACGGAACAACAGGATATAGCGGACCAAAATATAACGATGGTATTGTGTTTGGAGTAGACACCGACGGCGGTAACTTTAAAAATCTAATGTCGTTTAATGATAGCAATGGAAGAAACAGTTATGGATCATTGATACTTTCTGGCAAAACCCTTTATGGAATGACTAATGAAGGAGGTTCGTATTTACAATATTCCGGCAGTGGTTTTGGTAATATTTTCTCATTAGATACCAATGGAAGTAATCCCAATGTTGTTTATAATTTTAATCTTTCTAACGGGGCTAATCCACTATACGGCCACTTAACTATAGAAGGAGATACCCTATATGGAATGACCGAATATGGAGGATTTGAGGATGATGGAGTAATATTTGCTTATACCATACCTACCGTTACTACGGGTATACAAAACATTTCATACACCAATGGAAATATTACTGTTTATCCTAATCCTAGTAATGGAGTGTTTACGATCAAGTCAGCGATCAGTGGTCAGTGGTCTGTTGATGTATACAATTTATTAGGAGAAAAAGTATATACTCAATCAAATATTCAAAATCAAACATTCAATATTGATTTAGGAAGCCAAAGCAATGGCATTTATTTTTACAGGGTTACCAACCTGGATGGAAATAATGTTGGAGAAGGTAAACTTGAAATACAAAAATAAACAGGTATTAGTTTGTTTTATTAAAAATCCCTCCGAATTTCGGAGGGATTTTTATTTAATACCCCAGGGGCTTCATAAGACCTATAAATAATATGGTTACCAGTCATTAATGGATGACGAAAATCAATAATTCCAATGTGTTTGTTAAAAGAAATAATGTAAGTTTGTACAAAATAAATTTATTACATATGAAAAATAAACTACTTCTACTTTCTGCAATAGTGATCTTAATTGCAGGTGCAGGTACTGCACAAATTAAAAACCTGTACAATTTTACAGATAATGAGCAACCGTATGGTTCATTAACACAGTCGGGGAATTTATTCTACGGTATGACCAACGAGGGTGGTGATTCCGGCAGAAACGAGGGTTATATTTTTTCTATTAACAGGAACGGAACCGGATTTAAACAAATATGGAATTTTTATGATAGTGGAACAATAGCGTTTCATGCAAATGGAGCACGCCCTGATGGCTCCTTAATCGTTAGCGGCAATAAGCTTTATGGAATGACATCTGGTGGAGGAGCAAACTATCGTGGAGTTGTATTTTCTATAAATACAGATGGAAGTGGGTATAAGGATCTATGGGATTTTAATGATACCACTAACTACATAGGCAATTCAACCGGGGAATATCCATTGGGGGCTTTACTTCTTCTTAGAGGCAGATTATACGGAATGACTCAACTTGGTGGTTATGGCAACGATGGCCTTATATTTTCCATAGATACTGCAGGTGGCGGATTTAAGGATATTCTCGATTTCTCCCAAACAGCAAATGGGGTACTTCCTTATGGCAGCTTAACACTTTCCGGGGGTAAATTCTTTGGAACAACTATAGGTGGCAACTGTGAAGATTGCAGAACATTAACCTCAGGTTATGGCTATGGTAATGTTTTTTCAATTGATACCGATGGCACACACTATAAAGATGTGTATGTATTTGCCGGTGTAAATGGCAGGGATCCTTCCGGTGACCTGACCTTATCTCAGGATGGGACCAGGCTATATGGAACCACATATACGGGCGGACCACTTGGTAGCGGCAGTTACGGTGTAATATTTGGTGTAGATACAAATGGCGCCGATTTTAGAGTTCTCCATAATTTTAATGATACCGATGGAGCATATACAGAGACAACCTTAACGCTTTCAGGGAAAACCCTTTACGGTACTGCAAACGAAGGGGGGACATTCCTTGCGTATTCACATGGTTCTGGCTATGGAACCATATATTCACTAGACACTACCGGAAATGACTTTAATGTAATTTATGACTTTAATCTTTCCAATGGTTCCGGACCTTGGGGTAAATTAGCCCTTGTTGGAGATAGCCTTTACGGAATGACCTCTCAGGGAGGGTTTGATGGCAGTGGTGAAATATTTGGCTGTGTTTTGCCCCCTGTTACAACAGGTATACAGAATATATCATACACTAACGGAGTTTCTGTTTATCCTAATCCAACCAGTGGTCAATTTACTGTTTCAATTAAAAACAGTGAAGCAGGAACTACTAATCAAGTTGAAGTATACAATGTGATGGGGCAAGAGGTTTATTCTCAATCGAACATTCAAAACCCTACATTCAATATTGATCTAAGTTCACAAGCATCGGGCGTTTATATGTACCGCATATTTACCCTTGATGGCAATGCAATTGGTGAAGGCAAAATTATAATACAAAAGTAAAACAGTAGCATTCATTTATATAAAAAAACCTCCCTATCGTAGGGAGGTTTTTTTAGTGTATTACTCTGATAAACACTCATTTTCATAAAATAACGTCTCGGTTTAATTGAGTTAATATATGATTCACAAAAAAACATTTACTTTAGCACAAATAAATACAACCATGAAAAATAAACTACTTCTATTTTTTACAATGCTTATCTTAATTGCAGGTGCCGGTAATGCACAAATTAGGAACATTTATAATTTTTCTACCCTAGACAATCCTGCGGGCTCTTTAACTCCTTCAGGAAATCTGTTTTACGGCATGGCAAATCAGGGTGGTGATTCCGGCAGAAATGAGGGCTATATTTTTTCTGTTAACAAGAACGGAACCGGATTTAAACAAATATGGAATTTCTACGATAGTGGAACAACAACAGCGTTTCATGCAAATGGATCAGGCCCCCAGGGTTCTTTGATCCTTAATGGCAATAAGCTATATGGAATGACAGAACGTGGAGGAGCAAATCACTATGGTCTTGTGTTTTCTATTAACACAGACGGAAGCGGTTATAAGGATCTTTGGGATTTTGCCGATACAGGCAATTATGCCGGTAATGTAAACGGATATTCTCCATGGGGTTCATTATTACTGATAAGAAATAGATTATATGGAATGACTAATGGCAATTTAGGAGGCGGGGGAATTGCATCGGCCGGTAACATATTTTCTATAGATACCAACGGAGGCGGATATAAGGATATGCTCGATTTTTCCAATACATTAAATGGTGCATACCCTTATGGAAGCTTGATTCTTTTAGGCGGAAAGCTTTTTGGTACAACATATGGTAACTACGTTTGCGAGTGTGGCGGCAGGGAAGAAAGCGGAGCCTATGGTTATGGTAATGTTTTCTCTATCGATACAAATGGCAAAAATTATAAAGACGTGTACGTGTTTGCCGGTCCTAACGGCTCACAGCCATATAGTAATGTGACCGTATCTCAAAACGGGAAAAGAATTTTCGGAACCACCTATAGTGGTGGTACTTCGAATGACTACGGTGTAGTATTTGCTGTGGATACAGATGGTGGCAACTATAAAGTCCTGGTAAATTTTGACGATACCAATGGTGCCTGGAACCTGGGTAATTTAACACTTAATGGCAATACCCTTTATGGCATGACCCCTAACGGTGGCAGTTACATTCAATACAATGGCAGTGGGTTTGGCAATATCTATTCTATTGATACCAATGGAAGCAACTTCAAAACTGTTTTCAACTTTAACCTTTCTAATGGGGCAAATTCAAATGTAGGCAGTACCTTAATATATAATAATGACAGTCTTTATGGAATGACTCCTAACGGAGGATTTGATGCTGATGGCGTTATTTTTGCTTGTGCCCTGCCTACTGTTACTACCGGCATACAGAATAGTGCATCGGCTAACGGAGATGTTGCTGTTTATCCTAATCCAACCAGTGGCCAGTTTACTATTAAGTCCGTGGTGAGCGGTCAGTGGTCTGTTAAGGTATATAATGTAATGGGGCAAGAGGTTTATTCTCAATTCAATATCTCAAATTCAACATTCAATGTTGATATGGGTACCCAGGCAAGCGGTGTTTATATGTACCGCATACTTAGCCTTGATGGCAATGCAATTGGCGAAGGCAAAATTATAGTACAAAAATAGAGTAGGGTATACCGTACTTAATATTAAAAAAGCCCCTGACTGTAACGTCAGGGGCTTTTTTATTTAATCAATAATTTTTTATCTCAAAAGGGTAACGCTTCCTACAAAGCTGTGCTCTTTACTTGCACCATCTAATATACTTACTTTGTATATATATACGCCTTGTTCGCAAGGGCCCGCGGGACCAATTCCTGTCCAGCCCTTGGTCATATCATTGGTTGTATACAACACATTGCCCCACCTGTCGAATATATACATAGTAAAGCTGAGAATATTAGCTCCTTTGGGGATAAAGATGTCGTTTATCCCGTTTCCGTTAGGTGTAAACGCGCTAGGTATGTAAAGACTGAACTGTGGTTTAACAATAAGGCATTCTTTAGTAGAGTCGGTACAGCCATGTATATCGCTTACTGTTAGGGTAGGGCAATAGGTGCCTGTATCCTGGTAGGTATGGCTGGTATTTTGGTTTGTGCTTGTAGAATCGCTGGAGTCTCCGTATGTCCAGTACCAGCTTGTTAAAGGATAAGGATCCTGGCTCGCGTCTGTAAAGTTTATGGGTACATCCGGTGTATTAATGGAGGTATAAGTAAAGGATGCTACTGGCAGCGAGTATGCATTTATCATATTACTTTGTAACAGGGTAGTGCTGCAACCCATATTGGAGGTGGCTGTAAGGCTCACTGAATATTTTCCGCCCACTGTAAAACAATTGTTAGGGTTTTGCTGGGTAGAATTATTGCCATCACCAAAGTTCCATGCCCAAGATGATATAGTACCGCCTGTCACCGAAGACATATCTGTAAAAGTGGTGCATAAAGGAACGCAGCCGTTAAGGGTGTTTGCAGAAAAGTTAACCACAGGTGCAGGGTTAAGTGTAGTAATAGCAGCTGATGCTGTAGCGGTACAGCCACTGGCATCCATTACAGTTATAGTATATGTTCCGTCTTTTAATCCGCTGCCCACAGGTGTAGCGCCTCCCATAGGAGCCCAAACATAAGTATAGGGTGTTGTACCACCGACAGGAGTTGCTATTGCGCTTCCGTTGCTATCGCCGGGACAGGTTACATTGGTTATTCCTCCTGTGCTTACCGATAAGGGTGCAGGCTGTGTAATAGTAGCGCTTGCGGTACCACTGCATCCATGGCTATCAGTAACGGTCAAGGTATAGGTGCCTGCCGATAGGCCTGTAATGGTATCATGCGTGCTGCCACCCGGAGTCCATACATAGGTATATGGCGGAGAACCACCAATACCAACCCATGAAAAAGCAGTTGCACTGCCGTCGTTGGCACAAGCTGAAGCATTGCTAAGTATAGTAGTTGTTGCACTTACACCACCGGTTACAGTCCAGGTTATAGTAACAGAGCCATCCGAACCGGAAGTGCCTATTGTTGCAGATGTGGGTACTCCGCCATTAAAATAAGAGCCGCCACCGCCACCACCGCCACCAACATCATTAGATGGGGAAGTAGTATTTTGCCCGTTGCCGCCACCACCGCCATTATATCCGCCACCGCCACCGCCGCCGTTAAAGCCACCACCTGCACCGCCGCCATAACCACCATCGCCACCGGAACCTGTGCTAAAAGTAACTCCGCCAAGGCCGGGGGTGGTTGTACTTAAAGGATAAGTGCCATAACCGGGTGTGTAAAAGAAACTACCTGCACCAACATTAAAGCCATTTTCGCCCCATCCAGCTCCCCCGCAACCATTGCCTCCATCAGATGATGTTGGTGCTCCTGACGCCGTTGTTATTCCTGCCAATCCACCACTATTTGCGCCGCCGCCATTACCACCTGCCGCACAGCTTAGACCAGTGCTGATTGTAGGAGATGCAAGAGCTGCAGCGGAAGTAATATTCGTTTGGCCATTCATACCCGGGGTAGCACTAAAAGGACCACCGGAAAATGCGCCTGCACCACCGCCGCCACCGGCTGCAACTAATAGGGTTGTAGTATTATTATCCCATATAAATGTTCCACCGCCACCACCGCCTGCATTATTAACTTGACAATTGGTTCCTTTGCCACCTACCAAAATAGATAACACATGTCCGGGTATAACAGGAATCGTACCAGTAAGAACTGCGCCATAACCGGCAGTATCTTCTGAGGGGGATAATCCGCCGGCAGCACCTGCTGCTGTAACTGTAATGCTTGTAACACAGGTAGGCACGGTCCAGGTTTGTACTGTTCCATTATTATCAGAGCCTGAAGTCGATATGGATGTTCCGTTATAAGAGAAGGACGCTGTTTGGGCCTTCAGGCTTATAGAAAGAAGTAATAAAGTACCAATAAGTAAAGTGTTTTTCATCCTTGTAAGTTTATTTGGCTGTAATAGCTTTCAATAACATAGATGCAAGAGTGAATAAAATGGTTGGGTTAACATGGGGTATCAAATAAGATAGTCCTTCAAAGTTATACTGTATAACTCATAGTTAGAAATACTAATTTAATCATTGACTGATGCTTTACAGGTATTAGTTTTCCATTAAACTTTATTACTTTCAGGATGTCTTATACAGACTCTTCTAATATATAATTGATGAGAAATAAACTACCCCCGTTATTATTTACTCTGGTTTTATTGGCCTCTACAGCCAAAATATTTGCCCAGGTACCTTATGAATGGCCCATTATAAATTCTCAGCTGCCTAATGATATAACTACTGCAACCAATGCAGTTAATGCGAAATGGAGCGCACAGGGATACACAAAATATTGCACCGATTTTAGCGGAGCTTTGATGAATGTGAATAGCAATATAGGATACTATATTTTTACACCTACACCTGCACCGGGTGCTTTGCCCAATGCGGCATGGGAAAATTTCCAGCTTGGAAGGGCCGATACTGAGCTTATGATGATGGATACATTGGGTTATAAAGCTGTAGACATTATCAGCAGTTATCCCTTGTTTGTGCATGGGTTTCCAAACAGCCAGGTATATCTTGATTTTTACAAACGTGTATATGCCCTGGCCCGTAAGCACGGTTTTAAAATCATATTAAACTGCCAGGTTGAGTTGGCTAATGGTGTTGCAGAAACGAATGTAAGCAATGATATTAAGAATTTCTACTACAGCTATAACGGAGTAGCAGGTGATACTATTACAACACTGGAGTATGAGCAAAGTATGAACCAAGAGATGCAGACTGCCATAGACTCCTTAGCTCCGGATTATATGACGCTTGAAATGGAGCCCGAAACCCAGGCCGCAAACATATTTTATAGGGTAAGCTTTGCACCGGATAGCACCCTTAAGTACGTGAACTATTTTCTAAGCAATTTAAATCTTCATGGTAAGAAAGTGCTTTTAGGAGCAGGTGCTCTTAATTCAGATCCGCTTACATATTTTGAGAATTATGCCACTACCGCGGTTGATTACCTCGATTATCATATGTATACAGTGAACAGGAACATTTATGATCCTATTACCTTCCGGATTGATTCTATAGCCGTGGCCAATAACAAGAGGCTGGTAGTAGGGGAGAGCTGGGCCACTAAAATGTCCGATTCAGAATGGGTAGCACACCCAAATCCAGGTTACTGGGCGACGAATTCCAATGAAAATAATGTTTTCAATTATTTTGAAACTATTGATACATTGTTTACTCAATCTATGATCGATCTGTCGCAACAAGCAAATATTGACCTGCTTAATTTTTTTAATACCCCGGTAGAGTTTGGGTATATCAGTTGGAAAAGCACATATAGTTCCATGAGCCAGTCTGCCATTACAGACCAGGGATCCGATACGGAGAATGTTAACTTATACAATATGCAACTAGGGGCCCTGGGTAAGTTCACTAAAATGGCAATTGCCAGGGCTAACCTTCCTGTACTTAGCCTGCATACTGTGAGCGGGGTTTCTGTATGTAATGGAACACCAGCTAATTTATCTGCGAATGGAAATGTATCTTCGGGTGCTATCAGTTATACCTGGGCTCCTGGCTCTTTAAGCGGAACCTCGCCTTCTGTAACACCTTCTGTAAATACAAACTATACTGTAACAGCAAACGTCGGCGGTTGTACTCAAATTGATTCGGAGCTTGTTACCGTCAATCCTTTGCCAAACATTACGATAAGCGGTAATAGCTCTTTACCCTTAGGACGTACTGATACCTTAACAGCAAGTGGCGGTGTAAGCTATTTGTGGTGGACAACCGGAAATACAAACGATACTGCCATGGTAAAGCCACAAACCAATACTACTTATACTGTTACCGGGGAAGGAAGCGACGGGTGCTATAATACTGCAACTTTTACGGTTA
>Ga0206856_10324_pt1 | contig 13380 bp, 11 predicted proteins | sample Alteio_BWOrgCont_48_FD_152630 | JGI IMG/M metagenome (GOLD analysis project Ga0206856, IMG submission 152630) | Enriched cells from forest soil in Barre Woods Harvard Forest LTER site, Petersham, Massachusetts, United States -... | ecosystem: Environmental > Terrestrial > Soil > Temperate forest >...
TCTTAAAATTGCTGTTTTCAAGGCGGGTTGATTGAAAGCAACCCCATGTGCCATAGATTTCAGTATTAGGCATTGTATGTATGAGCTGCTCTTTGATATTGAAGGCGAGTTCATTCATGATTTTTTCTTCTTTGAGAAAATTCCAAAAGCATGGAGTGTCTAAAAAAATAATTTTTGATCCATTTGTACTGCAAGAGTCGCCATAAATACAGTAGTAGTCGTATCGTCAGTATAGACAATGCCATATACGGCTTTATCAGTAGCATGTTTGATAAGCGCTGGCTCTTTGATATGGCTCATCAAATCAGGTCTGACATGGGTTATAATTTCTGTTTCAATCAATTTTCTAAATACAAATTTAGCGGATGGATGATTATCTTTAAAAAATGGAAAATGATTTATGCAAATATTGAGCGCTGGCAAATTATTATTGCCTAGAGCATGCGCCAAATTCGGATCTATCGTCTTTGGTGGTTGCGCTAAAATACTTTGCTGTAATTCGGGATTTAGCATGTTATCGACATGCAAGACGCGAAAAGGTGAATTAGAATCGATTATTTCTCCGCTAGTGGTCACAATGCGCATCAGTTGCGCATTGGTATAACCAGGGTTTTGTTGGATTAACAATCCTATTGCGCCAGCAACAGTAGGTGCTGCTTGAGATGTGCCAGTGAGTATTCCAAGTTTACTTTTGTCTTTGTATTCATCAGGAACAATTGAGACACGGTCTTGGCCATTACATAAGACGCCATGACCTTGAAAGGTTGAGCTCGCAGTATTGCTATCGACACTGGTTCGATTATTGCTGTCAACATTCCCTACGACAAGGACACCTTTACGTAAAATTGGATTCTGCAATAATTTTCCAATGTGAGTTTGCTCTAAATTCCGGGATTGATTGCCAGCAGCATACACAATTACACAACCTTTTTTGACCAGCTCCATTAGATAATGTTGTTCTAAGTTGCTCCCTGTTAATTCCTGACTAAGATTGATAACTTCAACTTTAGGCAGGGTAGTTAAGTACTGAAATGCGTGCATGCATACTGTTTTGCTTTCGTCAAGATCGGCTGCATGGCTAATTGCGCAGACCGGGATAATAGTTGCGCCAGTAGCGAAGCCTAAAGATTCGCCGTTGTACTCACCGCTAATTAATCCTACGACATGCGTGCCGTGTTTAGCGCTCAGAGAATAAAAGCGTGATTTTTGTTCCAAAGAACAATCGATGCCATTACACTTATTGTAAGCGTCGTACCAAAGGCTTGCGTTCGCAAGATTTTTGTTAAATGCTGGTACATAAAATTCATTTTCCATGACGGCAAACGTCACGCCACTTGCGTTAAGCTCTGGTCGTAGCTCTGGCGTGAAATGATGCTGTTTGTAAATGCCGCTCATGAGAGGCATGCGATATTATCTCCTGCTAATGAAGTGATGCTATTGTTAATTAGTATAGTACATGAGCAATCGGAGCGTGAGCCATCCCATACGGTGTGATTGGGTTACAAGCAACCTAATGAATTCTCTCAAAGAATTATTACGTAGCAGTGATGAAAATTTTTGTCTAAAATTTTTAGGTCAATGAAAATTGTGAGATGGCAGCCTGGCTGGAACGGCTGCCATTTATGCAAGTAAATACAAATTTAGATAAGTTTCAAGTAGCTGTTAACAAACCCCTCTGATTACAAGGCATGGCTGCACATTGGTTCAACATTAGGTTCATCCGGGACAGGTCCAACTTTATGTCTATTACCTTTTTGGATTACTGCCTGACGCTCTGACATGGTCTTTGGATCATTTGCGGGTAGTTTATGTTGTTCGTCTTTATTTGCTGTAACGCCTGAATTATTTTGCGAGGTTGACTCGGTTGCAGTAACTAGATCAATTTGTTTATCTTTTATTGAATGCGAATCATTTAATTGCGCTGGATATGAGAGACCCTCGGCAAAAATATAAGGCGACAGTATTATCAATATGATAGTTAGTAAACTTTTATTTTTATACACTGGAATACATTTCCTCCATGATTAAAATTTATTTTTACATCAAAACAACAATGAAATTCAACAATATTAAACGGGAATTGTTAAAATGGGTTTGGTTTGAACTTCGCCTGCTTGATTGCCAGCAAGAAGAATTAACAAACCTGATAAATAACGGAAAGTCACCTTAGAATCTAGATCTGAATCGCTAATATAAAACCAATGACCATGATAATAGGTTTTTACAAATGCATCTTGTGGAACACTGTCACTCCAATACACATGAAATAAATTATGATATAAAGGGTCCAAATTAAAAAGTTCACCGTTAGGATATCTTAATTCTAAGGCGTATCCTCTTTGTAAATCACACGGGGGCACTTCAACACCGAAACTTAAAAAGCGCGCTATTTCTAGAATCGATCGAAGTTCAACATGTACGGTTTCTGTTAAAGGACAATCTTTTTTGTAGATTTTCTTTGGATTTATCGCAAGTATTTCATCAATGCTGCTCCGAACAGGACATGGGCTAAATTCATCGGAAAGATAAAGGCTATCGCTATCAGGAGGTGCATTTAGCAATTTTTTTAGTTTGATTGCGGCGGGTAATTTTGAATCGGCTTTAGTATTAAATTGCACATGAATCATGTTTATATCACTAAGAACAAACTGCCGAATATCAATGGCCCCCCTGTTACGTAATGCTGATATTAAAGAAAGCACCCTATAAAATGCGCTATATTTTGGCATTTCAATTATTTTAGCGGATGTAATTGAATCGGCATTTGAAATGTCTTCTATCTTACCAAAAACAATTCTCGCCACAAAAATAAAGTCGTAAATTGTGCTGTTAAATCCACTCGAATAGGGAATAAGTAATTGCGCCATTGTTAAAGGTGTAATCACTTCCCTTGCGAATCGTGAATCGCCAACGGGAGAATAAGAGATCGTTGGGGTATCTGAATATGATACGTTTGGATTGAGGCCAAGCATTCTTGAAACACTCCAGGAAGAAAGCGGTCCATTCGTAGTGTACGATGCATTAGGACTGGCTGAAATAGAAGATGATAATGCATATGAGCCAGTTAAACTATTAAGACTTAAAAAATAAGGAGAATCAAAATAACGTATACGTACAATGTTTTTTAATAATTGTTCTTGCTCAGTTTCCTTGGCAACATCGTTATAAAGTTTTCTATTAATGCTTACTTCTGAGGGTCCGATGGATGTGCATCCTGTTAAAATGCACAAAAATAAGGTAAATAAAAATTTAAATTTCCACATTTAAACATCCTTGTAAATTTAAACTCCCATTATATTCATTAATTTAGCTAGCGCCAGTGTTTGTACTAATCTTTTAATGTTAGGAGTGGGTGCGGATAGAAATCGTCACAATGGTGTGATTTGTGTAAAATATGACATGTAAAAATACGTAATGGGCTCTAAGAAAACGATGAACACTTTCGTTCACATTTTTAATAGCAGTACTATTGATACTTTGTGCACGTAGCTTTACATGATACTTCCATAAATCCAGGAAAAGCGCGTCTACATCTGTCATCGCAAACTTGGCCGGGATTTTGATTTGGATACATCTGGGAATTTACATTTTTGGTAGAGATGCATAACTTAGTTTGAGCGCATGTGCAAACAACTTGAACACATCCTGCTGCGCTTACTAAGCTTGCGGCACCCATTGCTATAAATAACACAGCAGTCATAGCAAGTAAGTTATTCCTTTTCATATCCTCGTCTCCATTTTCTTTTATTCCATTATAATCTATCCTTAAAAAATGAGTCATTTTTAACAAAAAATTATATAAATATAATATATAAAAAGAAAAGATGGCCACCTATTAGTAATCTCACAGATAGCACAGCTAAGCGATCACTGATTTGTAGCACGCATTTTTAACAACTTGGAAAGCCTTTTGCGCAATAAGAGTTGCAGGCCTGTGACCAGCATCTACCGTTTTGGAAGACACGACAGGTGGTTCCGTTGGAGGATTTGAAGCAGACATGAGTCCCTGGGCCTTTGTTCCCATACTTGCACTGGCAAACCTCACCAGAGCACATGGGTGGGTTGCATTGTGCAATCGCCAAAGTATGCGCTAATATAAACATAAGACAAACTGCCCAGATTTTTTTGTTTATCGTCCAGATTGTTTTATTTATCTTCATGATTACTCTCCTTATTCGCACTAGGTATAAAAAAGTATAGCATGTTGCTGATTGCCTTTTTGATGAGAATCCTCACTGGTTTTATCTACCAAAAGATTCTTCCGCTCCGTTTCTCGGAGCAGGGATTAGCCTATTGAAATAGCTGATATGAGGACGATCAAAATACAAATGGCTATATATTATTTTATAATGATTTTAAACAATCTGTTCGTTTTGTGTGGAATAGCCATTGATCACGATTTGCTTGTCTTTCGGCGCATTGATAGCTGAAAAATCCAAGTCTTCAGAAAAGCGGTAATCACCAAAAAATATTTTTTTAAGTGCTGTGCCACCTTTAAATATTAAAGAGTGAAATAATTCCGGCTGCTTTGCCATCCCTGCTAATGCGTAACTTAAAGCATAGTCTTTTTCAATGACATGCATTGGAACTTTTTTCAGATTGGCTTCATCTTGAATTTTTATACGTAATGATTTCATTTATTTTCTACTTTTATTAAATTATTTTGAATCATCCATCGATTATTACAAGGTCCTTTTGCTGGTGCTGAAGGGTCAAGGCGGCAGTAATAATTAATTGGAACTTTTAAGAGCGGCTTCAGTTGTTTAGCTGGAACACCAAAATATTCCAGCGCCCATCCTAATCTTTTAGCGAGCGATTTTTTATCATATTGAACGGCATAATTAATTAATTTTTGAGTATTAATAGTTTCCAGCGAATTTTCTAATACCCCTAATGCTTCGCCGATGCCGCCAAACATTTTAGGATAAATAAACACATCAAGTAGCGTACGTTCTTTATCAGTAATCGGTACTTGGAAGTGTTCGTCTAACCATATTTTTTCAATGCCAAAAAAGTGTTTTTGTTGCACATTAATATATTCATAGCGTACCCCATCAATTTCCCACACATGTTTTGTCTTTGAGCGCCGCGTTTGTTTTTCACGCATAGAAGGGGTGACAACCTTATTAGGTGTTGATGCCGTAACAATCTTCGGTATTTGCTCAGTTAGTCCATGGTGCTGCAAAGCTGACCAGTGACTAATAGCTGATGGTTGAATTAAATAAGCCGATATAACAAAGGGATGGGTGTTGGGTTGTTCGGACAATAATCCAATGCTGACATACAATCCACGACGTAACCTGAGTATCCGTCCATGCTTTGCTAGATTCGATAGTATCTTTCTAAGCTGATTACGCGGTATCTCCTCCAAAGCGGCCACTGCTGCGACATCCTGCATGTTAAATATGCGTTTGCCACGCAAAAATAGTTGCCGTAATAAGCGCATACCTTGGCTTTCAACTGGTTTTTGAATGTCCATACGCCCATAACCCTTTTTGATTTTATACTACAATAATACCCTAAAATGGGTACTTTTGCAGTATATTTCAAAATAATGTTTTAAGTATAAGAAGTCTACTTGGCTATAGCTTGGTAAGCTAACGCTCGCTGCCAAGTGTAGCTCCCATAGGAACGCAGCATTGGTGGAATCTACTGAAACCGAAAGAAGACGGAAAGAACTGGGTCACGACAATAAGTGGCCTTATAAAGGCTAGAGCGCGTGAGGCGAAAGGTTTCATGCTGCGTAAAAATAATTTAATACTATCAGCATGCTATGAGCTAGCATTTTTAATGTGTATGAAATGTTTTTCATGTCGATACTCCTCTAAACTCATCTTCTTAGCCTTTCATAGAGCGTGATTTGTGCGTTTGTATAAAGCCATCGTCATATCTCCCATCTTCGTAGCCTCCATGCTTTTCGGTAACAGGTATTTTGACTCAACGACTACTTAGGGGCTATTTGCTGGGGGTTCTTCGGTAACAGGTAATTTGGCGCAATCCGATAAAGCTGAAAACTGATCTTTGCATAAGCTGCCCATAATAATAAGTGGTCTATAATGAGACATATAGGCCAAAAAAAGAGGGTTTGTGATGGAAAGTCATTCCATAGGCAAAGATAACAAGTATACATTTGTAAAAAGCTACAAGAATGAAAGTTATACATTCGCCAGCGACCACTATGATGTTGTTATTTCTGGGGCAGGACCTGGGGGACTTGCTGATGCCCTCGAAGCCATCAATGCTGGGGAAAAAGTTTGTCTCATTAACAATCGAGAAAAAAATAAATTTACGAGACCACAAAGAGTTTTTCTATCTCGTGAAAATCGAGCTTATCTCGCTTCGATGATAAACCCATTAAAAGAACAGGTGAGTGATGAAGATAAGGATAAAGATAAAGAATTTATTAAACAATTGAATAAGCCTTTTATCCCTATTCAGGACATCGAAAGCTTTATTTATCACCGAATTTTGGCACGAAAGGATGCCAAGATAGATATCTATCATGAAAGTATGTTAAGCGATATTTATTTACAAGACGGGCAGGCAACTATCGCAAAAGTGATTGATACAACAGAAGCAAAAAAAATTCCCATCTCATTTGATATGATGATTGGTGCAGATGGTGCGCGCCACCCATCACTGGATCTAGTTAATGAGAATTTACTGCCTAAACAAAGCGTTCCTCATTTACCTGATTTTACATTGGGTCTTCATAAATACCATATCGGTTGTATTACTGAGCTGGAATCCGAATCCATTGCAGAACAATTTAAAGGCACAGAAACCCAACTTATTGATTTAGGATTAAAAGATAATTTATTGTATGCGATGTATTTTACTAAAGAAGGAAAAGACGAGTACAAATGTGGTGTAAGTTGTGAAATACCAAAGCCTCTCTGGAATAATTACTATGAAACTAAAGGTGCTTATTTTAATACAGTAACAAAGGGTAAGAAAGGATCCGAAATAGCAGAAGCAAAGAACGCATATATAATCGCTGCTAGGGCTATTCAAAAACATATTGAAAATCTCGTTGCCAGTCAAGCGGCTAAAGTGGCCAAAAGTGAAAGCCCCATTAAGGATGTTAAACTTCATTTTGATTATGATGATGGTATTCCTGTATTCACTGCTTTTAAGACTGAAATTAGTCAAGCCAAAAAGAGTTATATTCTTGTTCCTGGTGCAGATGACAAGTTTAAAGTGTATCTATTAACTGGGGATGCTTTTAGAACGCCGTATTATCCTCTCGCTCACGGCATAAACAATGCCTTAGACCTTGCTCGTAAAAAAAGAATGATTTTTAAATGCGATCCCAAAGATTATAAACAATTAAAACAAGTATTGGAGAAATATGATAAATTATGCAAACAGAATGCAAAGGATATAAAACCAATTATATTGATAGGTTCATTACCACTATTCAAATCATTGGTGTGGGATAAGAGTGTAAATGTAACAAAGGAATTAACAGGAGAATTAAATCTATATCGAAAACTCAGCCCTGAAGCGCATAGAGTTGTCTCTGCAACAAAAGGTGTTAAGTATGAAAAGCTTGAAGAATTATTAAAGACAAATTGGTTATTTGTTGTGGACAGTCGGGGCAATAACGTATTACATGTTGCAAATTCGGAAGTTTTTCTTTGGTTGCGTGACAAAGATAGGGAAACATTTTTATATTTATGTGCGCAGTACAATCAGTCGGATGAATCACCCATTAAGGTACTAGCCAGGAACAGTTCAGTTGAAGAGTTAAAAGAAATTTTTACTCCGGTTCTTCCTCGTGTTGTAGATGCACAGGGTAATAATTTTGCTCACCAGTTGGTTCTTACAACCATAAAAAATGATAAATTATTTGAGATATTTAATTGGCTTTACAAAGTTAACTCTACTATTTTTATTGAACCAAATAAGGACGGGTTAACTGTAGTTGATGTTTTTGGTCAAGCTTATCAAAAGATAAATGTTTACAATGCAGAATTTAAAGAACAATATGCTGAAATTTTGACGCGGCTCAAAGATTTTTTGAAATTATATCCGGGCGAAGTGAACAAAATTGATAATATGTATTTAGCTCCGGAAAAACCTGCGTTGAGGCACCTCTGACGCATCAGTTTCAAGCCTACAAAAAATCAAGAAGTTACGTTCGACGCCAAAAATAGCGTCGAGTTGCAATATGCCAGAATACATTAGAAATATTTGTATTTAATTTTAAAATATTCTGCACGATTCTTGATAGTACCCTTTATACATTTCTTGTCAGCAACAAAACGGAAGGCTTCACACTAAGTTATCAATACGGCAATACACACTTTAAAATTCACGCCCAAACTTTCCCTTGGCTACTTTTATCTATGTTGTTGATAACATCATGCTTTTAAATGATAGTCTATAATGGCATGTCTATTAAATTTCATTATTTTACATAATGTTGCCATAGCTTGTCTAATATACCAAAAACCCGCTATTTTTTTTACTATACTTAAAAATATAACTGCGTAGGGGTATTTAAAAATGCAAAATTGTCCGGTTTTTCAAGTTGCTGCACATGCAAAATGCATACTCACTGGTGAATTTTCAGTTTTGCATGGTTATCCAGCATTAGTGGCACCAGTACAAAACAAAAAAATCTTATTATCTTATTATGGGGGGAGTGAAAACATTGCAGTCGATATTGATTCCCCTTTTCCGGAAACATTTTTACATTTCTTCTGGAGCACCATGAAACAGTGCTTGGCAATTTCAAATAGAGAATTAGATGATATACATGGGAAATTTTATATTAAAAATAGTATTGAAATGGGGTCAGGTTTAGGTTTTTCTGCTGCACTTTGTGTTGTTTTAACCCGTTGGATTGTTTGGGAGCGTTGGCTAAAATCAAAAAAAGCCTATCACTTTGCCCGTAATCTTGAAAATTTTTTCCATGGTAAAAATAGTGGAATCGATATAATAGGCGTGATGTCAACTAATTTAGTTCGCCTTGAAAAATCCGGTAGTATACATAGTGTATCAGTACGATGGCATCCAAAATTATATTTATCTTATTCTGGTATCAGTAAAAACACTAAAATGTCTGTTGATAAAGTAAGAAATTTAACGAAAAATAATCCCATTTTTGCAAAAAGGCTTAATGAAGAAATGCGTAAAAGTGTGCTCATGTTGGAAGAAGCATTAGCATTAGATGAGCGTCATGGACTAAATAAACTTATATTAGCAATTGAACTCGGAAATCATTGTTTTAAAGAATGGAGATTAATCACGCCAGAATTACAACAATATATAAATAAACTAAATAATATGGGCGCCATTGCAGTGAAACCAACTGGCATAGGGGAAGGGGGGTACGTACTAAGTTTATGGGATCACTCGCCAGTAGAAAACAATAGTGAAAATGAAGAATTCATTGCAGTATTTTAATAAATATACCCTACGCTTTGGGTATATTAACATTTTAAGGAAATTAAATGGGACTAACTAAAAATGAGAAAAAATTTGCAGATAAATTATTGTATAAAACAGCGCGTTCATTTTATCTTACAATCAATGCACTTCCTGACAGTATTCGTTGGCCGCTTACCGTTACCTACCTATTAGCAAGAGCAACAGATACCGTCGCAGATGAATTAAATTTACCCGCAAAAGAGCGTCTCTCATTATTACATCAGATGCAAAATATGATTGTCAATTATGCAGAATGGGAAAATCATACTGCCATTAATTTAGTAAAAAATGCGCTTGATCTGCACATTGATAAATACAATTTACTCTTTCATTTTCATGAAATTGTAAATTGGTTAAATAAATTTGATGAAGAAACAATTAAAAATATTCTTCATGTCTTAACAACAATTATTCATGGACAGCAATTCGATATCGATCACTTTCCTGGGACTGGATCTATTGCATGTATTAAAACAGAGGCTGAATTAGATAACTATACTTATTTAGTAGCTGGTTGTGTCGGTGAGTTTTGGACAAAGCTTTGTATTAACAAAATTAAAAATTATAGTCATTATTCTTTAAATATTTTATTATCATTAGCACTTGCATTTGGAAAAGGGTTACAACTACTTAATATTTTGCGCGATCTGCCTCAAGATATTTCCAAGGGACGCTGCTATTTACCATATGAACAATTAAAACAGTTTGATATAGATATAAATCATATCCAGCATAATATTCAGCTTTTAGAACCTCTCGTAAAAGTATGGCAAAAAAAAGTAGAGAAAGACCTACAAGCTGGTTGGTTATACATACTAAGCCTGAATCATCGGCACATTCGTGCTGCTTTAGCTATACCTATTTTATTAGGATTTGCGACACTAAAGATATTACAGCAAGAACCTTATTTGACAAACAAACAGCCGGTTAAAGTAAGTCGATGGCAAGTTAGACTATTTACGTTTATTGCTGTATTAAGTCTACTATCAAGACGATTTTTTTTATTAACTCGATTTACTTCTATTTCATCGTATATAATTAAGATTAAATATGAAAAATAATCTACATGAATGAATGGTCTTGTATCAAGGATTAATTAAAAACCAATTGATTTTGTTATCAGAGTACTCACTGCAATTGGAACTTGGACATACTTAAAAACGCAGATAAAGTTAAAAGATTTTCGACTTAATAAATAAAGGGCTGCTCCTAAGCATGGGAAGTAGCTACTCGACATTAATTAAACATTTTAGATGAACCTTGTCGCGGATCATATTTGATATTTAATACATCATTTAAATGAAATACATGATAAATAATCATTGAAGTTTGAAAAAGACAAATCAAAAGAACTATTAAGAGAATAAATTGATAAGTTGCAAATTTCTTGGAACTTATCAATTTGTCACGCATGGATTCTACTATGGTGGTGTACGTATAATCTAATCGTTCAGCCAATATTTTTGCAATGTTTTGAGCTAACTTTAAATATATTTCAAAGTTTTTTTCATCATAAAATTTATCAATTGGAAAAGATAGTAAAACAACCTTAGATAAAGCAACTATTGAGGCAGAACGCGGTTTATTAGTTATTAATCCTATCTCTCCTAAAATCTCACCCTCGTTCAAAGTCCTTATGTCGTAATTGACCATGTTCTTATCTTTTTTACTCACCTGAACAGTTCCATGTTGAATAATGTAAAAAAAGTCAGAAAGATCACCCTCGCGAAAAACTTCCTCTCCTGCCTGTAAAATGTGTTCTTTAGCGAATGAAGAAATGGTGGTTAATTGCATATCAGTAAGATCATGAAAAATTTGATTTTTTTTTAGTAGATTGTATACTTCATCCTGCGAATTCATATCCGTCCTTAATTTTATCTACATCCTTTTATAGTTTAGCATATTACTATTTTTACCCGAAATAAAATCAACTAGGACAGTGTCCCTACCAGTTGACCACAACTGGAACAATGCAATAACTATAATAAGTCATCATGAGCGGAATGTGTTTCTCATGAATTGTTATTAGTCATCACCCATATCTCGACCTATTAAGAATTTATTACCTTAAATTATAGCCATTTTTATTGGTATCGTTAGTTCATTAAAAAGGCTAATTTAAGGTACCTATAAATCATGCAGTTAGATGGATTTCAATTCTCTTACATGAAGAAAACAGCAGAAAATTATAGGTTATACTTATGGTATATCTTCAAAAAGAAGGTAACGTAAAGCTTATGAATAAGACTTCTTTTGTAACATCGGCACACGCCAAATGTATAATAGCAGGGGAGCATATTGTTTTACGTGGTATGTCAGCGGTTGTCTTTCCTGTTATTACCAAAAAAATTACGCTTAACTTTAGTATTGATGAAGATTTTAAACAACAAGATTTGATGCCAATTGAGGGTGCGTTTTCGGAGTGCTTTATACAAACCTTTTCTTATGCATTGAGACTTGCGAAAGTTAGCATAAAAAAAAGGTTATACGCTGACCAATTTAGGCTAGAAAATAATATTCGTATGGGTGCTGGAATTGGATTTTCAGCAGCTCTTTGTGTAGTCATCGCGCGATGGTTAATTTGGATGGGTTTGTTAAATAATAAAAATTTATTTTCCTTCAGCCATTCTCTTGAAAACATTTTTCATGGCAAAAGCAGTGGGCTAGACATTGCTGGTGTGATGAGTGATTCTCCCGTTTATTATGAGGTTGCTGGTAATATACACACCATCAATCCACGCTGGCATCCTGATTTTTATCTTAGTTATTCCGGCAAACCAAAAAACACCAAAGTCGCTATTGAGCACGTACAGGAAGTTAGAAAAAAACATCCTAAATTATCAAGCTTGCTTGATAAAGAAATGCAACAAAGTGTATTTATGGTTGAGGCAGCACTCAATTCAAATAATAAACAAGGATTACCCTTACTTATTGAGGCCATGAAACACGCTAATCATTGTTTTAGAGAATGGAATTTAGTTTCTGTTTCCTTGCAAAAACATATGCATTGGTTAAAAGAATTGGGCGCAATTGCAGCTAAACCCACAGGTGCAGGAGAAGGAGGTTATGTATTAAGTTTATGGGAAAAAAAGCCTCCCTTAGATACAGGGGTAGAGTTCATTCCTTTGTTCTCATATGAAAATACTTTTTAAAAAGAGAAGAAAATGTTGCCCCTTGCTAGTGTAAATGGAGAATAATTATTATGTTAAATACAAAAAAAATAGATATACAATCATTAGAAGATGAATTTGAAACACTTAATCTGCAAGAAAGAAAAAGAAGACTGATTGATTTTAAAATCTTAACCGAAGACGACTTCGCGATATTAGGAAAAGAATCTTCACTTAACCCAGAACTTTCAGAACAATTGGTTGAGAATGTAATTGGTTGCTTTCCTTTACCTGTTGCTATTGCTTTAAATTTTTTTATTAATCATAAGGATTATATTATTCCCATGGTTACCGAGGAAACATCTGTCGTGCTGGCTGCAAGTAGAGCTGCAAAATGGGTCAAGTTACACGGTGAAATCACGACTAAAACAATTGGTGATAGCCATATTGGCCAAATCCATATTCCAAGATTAAATGATAAAGAAAACTTCATAGAAAAAATGCTATTTAATAAAGAACATTTAATCGAGTTTGCGAATACGGAAGTTGCTGCTAGCCTCGTAAGACGCGGCGGCGGTATCAAGGACATGACGTTACGTTTTTTACCGCGGGGAGATGGATATGAAACAGCGGTGATTCATGTCGCGGTAAACACAAAAAATGCGATGGGTGCTAATATCATTAATCAAATTTGTGAATTCTTAAAACCGCATATTGAAAAATTAACCAATGAAAAAATAGGCATGTGCATCCTTTCTAATTTAGCTGATACAAAAATAACGCAAGCCAACATTCTTATTCACAACATTAACTCTCGATTAGGTCATGCTAT
>Ga0206856_10325_pt1 | contig 13365 bp, 11 predicted proteins | sample Alteio_BWOrgCont_48_FD_152630 | JGI IMG/M metagenome (GOLD analysis project Ga0206856, IMG submission 152630) | Enriched cells from forest soil in Barre Woods Harvard Forest LTER site, Petersham, Massachusetts, United States -... | ecosystem: Environmental > Terrestrial > Soil > Temperate forest >...
AATTGCGATGTATTCTTGCCGTATTCGCCTTCTTCATTTGCAGTAGTATCAACTTGAGAAGAGTTGACTTCACCTTGGGTGTTTACTGGTGTTGGCATATCCCAACCTGAATTATCTTTTGATGTATTTTTCTCGTTATGGGGAGCATTAGATGAATTAAGCTGTGCCGCATCATGTGCTGCACGCTCCACACATGAGAAAAGCAAATAAATTGCAATACCCGCTACGAGCATTATTTTACATAATACTCCCAGTATGGTGGATGATATACTGGATGGCTTTCTCGCGCCACAATGGACACAACGCCGTGCGTCAGTGCTGAACTGCTTACCGCAGTCTTTACAGGTAATGAGTGCCATCGCTTTGCTATCCCCAACATATTACAAAAGGCCCGCCAGAAGCGCCCGCTACCGGTGGTGCGGGCTATAGACTATATATTTTGTAGGCTATTGCCAACAGACAAGTTGTTGGCTAAAGGCAACAATACGGGGCATGGACATATGCTCTGTAATAGGCACGAATGTAAGAAAACTCAGGAACAAAAAGAAATTGTCTCAGGAGGAGCTTGCTTTTAATGCAGAAATAGACCGCTCCTATTTATCGGAAATCGAGAATGGCCATAAAAACCTGAGTGTCGAAATGCTCGATCAAATAGCTGGGGCACTAGATGTTAAGATTAGCGAGCTTTTTCGGGGGTATAATGGAAATTGATTCCCCAATTAGCACTTCTATTCATTGTTAAGGCACCTGCGATAACAACAAACGTGCTGTAATAAAGATTCAGATTTACCCTTCCGGGACATTCAAACCCTTGATTTTCTATATTTGTTAAATAGCGTGTTACCATTATTTTTGTAACATTTTACAAATTCATTGTTAATAATTTATATAATTCAATGTATTGTTTTAATAACGGCACGCAATTTGCTTTAAAAATAAAATACACTTCACTATTTACTTCACATTAACTGGTGCTATTTATAATGAATATTATGACCCACGTAAAAGATCCTATTAATGATACACCTCCGGTAGAGATACCTTTGCGGGATCCTCCGTTAATACGGGTATTGGCACAGATTAGTTTCCCGCCAATATTATCCGTGGAAGATAAAAAATTTATCGCCCCTTTCCAAGAGGCCATTCGACATAGATATCCAAATGCCTACCCTGAGCAAACACAGGGCTTTTTCATGGGCCCTTTAGGGCCCAGCTTAGTTGGAAATCAAACTGCGTGGAGATTTACTGATGCTGAGGGGAAGTGGCGGATTTCGTTAACGCCTAATTTTATATCGTTAGAAGCGATTATTTACGAGAGTCGAAAGGATTTCCTAAGCCGATTGCAAGAAATAACCGAAGCCTTAAAAAAACACCTTGATCCGCAAATTTGTGCAAGAATAGGTTTACGTTATGTTTCAAGGTTAACTGGAAAACCACTAGAACAAGTGAACTCTCTGATTAGGCCAGAAATGCTTGGTATACAGAATACGAGTATAGCGAATTATGCTGATCTTGCACTAAGCCAAGCGCAATTTGATGTTCAGAAAGATAAATTATTAGTCCGTTGGGGAAGACTTCCAGCTAACGCAACTACCGATCCATCAACTATTGAGCCTATAAACGAACCGAGTTGGATTTTTGATTTGGATATGTCTACAGTGGGTACGCAATCATTTGATGTGGATTATATATTAAAGGAAACAGAGAATTTTGCATCGCGAATATACACATTCTTTAGGTGGACTATAACGGATGATTTTCTTACTCTTTATAAGAAATAATTATGTTTGAAATATATTCAACAGCACAAAAACAAGCATCTCAGGTAACCTCCGCAACAGGATCAAGGTTTGGGGCGAAGAACACCATTTTATTGGTTACTTTTGTCAGCATATTTTCTGCGCCAGACACTGGCAGTATTCCCATGGATTTATCCTGCTTAAAACCTTTATTATACACTACAAGCGGCTTAAAAATACCACAGTGGAAAGATTCGGCATCTGCCATTTCTGAAGTAAGGTTGTTGTCAGGACTAACATGGGATCAACTCGCTCAAATTTTTAAAGTTGATCGTCGCAGCCTCCATTTTTGGGCAAGTGGTAAATCTTTAAGCGGGGCCAACGAAGAAAAGTTATCTCGAGTGTTGAGCGCATTGAAACAGATAGACCAAGGTTCAGCAAAAACGAATCGACAACTTTTACTTTCTTCTAATGCTGACGGAATAAGTCCATTTTTTCTATTACAAGAAGAAAGATTTGCCGAGGTAATAACATTAGCAAACACCGGAAATAATTTTAGATCAACTCCTGCCGCATCACTATCTTCTGAGGCGAAAAATACACGCCGTCCGAAACCACCTTCTGAAATGATTGATGCACTTCATGACAAAGCACATGAACAAAAAGGCAATTTAATAAAATCGGGATCGATTCGGCCTATAAGTGAGGCATAGTGCCCCCTTCTCTCGTAGAACAAGTCAATGTTGCCATTGTAGAATGGCAACAAGGAGATGTCGCTCTCGAAGAAAAATGGTTTTTACATGCGGCTGATCCCAAAATTCCATTAACCGCTGCAGCAAAGACACTTAAAGGCATGGATGGCCCTCAGTATTTATCTACTGGGGTAGAAGGGCTAGTTATAGTAACACAGACCTGCGATATTATCCGAGACTGTAATGAACGATCATTTCTCGAAGTTTGTCCTTTAGTAAAAGTAGATCAAACGGTTCTAAATGAAATACGTCTTGCACGCCGCCCCAATTATGTCTTTATCCCCGGAACTGCGAAGTTACTCTTAGTTGCCGATCTGGATAGAACCATGACTATTGAGAAAGGTCTTATTTGTTCATGGAAGAGAACGGCGGGTTGCACAACGGATGCAGAACTTCGAGAATTTGCAACCGCCTTGGCACGAAAGCGTCAGAGATTTGCATTTCCTGATGATTTTAATGTTTTCACAAATAAATTACAAAGTCTTCTTAAAGAAAAACATGGCAAACAATCTCCACAGGGAGAAGCATTGAGAGCATTGAATCAAATACGCATTAAGGCCGCCCCTGCTTGGAATGCCAAAAATATCACTCTGGTTTTTTATTTTATAATGGAAGAGAACGCGAAAAGAACAAAGGTATTTGAGCATTATGAAAAATGGATGCAGCTTATTCCGGCTTCATCTCATTTTAATAATGTTGAGGGGGTGCTGGTTTTTTTAGAAGATATGAAGGCCAGTGACTACGTGGAAAGTGATCCTCTGGATTTAGATAATTTATCGATAGCGATACCAAAGACATAATCCAATTCCGCAGTAGATGTAAAATTTGCGTTTTTGGACTTATTGAGGACTTATAGAATAAATCAACTTATATCGGCACTACAAAAAACTACATAATCTATTGAAAAATATGGTGCACCCGAGACGATTCGAACGTCCGACCTTTGCCTTCGGAGGGCAACGCTCTATCCAGCTGAGCTACGGGTGCATCTAAAAGTGGCTAGTGATTAGTGATTAGTGATTAGTAAGGCAAAAAGCAAGGATTAGGCTCGAGGATGCGCGTTTTTATAGGCGTTCATTAGGCGGGTCTTATCGACATGGGTGTAGCGTTGGGTGGTTGATAAGCTGGCGTGGCCCAATAATTCCTGGATGGAGCGTAGATCGCCGCCGGCGGAGAGTAGGTGGGTGGCGAAGCTGTGGCGGAAAGCATGCGGGGTGACGGTGTCAGATAGGCCGAGGGCGCGTCTTACTTTGCGCACCTGTAATTGGAAAATCGCGGGGTCGAGGGCTTTGCCACGTTGGCCTAGAAATAAGGGCGAGTTTTCAGAAAAAGGGTAGGGACAGGCGCTGACGTAATCCGCTATGGCGTCTTTGACCGCCGGGAGCACCGGCACCATGCGCTCCTTGTTGCCTTTGCCGAGGATGCGTAAATTGTCGTGTTGTGGAATGTCGCGGTAGCGTAGCGATAGCGCTTCGCTGATGCGTAGGCCGCAACCGTAAATCAGCACCAGCAATGCAAGGTCGCGTTTGTTGACCCATTCTTCTTCGTGCTGTGTACCGATGATTCCAAGCGCTTGTGTCGATTGTTCTTCGCTTACGGCTTTGGGGATGGATTTTTTGAGTTTGGGGCCGCGAATATGTAAAATGGCGTCGTTTTTGGCGTGCGATTGTTTTTCCAGATAGCGGTAAAAACTTTTTATGGTGGAAAGCGCTCGCGCGGTGGAGGTCGCCTCGAATTCGCCGGAGCGATTCGCCAGCCAGGCGCGAAAGTCTTTGGCTTCCAGTTTTTCCAAATGCTTGAAGCTGACGCGTCCACCGAGATGCTGGCTTAAAAATTCGAGGAAATGGCGAAGATCGGTGTGATAGGAGATGAGCGTATGGTTCGACGCCCGCTTTCCGTGGCGCATCCATTCCTGCCAGGCGGTGATGGCGTCACTTACATTCGCTACTACTGGCAGATTTAGAACTGTTTCCACCATTTTCTATCCTGCTTGGCTAAGTTTTGAGCCGGTTTCGATCATTTTAAGTGCGCTTTTGCAACGTTTCGGCACGTATATTTCAGGCCAGTAAATTATTTTATAATGTATATTCAATTGCTTAATAATTCAAGTGCCATGAATCTTTTTAGAAAACGTGACATTGTGTGACATTTCCCTTCGTCCAACGGGGAAGATTAAGCCAATGATCGCACAGAAAAATGTGGCATGGAAGGGAGAACTCAATCCCTTACGGTAAATACGTTAGGGTGAATTATTTTCTTCAATTCCGCCCTTTAGGAGACGTAGATTGTTGAGGATGCGCTTTCGTTGGGATACCTGCAGGTACATCTATTTCATTATGCGTGACATGGTGATGATGTTTATGGGGGGTGCTGCTAGAATGATTCCGAAGCTCCTCTTTAGCGGCTTTTGCTTCTTGAAAATCACGGTTTCCAGCTTTAAACTCACTGTTTGCTTCTATAAGTGCTTTATTCGCTTCATCAACCTTTTCTTTGAGCCACCCCATTTGCTCGAAAGCGCTTGCCGATTTAAATTCAATTGGATAGGCTTCAACAAATTTATCGAAATTGGGCGCATGCTTCGGATTATTAAGCAATTTTCCCATGTAAGCCTCAAGCACATCATAACCAGTGTAGGTATAATTTTCAGGGCCTTGTGACACAAGTGCAGTAATTTCACCCTGATTCACCAGATGCTTTATTTTTCTTGCGGGGATCGCGACGACGACCTTGCCACCGTTTCCAAAAACCACCATTTGAGAGTCAGATAGTCCGTTCAGATTTGCAGCAATGCTACGATCTTGAAACTTTTCTGAATAATTTTCTGAAGAAATGAAACAATCCGTACTGTTCCCGTTCTTATTCAACTCTACGCTATAGGGGCCTTTAAATCCTGCCGGGGGTGTCACATCTATAACGACATCACCTAGTTTGACTACATAAGGCTTTTTTTCTTCATCTGCCATAAAAATCCCCGCATGTAATCCATTGCAACAAACCACATCGTATCACGATAATATTAATACAGAATTAACATTATTTTGTAAATTAGTTAAAGTAAAACAGAGGGATTATTGAATAAAATCTGAATCATTATCCTAAAGCGCCATTTCGCCGAGATACATATCCATCTGGTAGGCGACGATTTGGGCAAGGAAGTGCAAGAGTTCCACGCCCTGGCCGCCGTGGAAACGCTCTTTATAGCGCACGCCAAAGGCCAGCAGCACATTTTTACCCACCGTTTCGAGTTCAAGGCGCAACAGCGCGCAGGAAGCGATCATTTCTTCGCAGTCGGAAAAAATCTGGTCGAGCCCGGCTGGTGGCGTAGCAATACAGTCGCCAACTAAGAGCACGTTTTTCTTGTTCCCAAGCGCGGCATCGACAATGCCGGGGTCGACGAATACGATACCGGAATAATGCTGCTCGCCATACGACGTATCGAACCGCATACCGGATTCCATGGCGAGGCGCACGACATCGACATCGAACATGGCCAGCAAATCCTGCGTGATGGCTTCGAGCAATTGTTCAATGTTGCGGGCGCGGATGAGGCGCAGCGCCGCATGATGCACCTGCGTCTGCACCGACATGTTGACGCGACAAAAATCTACCAGCACGTCATAACGGTCTTGCAGCGCCTTGCCGCCTTTTTGCAGGTTTTTGACCATGAAGTGCTGGAAATCCACAACGCCTTCGCCCAGGTCGCGTTCCGGTGGGGCGGCATCGGTCACTACATCCAGATTTTTTTTGAGGAAATCCGGATGCTGAATCAGAAAGTCACGCACCTGTTCGGCGGTAATTGTGGTTGCGACCTTGGTTTTTTTCGGTGCCGTCATTTATGCGATCTTCTGGCCGGTTTTTTTCCAGTCATTTAAGAACACTTCCAGACCTTTATCGGTCAGCGGATGTGAGATGAGTTGCTTGAGCACATTCGGTGGGATGGTAGCGACATGCGCGCCCATACGGGCGGCGTCAACAATATGCACCGGGTTGCGGATTGAGGCGACAAGCACCTGCGTGGTGAAATAATCATACTGATTATAGATTTCGCAGATGTCGGAGATGAGTTGCATGCCGTCCTGCCCGATATCGTCGAGGCGGCCGACGAAGGGCGAAATAAATGTTGCACCCGCCTTGGCGGCAAGAATCGCCTGCGCGGCGGAAAAGCACAGCGTCACGTTGACCATCGTGCCTTTGGACGTGAAATGTTTGCAGGCTTTGAGACCGTCCCACGTCAGCGGGACTTTAATGGTGATGTTTTTGGCGATCTTGGCGAGTTTTTCGCCTTCGGTAATCATACCTGCCGCATCCGTGGCGGTGACTTCGGCAGAGACGGGGCCGTCGGTAACCGCGCAGATTTCTTTTAAGACTTCAAAGAAATCCCGACCGGACTTGGCAACCAGAGAGGGGTTGGTGGTGACGCCGTCGAGCATGCCGGTGGCGGCGAGGTCACGAATTTCTTTAATATCGGCGGTATCAACAAAAAATTTCATGTGGCATGTTTCCTTTAGAGTATATGAATAGTCCAGACGATAGACCAGCAAGCGTATTATTGGCAATATGAATCCGAGACAAGTAGAAATCCTCCTTCCCTCCGCCGCGCCGCACGGGTTTGATTACCTGGTGCCGGACGAGTTGCATCTGGCGGCGGGCGATATCGTCAGCGTGCCGTTTGGTAGCGGGCAGTCACTCGGCGTCGTGTGGGGTGAAGGCAAAGCCAATATTCCCGCTGGAAAATTAAAACAGGTGGTGCTGCATCACGCGCAATTTCCAGCCTTGTCGTCATCGTTTCGTGAATTCATTGACTGGGTGGCATGGTATAATTGCGTGCCAAAAGGGGCAATCCTCAAAATGGTATTGCCGATTGCCGAGATCGCCAAAGAAGGGCGGCTATCATTTGAATCCAGCATTGATATGAGTAGCCTGAAACTGGCGTCACTTTCGGATATTCAGCAAAAAGCGGCGCAGGTGTTGGTCGGAAAACTGGGTGGCGGATTTAGCGTGACCTTGCTCGACGGCGTTACCGGATCAGGTAAAACCGAAGTGTATTTCGAGGTGATTGCAGAGATGCTGACCCGCAGTGCTGACAATCAAATTCTTATTATGCTGCCGGAAATTGCACTCTCTGTGCAGTGGCTCATGCGCTTTGAACAACGGTTCGGCTTTAAGCCGGTGATGTGGAATTCAGAAATTACTCCTGCGCGCAAACGCGTGGGTTGGCAGGCGATTGCGACCGGCGCGGCAAGGGTAGTAGTGGGCGCTCGCTCGGCATTATTTCTCCCTTATAAGCAATTGGTGGCGATAATCGCCGATGAGGAGCATGACGGTTCCTACAAGCAAGAAGAAGGGGTGATTTACCATGCCCGTGATATGGCGGTGGCGCGCGGGCGCTTTGAAAAATTGCCGGTGATTTTGGTGTCGGCAACGCCGTCACTGGAGACGTATCATAATGTCAAACAGGGCAAGTACGCGGAGGTGCAATTGCCCGCCCGCCATAATGCAGCGGTGATGCCGGATATCGAAATGGTGGATATGCGTAATACCCATATTGAGCGCGATGCATTCGTGTCCGATCCATTGCGTAAGGCGCTGGCGGATGCGCTTGCGGCTGGACATCAATCATTATTGTTTTTGAACCGGCGGGGGTATGCGCCGCTTATGTTGTGCCGTACCTGCGGCCACCGCTTCCAATGTCCGACATGCTCGAGTTGGATGGTGATGCATAAAACCAAAACCAAAGAATACCTCCAGTGTCATCATTGTAGCTATACGATTCCGGTGCCGCCCGCCTGCCCGGCGTGTGGGGCGCAGGAAAGTATGCATGCGTGTGGCCCCGGGGTGGAGCGTTTGCTGGAGGAGGTGAATGCGTTCTTGCCGCAGGCGCGCGTGGCGGTGATGGCCAGCGATAGCCTGGATAGTTATGCCGATTTATCGGAAACGATTACGGCGATGAGTGAAAAACGGATTGATATTCTTATTGGTACACAAATGGTTGCCAAGGGGCATCATTTTGCCGATCTGGCGACGGTGGGCGTGGTCGATGCCGATCTGGGGTTAGCGGGTGGTGATTTACGCGCGGCGGAACATACGTACCAATTATTACATCAATTATCAGGCCGTGCTGGGCGTGAACAGGTGGCGGGGCGGGTGTATTTGCAGAGCTTCCTGCCTGATCACCCGGTGATGAAAGCGTTGCTATCAGGTGACCGCAATGCGTTTTTAGGCGCGGAATTGCAAGCCCGCCAGAACGCGACGATGCCGCCTTTCTCGCGGCTGGGGGGGGTTATTGTGGAGGGGGCGAATGAAGAATCGGTGATTAAAACCGCTAAGATGTTGGCAACTTCTTTTGCCACCAATCCCAAACTTCACCTCCTTGGCCCGGCCCCTGCCCCGCTCTATATGCTGCGTGGTAAATTCCGCTATCGCCTGCTTGTTAAAGCCGATCGCGCCATTAACCTGCCGGATACAATGCGCAGTTGGGTCGAGGCGCAGAAACCACCCTCCTCCGTGCGTATCAAAATTGATATAGATCCGCAGGGGTTTATGTAGCCATCACTTTTCAGTTGCCTTTCTGGATAATCTTGCTTAGTTTCTGCGCGCTCTTAACCCCCACGTGATAGTAAATTGTGACGAAATTCGACGAAAAACGCATTGCAGAACGCTATGTTAAGGCGTTGTTTGAAGTGGCTCAGGAAACGGCTGCCATCGCCGCCGTTGAGCGCGACCTGAATGCGCTAGGCGAGTTACTTATGCAAAGCGATGATTTTCAGCATTTTCTGGTCAATCCTCTGCTTTCCGCCCAAGCCAAGTCTGAAGCGATGATAACGATACTCGCGAAGATGGGTGCACATCCTTTGACGGACCAGTTTGTTGGTATGTTGATTCGTGGCAAGCGCCTCGCCATTTTACCGGAAGTAATCACGCTGTTTGGTGAATGGGCGAGCGATGCGCGCGGAGAATTGCGTGGTGAAGTGATTGCGGCGACAACGATGAAATCAAAGGAAATTGAAGCGGTTGGGCAACGCCTAGGCAAAGCCTATGGCAAAACAATGAAATTACAGGTACGGCAGGATCCGGCGTTGCTCGGTGGTGTCGTGGTGAAGATTGGTAGCCTCGAGCTTGATGGTTCGCTGGCGGGTAAAATGCGTCGTCTGAAGATTGCTCTTCAGGCGGCATAAACGACTATAGAGGAGAGTACTTCATGGATATCCGGCCGTCGGAAATATCTGACATTTTGAAAAAACAGATCACCCAGTTTAACGCGGATGCGGAACTGTCGGAAACCGGTCAGGTTGTGGCCGTGGGCGATGGTATTGCGACGATTTATGGCTTGGAAAACATTCAGGCCGGCGAAATGGTCGAATTCATCAGCGGCGACAGCAAGCAGGTGCTCAAAGGCATGGCGCTGAACTTGGCTGCTGATAATGTTGGCGTTGTAATTTTCGGCGATGACCGTTCGGTCAAAGAAGGCGACACCGTGCGTCGTACCAACACGATTATGGATTGCCCGATCGGCAAAGGCCTGCTTGGTCGCGTGGTCGATGGCCTCGGAAACCCGATTGATGGCAAAGGGCCGTTGAAAGATGTCACCCGTTCGCGTATCGAAGTGAAAGCTCCCGGCATTATTGCTCGTAAATCCGTGCATGAACCGATGTCCACCGGCATCAAGGCGATCGACAGCCTGATCCCGATTGGCCGTGGCCAGCGCGAATTGATCATTGGCGACCGCCAGACCGGCAAAACCGCTATCGCCGTTGATGCGATCCTGAACCAGAAAGCCGCCAACGCTGGCAGCGACGAAAGCAAGAAATTATATTGCGTCTATGTTGCTATCGGTCAGAAGCGTTCGACCGTGGCACAAGTGGTGAAGAAACTCGAAGAATCTGGTGCATTGCAGTATACAATTGTGGTAGCTGCTACCGCGTCTGAACCCGCTCCGCTACAGTTCTTGGCGCCATACACTGGCGCTGCTATGGGCGAATATTTCCGCGATAACGGCATGCATTCGCTGATCATTTATGATGATTTGTCTAAGCAAGCGGTTGCTTATCGCCAGATGTCGCTGCTGCTGCGCCGCCCACCAGGCCGCGAAGCGTATCCTGGCGACGTGTTCTACATTCACTCACGTCTGCTTGAACGCGCAGCTAAGGTATCGGATAAATTAGGTGCCGGTTCGATGACCGCGCTGCCGATTATTGAAACGCAGGCCGGTGACGTATCGGCGTACATCCCAACCAACGTGATTTCGATCACCGATGGTCAGATTTTCCTGGAAACCGACCTGTTCTATAAGGGCGTGCGTCCGGCGGTAAACGTGGGTCTTTCCGTATCGCGCGTAGGGTCTGCAGCGCAGATCAAGGCGATGAAACAAGTGGCTGGCTCCATTAAGCTTGAGCTTGCTCAGTACCGTGAAATGGAAGCATTTGCGCAGTTCGGCTCCGATCTTGACCCGGCCACGCAGAAATTGCTTGCTCGCGGTCAGCGTTTGACCGAACTCTTGAAACAGCCGCAATATTCACCGCTGCTGACGTCTGAGCAGGTGTGCGTGATTTACGCCGGTGTGCGTGGGTATCTCGATACGGTAGCGATTAAGGACATTCGCGCCTTTGAAACCGCATTGCTTCAGGAATTACGTGCCGGCCATCGTGATATTCTCGATGCCATCGGCACCAAATCCGCTCTCGATGCTGAAATTGAAGGCAAGCTAAAGACCCTCCTTGATGCATTGGTAAAAAGGTTCGCGTAACGTAAATGCCTAGCTTAAAAGACCTTAAAAACCGCATTAAGTCGATTAAATCGACGCAGAAGATCACCAAAGCGCAAAAAATGGTGGCGGCTTCCAAGCTGCGCCGTGCTCAGGAGCAGGCCGTTGCCGCCCGCCCTTACTCTGAAGCGATGGAACGCTTGTTGGCGTCGCTGGCGGCATCCGTTCCCGAAGGTACGGAAGCGCCGCGCTTAATGTCAGGCAGTGGCAAAAGCGATACGCATTTGATTGTCGTTGCCACCGGTGATCGCGGCTTGTGCGGCGCTTTCAACAGTTCGATTGTGCGCGCGACCAAACGCAAGGTGCGCGAGTTGCAAGGGCAAGGTAAGACCGTGCAGTTGTATTTTGTGGGGCGTAAGGGCTATGACCAGATGAAGCTGGAATTCGGTTCGCTTATCGTTGGCCAACATGCCGCTCTGCCGCGTAAGCTGGGTTACACGTACGCTGAAGAGATTGTTAAATTCGTGACCCATCGGTTCGAAGAAGGCAAGTTTGATGTTGCTCACATGGTCTATAACCAGTTCAAATCGGCTATCTCGCAGGTAGTGACGTTCCAGCAGATTATTCCGCTGACATTGCCGGAAAAGACGGCATCCAGCGACCTCACCGGTATTCAGGGCTATTATGAATATGAGCCGGAAGAAGAAGAAATTTTAGCTGATCTGCTGCCGCGCAACCTCGCGGTGCAGACCTATCGCGCACTATTGGAAAATGCGGCTTCTGAACAAGGTGCCCGCATGACAGCGATGGACAACGCCACGCGCAATGCCGGCGACATGATTAAGAAATTGAATTTGAAATATAACCGCACCCGTCAGGCGGCGATTACCAAGGAACTGATCGAAATCATCAGCGGCGCGGAAGCCGTCTAAGAATTGTAAGGAGAAGACTATGACTGCTACAAATAACGGAATTATCACCCAGGTCGTCGGCGCTGTGATCGACGTAAAATTTCCTGCCGGAAAACTGCCGGGGATTTTGAACGCGCTCACCACGCAAAACGATGGCAAGACGCTGGTGCTCGAAGTAGCGCAGCATCTGGGCGAATCGGAAGTGCGCACCATCGCGATGGATTCGACCGATGGCCTGACCCGCGGCGCGGAAGTGATTGATACCGGTGCGCCGATTTGCGTACCCGTAGGTCGTGAAACGCTGGGGCGCATCATGAATGTAGTCGGTGAGCCGATTGACGAACGTGGTCCGATCGGCAACAAAAAATCCGCTCCGATTCATGCGAAAGCACCTGAATTTGTAGAACAGTCGACAAAAACGGAAATTCTCGTGACCGGTATTAAGGTCATCGATCTGCTCGCGCCATACGTCAAAGGCGGTAAGATTGGTCTGTTCGGTGGTGCGGGCGTAGGTAAAACTGTACTCATCATGGAGTTGATCAACAACATCGCGAAGGCGCACGGCGGCGTGTCGGTGTTCGCCGGTGTGGGTGAGCGTACCCGCGAAGGAAACGATCTGTATCATGAAATGATGGAATCGGGCGTTATCAACAATGAAGACCCGAGCAAGTCCAAAATTGCCTTGGTGTATGGCCAGATGAATGAGCCCCCAGGTGCGCGTGCGCGTGTGGCGCTCACCGGCCTCACCCAGGCAGAATATTTCCGCGATGAAGAAGGCCAGGACGTATTGTTCTTCGTCGATAACATCTTCCGCTTTACGCAAGCCGGTTCTGAAATGTCGGCGCTGCTGGGTCGTATTCCCTCTGCTGTGGGGTACCAGCCAACGCTGGCTACCGACATGGGGCAGATGCAAGAGCGTATTACTTCGACCCATAAAGGCTCGATCACCTCGGTGCAGGCCGTATATGTACCCGCGGATGACTTGACCGATCCAGCTCCGGCAACCTCATTCGCGCATTTGGACGCGACCACCGTGTTATCGCGCCAGATTGCAGAATTGGGCATTTACCCGGCGGTAGATCCGCTGGATTCGACCTCACGCGTGCTTGATCCGATCATAGTGGGCGAAGAGCATTATGCTACGGCTCGCGAAGTACAGCGTGTACTGCAGACCTATAAATCGCTGCAGGACATCATCGCGATTCTGGGTATGGATGAATTGTCCGAAGAAGATAAGCTTGTTGTAGCGCGTGCACGCAAGA